>Ga0256405_10000064_pt1 | contig 312252 bp, 265 predicted proteins | sample RumenRJG_02DNA_FD_189096 | JGI IMG/M metagenome (GOLD analysis project Ga0256405, IMG submission 189096) | Bovine rumen microbial communities from Lethbridge, Alberta, Canada - RJG_02 | ecosystem: Host-associated > Mammals > Digestive system > Stomach > Rumen | place: Canada: Alberta...
AATTCAACTGACCCTCAGTGGTTATATCCTTGCCATTGGCATTGATGTTTCCAGTTGCATTTACAGCCTTATCCAACTTAATGTCAGTTGCCTTAACAGTTACGTCAGCACCAGCTGTTACAGCCTCTTTGGTCTCAACATTATCAGTTGCAGTCAAGGTTACTGCCTTACCAGCAGATAATTCACCATTGGTGGTAATATTATTGCCTTCAGCAGTAATGTTTCCGTTGGTGGCTGTCCAGTTGCCGGAAGCTATAATATCTGCTCCCTTTACATTTAAATTACTGCCAGCAGTAATAGTCTTGGCATCGACATTATCAGTTGCAATCAAGGTCACTGCCTTACCAGAAGTCAGCTGACCCTCAGTGGTTATATTCGTGCCATTGGCATTGATGTTTCCAGTTGCATTTACAGCCTTATCCAACTTAATGTCAGTTGCCTTAACAGTTACGTCAGCACCAGCTGTTACAGCCTCCTTGGCCTCAACCTTCTCAGTTGCAGTCAGTGTTACAGCCTTATCAGAATTCAACTGACCCTCAGTGGTTATATCCTTGCCATTGGCATTGATGTTTCCAGTTGCATTTACAGCCTTATCCAACTTAATGTCAGTTGCCTTAACAGTTACGTCAGCACCAGCTGTTACAGCCTCCTTGGTCTCAACATTATCAGTTGCAGTTAAGGTTACGGCATTACCAGCAGATAATTCACCATTGGTGGTAATATTCTTGCCTTCAGCAGTAATGTTTCCACTGGTGGCTGTCCAGTTGCCGGAAGCATTAATATCTGCTCCCTTTACAGTTAAATTATTGCCAGCAGTAATGGCTTTGGTATTAACATCACCTGTTGCAGTTATTCCAACATTATTGCTGGCTTCAACTCCACCTGTCAAATTAATAGCAGTTGCCTTAACGGCTACATCAGTACCCGCAGACACATCCTTGACCTCTACATTCTCAGTTGCTGTCAGATTTACTGCTTTGGTGGCAGACAACAAACCATCATTATTGGCAATATTCTTGCCTTCAACTGTAATATTGCCATTGCTGGCCGTCCAGTTGCCAGAAGCATTAATATCTGTTCCAGTCAATGCTATATTATTGCCAGCAGTAATAGCTTTAGCCGCAGAAATTTCTCCAGTTGCAGTGACAGCAACATCAGTACCAGCTACTAAAGTTTCATTAGTCGTTACATCCCCAGTTGCATTCAAGGTTATAGCCTTAGTAGCAGCCAAATTGCCTTCAGCAGTGATATTCTTACCTTCGGCACTGATGCTTCCGCCTGCCTCTACAACTTTTTCCAACTCAATAGTAGTTGCATTAATCGTTACGTCAGTACCGGCATTTACTGCATCCTTGGTATTTACAGCTTCATTTGCATTCAAAGTCACTGCCTTGCCAGCTTCCAGCTTGCCATTAGCAGTAATATTTACAGCATCTTCAGTTATATTGCCATTGGTAGCAGTCCAGGTGCTGGAAGTAATTTTAGCACCGGTTGCTGTTATATTATTACCAGCGGTAATTGCCTTAGTGGTGGTAATATCTCCAGTTGCGGTTATGCCAATATTGTTAGTGGCTCCGACTTCTCCTGACAGTGTAACAGCAATTGCATTAATGGCTACATCTGTACCAGCCGTTAACCCATTTGCCTCTACATTCTCAGTTGCAGTCAAATTTACTGCCTTATTAGAAGTCAACGTACCTTCTGTGGTAATATTCTTGCCATCAGCATTAATATTTCCACTTGTATCTACGTTTTTCTCCAGCTTAATATCACTGGCCTTAACTTTTACATCACCGCCAGAGGTCAGATTTCCCTTGGTATCAATATTTTTGTTTGCCAAAAGTGTCAGTGCACCGCCAACATTTATTACTTCATTTGTGGTAAGACTTCCTTGGCTCTTAACCCATAAATCACCTGTAATACCAGCACTGTCTTCTGTGCCAACAGCACCCAGAGTCATATTGTCAACAGTATTTAAATTAGAGCGCTCTAAGCCAATAAGATAACCATTTGCACCAGCGACAGATATCTTACCCCCATTATTAAGCAGCCTCAAGGCATTATCCTTGGAGCCAATATCCCCCTCTGAAGCCTTAAGATTGACTTCTTCAGTTCCATTAATATAGCTTTCTGCTGTATCTTCATTTTCAGCTTCCGACATCACAATGCCCTTATCACCACTTAAGGTGATCTTTTTGGCAGCAGCCTTATTGCTTACAGTGATGGTACCAGCTGTATTCAGTACAAAATCCTCCTTCATGTCAATGGCGCCCAGCACGATATTATCAGGGTCATACTTAACGCCCTTCAAATGTGCGCTGTTGCCTGTAGCCTGAATATTGACACTGTTGCCCAGTACATATAATGGACGTTCTGCAGTTCCAAGATCACTGCGGCTGTCACCAATAATACCATTCAAATACAGGTTTTGGGCATTAATGTATGGAACTACTCCATCTACAGACATCTTACTACCAACAAGACCGTTGCCAGCATAAAGAGTTACACTCTCCGGAGTATATATGCTACCCACAGATAAAGAATTTTCCCCATTATTCTTAATATAGATATTCTTATTGGAACGGGCACTAAGATCACCGGTAGTTTCACCAATTGCCTGTACGGTGATAGGTTTGCTTTCGGAGCCTATTGCACCTTCACCGCCCTCCAGCAGGATATCCTTGCCAGCAATTACATTGGTGTAGGCCTGGTCTGTGAAAGCATTTTCAATTCCCTCTTTGCCCAAAATGCGAACAAAGCCCTTATCTGCCTGTACTTCGCCAATCTTCAGCACAGAAGCAGCTCCATCATCAGTTGCCTTCCGGCCGGACATTGAAATGTCCTCTGCAGTAGCAGTGGCAGTTACCGTTCCAGTTGCATTAATACCAACTGGGGCTGTGCCAGTCACGCGGAAATAATCCTTTCCGTTCTCGTCCTTTAGGCGGATTACATCTGAAGCATCAGAATTTGCCAAAATCTTCAGATAGTCCACATTGGTCTTGCCACCAGCACTATAGCCGTTTTTAAGCTGGTCAAAAGTAATACTTTGCGGAGTCTCATTACTGCCAATATTTTTACCATATAAAGTGACATTTTTGCCGGATATATTGGCAATCTTATCCCGGCTGTCAGTGGAGCCCACTTCCTTATTAATCATTTCACTGCGCAGAGCATAGAGCAGCTCATCCTGAGTCCACTTATAGGTTGGATTTGCTGCCGCAGCCTTCAGCTTGGCATAGTCACTATTGGTATCTGCGGCCAAATGATCAAGATAATCGTCACTATCAGTATAGTGTTCGTATTCACTGCGCAGGGATTCGTAAGCAAGGCGATACTCCTCTGAATAATTCTCCACCCACTTCTCATTGTAATTATCCGGATATTTAGCCGCCAGGTCATCATGCAAGGCCTTCATTTGCTCATAATCAGCAAAGCTTTCCTTAACATCATGCTCATAATCAGAAACGTTCTTTTCCAGTTTACGGATGTAGGCGTTATTTCGGTCTGGTCCTGCAATAAGGCCGGAATCAATCCACCGCTGGATACGGGCGGAGGTTTCATCACTGGCTTCTTCGCCGGTATATGGCAGGGCATCCTCAAAGCTGCCATGCTCATTGGTCAGTGTTACATCACCAGCCACAGAACGAATGACCCCTATACGCATATCATTATCTTTATTGTTGTCTGTAGTATTCTGCACCAGGAATATATCCTTTTGCGCAGTGGCATTAACGCTGGCACTGAGAGGATCATTATTAAGTGCCTGCTGGCCAGCATGTACCTTCAAAGCCTGGTCAAGATTTCCGATACCACCTGACTGGCTGGTAATATCTATACGCTGACCAATAATACCTTCACCAGCAATCTGCTCAATATTGCCGCTGACCTCCAATTTAATATTATTGTTACCAGCCATAGGATCACCAGTACCCTTGGCTTCAATAGTGGAAATTTCCGTATTACCGGTAACATTAATACCTATATTTCCATCACGGGTAATAGCACCCAGCTGTACAGCTGTTTCCTTGTCAAGGGTTTCAATATTGATGTTAGCAATATCCTTTTGGGTGTTAAGTGAAATTTTATTTCCTAAAATAGATACATCATTATTGGCTTTAAGGGCGCCCTTGTTGGAAGTAATGGCAATGGTACCTTCTGTATTGTTATTACGGATATTTCCATTAAGGGTTATATCTCCTCCGCTCTTAAGGTTGATAGTTCCATTATCCTGACCTATAAATTTAATATCGATAGGTTTATCTGCCTTAATACTGGATACATAAGTCTGACTGGAACCAGTCTTAACATCCCAGTTGTAATAGTAATTCTTCCAAAGAACTTTATTTTTGGAGGTAACGTTATAATTTAATCGTTGATTATTAAGTACAACATTGTCTGCTACAATCTTGTAATCCGGACCTGTCCCCTTGGATACAAATATTCCATTCGGCAACGGCTTGGCTTCATTAACAGTAACCGTCTTTTTGGCCTTGCCAGTCTCCGATTCAAAGGTGGCAAAATCCAGATGTAAAATACTGGTATCACGATAATAATAATGGGTATTCGTGGTGGATTCAGAACCAACCGTCCAGTTATACCGGCTGTTTGCCTCCGGATTAAAGGTATAGCTGCGGCCAGCCCCGGCAGTATTCAGCTCTCCAGGATTAAATCCCGTGGAGGTGGTAACTCCCTCTGTAGTATATTTCTTGGTGGTAACAACCTCCTTGCCATTGTTATCCAAGGATATGGTTGTTAATGTCACTTCACCATTAATATTATTATTGAGTACCTTACCCAACTGCATGGAAGCATTCGTCTGATTATCAATACTGATATCAGCACCGCCATCTACGGCAAAAATCTTGCCACCAGTGGTGCTGATAATACGGCCAGCAAGGTATACTTTGCCTCCCTGAGCATCAATATCTTCTGCCAACAGAGTATCATTATCAGGGTCGTAGAAAATCTGGACATTATAAACCAGGGAGCCATCAGTTGCCCGTTCAGCCTCCCAGTCTGTGCCTCCCTCATTTACCATATAGATACGGCGGCCTTCAAAAAGCTTGGATTTGCTAAAGTCCTGATTTTTGGCCGCTGTCTTGGCAGCGTTCAGCTGTTCTTCAGTTATAACTGCTGTGTATTTGCCATAACCACTTTGTAAAATACCATTTACATTGATAGCGTCTGCCGCAATGAATATGGAGCTTCCGGCAATACGTCCGGATTTTGCTGCAGTTCTTTCACTATCCATTTTTGCTGCTGAGCCATCAACTTCCTTTTCTTTATGCTTTTTATTAGTGTAATTATTTAACCAGTCAGCATTTTTAATAGTGTTAATGGCAGCATCATTGGCACTCTTGTACACTTCCTGCGGCGATGAACCAACATTTACCACACCCTTGGTATAGCTCTGGTTTACACTGCCATACTGGGCTGTCAGTCTTATGCTATGACCATCAATACCGGTGGCCTTGGAGCCGGAGCCGGAGCCATTGATGATGATATCGCCGCCAGTTTTATTTTTATTTGTAATGGTTACATCTGTAGTTCCGGCGTTTACATGGCCGGCAATCTCAATGGCACCCACGCCATTAAAGACACTATTAACATAGGTTATATTGCCGTCCTTTGTAACCTTATCGGTCAAGGTAATTCCGCTGAGAGAAGGATTTTCCGAGAGAATATTTACACCACTATTGCCCTCGGTACCAGACTTTAGCTTACTGTAGGACACATCATATTTTTTATCGCTGTTCAGCTGCTTTATCTGATTCTTGCCATCGGCATCAGATTTTATTATGTTATCACGGTAGATGACTCCCTGACCTTTATCCTTTATGGTAATATCATTTACTACCAAATAGGCATTGGATTTATTTTCCACCTTTACTTCCGGATTAGTCTTGGCAACCACAGAGCCCTTGCCATAGAAGTTGTTGGAATCCACATTAATGGTACCGCCACTGGCTTCTATCAATCCCGGCAAAGCAACGATTGGAATATCATAACCTTCGGTAACAGGCACCTTAATGGTTTTACCATCAACAACCTTTTCTTCCATAAGCCCCAAGGAATTCAGTTTGGCCTCCAAAAGCTGCATTTCAGCCAAATATCCGGCATAAGCGATAGCCGTTTGGCCGTCACCGCCCTTGCCGTCTTCACCATTATAGGCGGAAATCAGCTTGTTCAGCTCATTCCAGCGTTCAGCTAATACATTGGCATAGCTGCCAGTGTACTGCTTCGCTGCCTTTTCCAATTCCGTGTAGTGTCTGCCCTCGTCATCCACTATGGAAATGGTATAGGATGGATTGTTGCCTTTAGCTGTTACATCATGGGTTTCTACAATCTTGGTAGCATCGTTAACATCAGCAATATCATTATGCCCCAGAAGGTCTTTTGGTACCACCTGTCCAGTAATAGTAACATTAATCTTGTCCTGGAAACCGGCCAACAGGGAACCGTCCACCTTGGCATAATTGGTGGATTCATTTACAAACCTATCAACATTTACATTTCCATCACTGGCTGTCTTTACAACAGGTATGGCTTTTCCATCGCCGCCTTCGCCACTATAAATAGTATGATAGCTGGCCTGCTTAAGAATATTTTCCGTACCATTGGCAGCCTTAATGTTAATATTACGCAGAGCTTCCCCTATTGCACCACTCTCAACCTGCACGCTGTTATTACGGCGGTTTTCCACAATCAGATCACGACGCCATCCCAATGGAATAGCAGTATCATTGTGGGCATCTGCTATGGTAAGCTGCTTAACATTGGATTTGCTGCCGTCATTATCAGCCCCGGCATAAAGGTTTATATCCTTATTACTCTTAATGGTTCCCTTAACTTCTACTGCATTGCTGCGATTAATTTTATGCTCGGTGATAGCCGTCGGACCAGCACCGGCGCCACCAGCAACCTTGCCCTCAGCATGGACAGTGCTGTCAATATCGTCGGAGGCAGCCAGGGTTACGCCGGCAACATCATAACTGCCATTGGAAGTCAGAGTTGCCCCTGTTCCTAAGGTAACCTTATTGGCAGATGTGTAATCCGTTCTTGACTGCACCACAATAGACTCCGCTATACCGGCATTTAGGCCTGTAGCGTAGTTCTTCAATACGTCTTTATTTAGTGCCTCATAATCCTGAGTACCAACTGTGGTTACCTTGACGTTGTTACCAATATTAACCTGGGTTCCCTTCTTGATTACATCCTTACTTTCCAGTACGGACATACCCAGAGCATTACCTGCCGTAATATCAAGACGGCTGTTATACTTATTGTTTTTATTAGTATTGATGTTGTTTTCTGCCCCAACATATACCTTGTTGGCGGAAATGTCTGCCCCATTGGCTATGTTAGCTGAGGTGATGCGCCCCTTGTCGCCAATATTCAGTGAAGTATATACGCCGCTGCCCTGAAGCACTCCGCCACTGGCAGAGAAGGTCTGGGTATCCATGGAATCAAACTGCTTGGCATTAACGTAGACATTATCTTGAGCAAACCATTTACCATAAATATTTGCAGTGGCTGAATTATCAAAATAAGTGATAGCCTTGGCATTAGTACCATAGTCCATCAAACCGCCGCCGGAGCCACGTACATAGGAATCCGTATAGGAATTGCCCGTTGCTCCCATTACCAGCTTATTGACATCACCGCCACCTGCAGTTGTACTTACCAGATCCTCAGCCCTGGTGGTGCCTTTTATTCCACCAGCAGCAAACTTAAGTCCGCTTACAGTAACATTGCTGATATCATTTTGACGTGAGGTCATATTGGTGGCATCAATGGTCAAAGTGGCATATCTGGTATTATCTTCATTTTCCGAATTATTCTCATTATTGTTATTGGTATTATTATTAATTGTATAGGAATAATCTTCCTTGCCAATATTGATGGCTGCATTAGTTTTAGTAGTAATATTGGACTCATCACCGCTGTACCCAGGCACAGCCATACCAGCCACAGCTACGCTGCGCAGCTTGGAGGTAGCCGTAATTTCGTCCTTTTTACCCACCTGAGCCCCAAAGAATACAGACCCGGCACTAAAGAAGTTGTCGTCTGCCACATTAATCAGGGCACTACTATTAGCCTCTACTGTAGCCTTGGAAGCCATTCCGGTTACTACAGCAGCGGCATGATTATCAATATCTGTTTTCAGCTTCGGAGCATTGGCTGTCTGGAAGGACAGGGCATCTGCCTCGAATAAATAATTTTTCCCCTTTATGTTTATCTGAGAAGTACTGCTATCCTTTACATAGGTGCTGTTCCAGCCCGCAGAAGCAAGCCCCGCAGCAATTCCTGTGCTGTTGGCAGTAAAATTACCAGTCTTTATGGCATTAATATTGATTTTGCCATCTGACTTCGTGGTATTGATGCTATAGGTTTTGCTTGCATCAGTATTTTCAATATTAACGGCCACGGCGCTGGTATTGGTAATACCAGTATTAATTGCATTTACCGAAGCTGTGCCAGCTGCCACACCATATACATTAGTATTGGCGGTAATGGCGTTATTGGCATTAATCTTCATATCACTTTCAGTAGTAATATGGGTATTCTTAACATTAATCCCGGTAGTACCACTGGTTTCCACTGTACTGTTAATAGCGTTGGCAGCTATTTTAGTCCCCAAAGTTCCTACAGCACCCTGAGTATAAATACCAGGCTTCTTATCATTGTTGTCCCGCTGTTTATCCACGGTATTGGCTAAAATCTCTACATTTTGGCCATACAAAGTGGCACTGTCAAAATTAACATTGGCAGTATTTTTCACATTGGCAGTAGCATGGGTAACCACAAAGGCTCCAAGGCCCACACTGGCCCCCTTGGCATCCAGATTGAGCCTGTTTTTCTCCGTAGCGTCAATGTGCAACATGCCACCAGCAGCATTAATACTGGAGCCAGTAACAGAAAGATTAGCTCCTGATGCAGTCCCCTTCAAATTGGTATCAATCTTAAAGGCAGTACGTTCTCTTGATTTTTGACGCTCGCTGGCGCTCATTCCCACGAAGCTGCCGGTATTATTCTTGTCCTGGGCATTGGCGGTGCTGATTTTGTCCTGTAATTCCTTATCCGCCGTTATACTTGTATTAATGGAGGTGTTTATATGGTTAACACCGGCTGCCACACCACCAAGGGAAAGGTTAAGCATGCTGGTATCAATATCACGGTCAATACCCACATCTACACTAACGCCCTTCCTGGCAGAAAGTTCACTTTTATTACTGATATTGATATTGGATTTATCTGCAATTGTTGTAATCGCACTGTTAACCCCTGCACCACCCAAAAGACCGACCTGGGCGGCATCATTGGAATAATCAGCTTTTATGGTGTCATAGGAACTAACCTTTATTTCTCCCGATTCAATTTTCGCTTTATCAACAGATACGGACACGTCAGCGGTATGTTTGTTGTAATTGACTGTTCCATTTAAGCTGGCACCCAATCCCGCAACGCCACCGGAAAGCAAAGCAGCATTCTGGATAGTATTGTTACGGGCCTTAACCTCTGCCACAGCATCATCCAGTTGTGAACCATCAGTATCGGATAAGGTACTGTTGGAAACACTGGCCGCAACAACAGTTTTCTGTTCCAAAAGATTTATGCCAAAGCCAGCAGAGGCTCCAATACCAGATAAAGAGACTCCGTATGTATCCATATAGATACGGCTTTCGTTTTCGGCCCATATATTAGCCTTTTTTTCATAAGCCAAATTAAGATTATTAACCTTAGCCGAAACACGCATATCAAGGTCATCATGAATCAGGTTTGCATTAAGGGCGGCACCCACTACAGCCAAACCGCCGGCTACAGCCAAATTGGAAATCCCCTGCTTGGAAAGGGCCTGTAAATCAAAATTATAGGCCCTTACATTGGTGGTTTTTTTGGAATCGCTTTCTGCAAGCACACTGCGGCCCAAAATATTGCTATTCTGGTTACCACCAAAGCCTACATTACCGCCACCGGCAGCCCCCATCTCAAAGGAACCAATATTATTGTAATCCGATGCTTTTACAGATACATTTTTATATTGATCGATATCGATATCAGCGCCTTCATTTACAGAGGTATCATTTAAGCTGGTCTTGGTATTGCCGGAAATATAATTTTCGTTAAATGTGCCAGCTACACCACCTATGGCTCCCCCAGCACCGGTAAGTACATCAGCAGCTATGGCATGGGTAGAGCTGCTGTCCACTACCAAACCACTAAGCTTGGAATTTGTGCGGGCAGACTTAAGGAGACTAGGATCAAAGGTGGAACGGCTTACGGAACCGCTGATAATACCATCAGATTTATTCTTATCAGCAGACTTCATGCCGTTATTTACAGAAATTTTATATTTCTCGAATTCAGCAGGAGTTTCGGAATCACTGGTCCAGGTGACTAATTTACTGTCCTTGACAGCTGCCAGAGTATCACCGGTGATCTGATTATTGGCCACAGAAACACCAACCCCAGCGCCGCCGACACCTCCTGCAATTACACCTGCAATGGAGGAAATAGCATCGTCACTTTGGGCTACAACGCCAATATTATTGCTACTGATTATATTTGTCTTATTCATTTCCGCAGTAGTATTGCCACGGATATTGTTATAGCTGTATGAACCACCAATAGCAAAGGTATTTGCCCCAGCCAAACCAATGCCAATACCCAACAGCTTGGTATTGGAGGTAGAATTAATATCCAGATTATACAAATTGCTGGCTTGTGCCGCAGGAGTGTTCAGATAGTTATAAAATGCCTTAGTGTTCTGGTCCACATCGTTAAAGGAAAGACCTACACCACCGGCCAAAACGCCTGAAAATGCAGTAGCCAAAGCTGCCCCAGCAGTCTTATTGTTGATATCAGAGGTAGCCTTAATATTCAAAATTGCACTGGAAGTAACTTCCTCATTGGCAGAGGTATTTTCCATACCAGCATTAACATCTTTATAAACATTGGTACGGGCCACACCACCCTGAAGATTTACACTGCCCTCAATACCAACGCCAACACCTACAGTGGTGGCTCTGGATTTATCGTTGGCTATTACATCCATTTGGGCAGTATTATCCTTTGGAGCATTAATAACGGCGTCCTTTATCAGGGCCTGAGTAGTTTCCCGCTGGTTCTTTTTACCGATATTAGCATAGGCCACACCACCGCCGATACCGGCTACACCACCTACAGAGATGTTAAGGCCACCGGCAATTGTAGTCTTGGAGGTTGTATTTTCAGCATTAACCTTCAGTCCCTTTACATTGACAATGTCAGTACCCTTCTGTCCCTTGCTGATAATCGCCTCACTGCTGTTGCTTCCTTCGTTTACTGCAACTGCACCATTTAAGTTAAACTTCGAGGCACCAACCCCGGCACCTATTGCAAGGACATATGTATTATTCTTTGCATTCAAATCAAGGGTACCATCAGAGTCGTTGGCCCCAAATTTAATTTCCCCACCCTTTAAGTAGACACCGGTGGTATTATTCATATCATTGTTGGCAAAGGTCATACCAACACCAACATTGGTGGACAAGTTAAACTGACCGGCCACACTAACAATGCTGGATTTATTATCCGCCAAAGCACTGACAGCATTTGCTGACAAGCTGCTATCCGTAATGTTCACCTTATTGTTATTGGAAACATTGTTCCAGCTTATGGCTCCTGCACCGCCAAAAATGTTGGAACTAATGGAGGCACCTGCCGCTACCCCCACAAGCTTTGTCTGATTGGTGGTGGTGGTATAAATAGAAGCTCCCTTTAAAGTTGCTCCAGTAATATCCACTGACAGATTATTCTTGATATCGTCAATACCTACACCTACGCCGGCACCATTGCCATTAGCATTGATACCCGCAGCCACGTTAAGCACCAGACTGCTGCCTGGAATTGTAGTATTGGCATTGTTATCGGTATTTTCTTTTATTTCCTTGTTGTTGTTTTCATCCACAACAGCTTCATTATTGATGGTTTTCTTTGCTGCAGCTGCAACGTACTTGTCAGTAACATTATTAACATCGATACCCTTATCCTTAAGTTCTTCCTTTTTGGCATCGGTTTTAGGCTTTTCAATCTCCTTATCATGGGCAATAAAAGTCATATCCCCAGTGGCATCTATTTTGGTACCATTGCGGACAGCTGCCTGAACATTATTATTTATTTCATTGTAGGCCACAGCCCCGTCAAGACCGATGGCTGACTTGCCGCCTCCCTTGCTGCCGGCCACTGCCACGTTAAGATGATTTATGGACTTGGCAGCTTCCATATAGAAGGTATCGATTTTTTTGTATTCTCCGCCACTTATCATGCTGACCAGATTATTGGACAGATCGCTGATGGATACAGAGCCTCCAAGATTGGCAGAAGTACCGTCACTGCCCGTCCAGTTGGCCGCCAGAGCTCCTGCAATCTGCCAGTTACTGGCTGTGGCAGTGTTTGTAATATTAGTCTTGGTTGTACCCTCGAAGCTTTTGTTTACGTCAGTCCCAAGCATCATGGCCCTGACATTATTATTAACGTTGTTATAGGATACGGAACCACTGGCTGTGAGATTGCTGCCACTGCTGGAATTAACAGCCAGGGCAAGACCGCTGGCCACCTCTGTACCAGATTTTTCTGCCGTGTTGGAAATACTGCCGGCTCCTTCAATCTGAGTGTTCATTATGAGTGAATCCACGGTTCTGGCAGCATTCACATAGCCCACAGCCCCGCCAACAGCAACTGAAGGACTTTCGTTTTTCTTCAGGGCATTATAAGCCGCTCCCCCGGCAAAGGAGCCAAGGAAGGTGTTATCAGTAGCACTAACGGCCACTTCAGTCAAAGAAGAATTAGCAGCTTCATTTTTCTCAATATTAATTCCATCTACAGTTGCCGCAGTATCGCTGATTCCCTTATTTATAGCGGCGCTTCCCGCTGCAGACAGTCTGAAGCCTCCTTTACCGCCAAGGTTCTTATCGTCAGCCTCTTTATTGCTTTCATTGGAGCCACTGACAGTATCTGTAAGCTTGCTGCCTTTAAGCCAGTTATCAAATTTATCACGTTTATTGGCGAGTTTTTGAATAAGGTCGCTTCCCTTATCAAAGAGAGTTCTGTCAGAGCCTGCGGTTCCAGCTATTTCAGCTCCAATACTGTTTATAGTACCGGTAGTTGTAGCAGTAACATCCAATTTATTGGCCTGCCAAAGGATTTCATCCTCTGCATCAATAGGAGCTTCAAAATCTGTGGCCGCACCAAAGAAATCATCATCCACGGAGCCCAACTTTTCGGCCAGTTCACGGGCCAATACTGAACGGTTGGTGGTGCGGTTTTCCGCCTTATTTTCTTCCGTGTCATCAGCTTTATCTGAAGCTTTCTTTATACCTTCGCCATTATCTGCCACCTGTACAATATTATTGGTATTATAGTCCACATAGTTGACACCAATACCCACAGCACCTACAGCATCCTGTCCACCCAAAGTGAGACCACCGGTAATGGCATTGATGGTGGTATTATTTTCCGTATGTAGGTTTATGGTACCATTATTACTGCCTTCATCCGTTCCATCCGGTTTGCCGGTGGCAGTCAGTGTTGCCTCATCATCAATAGACACAATGCTGTTGCCTGTGCCCTTTACAATATTCACCATACCGCCGATATTAAGCGTATCAGCCTTGCCGGAGGAATAGACAATATCCACCTGCTTCATATTGTTGACGCCATTAATATCTATTGCATTGCCTTCAATTATGGCCTTTTTGCCCACCATAACCAAGCCGGTTCCACTCATCTCCTGATGGGCTACACTGGCTCCCATGCCCACTTTGCCAGACTGATCCAGAGTACCATATTCGCCCCCCTTACCGGTAAGGGTAACTGTATAGGTACCAGATTCCGCTTTTATACCGGTATTGCCATCAGCTTTAATGGTTGTTTCTTCGCCAATTAAAACGGCGGCATTGTTCTGTAATTCGTTTACTTGCACAGAGCCAGTGGCAGTAAAATTGCCGGAGCCATCCTCAGACTGGTTCTTGGACTCAGTGCGAACATGGTAATGGGTATAAGTGGAAGGATGGGTAAGATTAAGGGCATTTTCGGCTGTGCTAATGAGACGCGCCTTAATATCCAGACCCAATTCGCCATCTTCCTTAACCTTATCAATGGCTTCCTTAAGCTTTTCCCAATTGGAGAGTGTAGAAGGAATTTTAGTAGGGTCGCTCCAATCGATGGCTTTAACATTTTCATCCCAATTTTCCAAAGCAGCTTTATAGGCATCCTTTATATCCTGTGGAAGATTAGTTATTGCCTCGTAGGATTTTTTCACCTGCTTCCAGGCTTCCTTGACATTATACAGCCCTTCAGCTGCCGGATTATAGTCCATGTGAGCCTGGGCGTTAATGTTTATACTGCCGAAAGCAGTCAAGGAAGCTACAGGATTTTCATCAATTTCATCAATTTCATCATTTGCATCGTCATCATTTTCGTTAGACTCTTTAGCATTTGCTATTTTGACAGTGGCATTATTTTTTACATTGTCCACCAGTACGGCAGCATTAATAAGAGCTCCGGTGGTGGCGGCACTGCCATCCGAACTCTTGGCGTGGGTCATGGAGTTAACCACATTCATGTGGAAGCCACCGATTTGGTTGCCGTCATCATCTGTGCCGCCAATCATGGTTTCCGCATTTATATTAATATTGCCTTTATTATCACCATTTTCATCATTACCATTAATGGCCTTCAGAGCAGCGTTAATCTCTACACTGCTGCTGTTTTCCTGATTGAAAATACCCACTGTGGCCCCGGCATCGCCGTATTTTTTCAGCTTGCCTACCAATTCATCCCCATAGTCCACCAATTTATCAAAAAACTTATTCAGGGAGCTTTTCTGGCTGCTATCCAGTGGCTTTAATTCCACAGGCTGAGTATCCCCATCAAATATCTGCCCCGACATTACACCCAAGGTATTGTTTACCGTCATCAGATCCTTAGCGACAGTATTATTGGCACTGACATCAATGGATGAGGCGGAAATATCTTTGTTGATGGTAACATTTGCACTGGTCTTGTCATTTACATAGGCCACACCGGCGGATAATACACCGCTTTCCTCATTCATGGCCGAGGAGGCTGTAACCTCCATATCCTCCTGCATACTAGCTGTGGCTTTAAATTCCCCGGCAGTATCAATTTCTTCGTTGACCTTGACATTTGCACTGCTTTCGGAGTTGACAATAGTCACGGCACCATAAACAGACGGAAGCTTAGTGGTAGTATCGCCTTCCTTCCGCTGAACATTCAAACCTTTGGCAGTTGCCAAAATAGTGGTATTGGTGTCCGCCGCCAGATTAACACCATCAATTTTTTCCTCGCCCTGCTTAAGCTCCAGACCTTTATTTACCGTAACCTCAGAGGTATTCTTCCCCGTTACATTGGTATAGGCTCTGGCCATAACGCTGGCATTCACATCCATGGTCAGATTGGCTGAGGCTTTGGCCTCCAAGGATTCAGCATCAATCGTGCCCCCCAGTGAAACGCTGGCTTCATTGGACCGATTGCCAGTGCCTTCCATAATTCCCAACAGGAACAAATCAATCCATTTGGTCCATTGAGATGAATCCGGCTTCAACAAATCCGCCGCGTCTTTGCCAGAAGTCTTTTTTAGGTAAAGGTACATACCATAACCTAAAGCAGCATCCTTAATTATTGCCTCACGAATCTTCTTTTGAACCAAATCCTTGGTCCGTTGGTCCTGAAGATATTCAAATATCTGGCCTTCCTTGTAGGAAGTATTGGCATCCGCAGATATTTTTACCGCACCATCTGTAGTTATTTTACCCTTGTTGGTAACAGAAGACGTATTATCAGCGGCAAATAATTCCTTGAGCCAGCCTTCTTCCCACTTATCCCAGTTCTTTAACTCGTATTCGTCCTTATCCTTTACCTTGGTGGCCTTTAATGCAGGCAGTTCACTGTCATCTACGTTTTTGAAGCTGGCAGCCTTTAAGACAATATCTCCACTACCATCTGTTCTTTGAGAAGCTGTTAATTGTTTAGGAATCTGCTGGGCAATAGCACTATTAACAACATCCTCAAACTGAATATTGCTAATGCTTTTTAGCTGGGCACCATCGTTAATGTCAATAACCCCGGCTCCCAAAACAATACCACTATGGGTGTTAATATGGCCGGATACTTCAATATTACCTGTAGTAGCTGGCTTGCTATCCTCATCACTGGCCATCAGCGCAGTAATTTCATCTAGCCCAAATTCTTCGCCGCTCTTGTTCTTATTATTTTCGCCCTTGAACAGCTCATTGAAAGCATCCTTCTGTACCACCATACCGGTAAAGCTGCCAGCATTAATAACCCCCTGAGAGCCCACAACTATTCCGTCAGGGCTGAGGAAATACAAATTGCCATCGATTTTACCGTTTTTGACAGCATTTAAGACACCATTAATATTGACCTCGTTATTAACCATATTTACCAGGGTATTGGCATAATTAGTGCTGTCCTTCATATTGAAGTACATATCGGCCCGGTCACCATTTCCCAGAGAAAAATCCTTAAACCGGTTGACTCCCAGATGATCATCACTGACATACTGGGCATAAATCTTATATAAGTCATTCTCTTTAACAATGGTCGATTCCTGCCCACTTATGGCAGTAATTTTAGTCTTAATTTCCGTTTCTGCAGGAGCCTCATCAGCATAGGCAATTCCGGAAGGAAAGACAGAAAGACACCCCAAAGCAAGGCCAAGCACAATTTTACTGGCCAAAATATTGTATGTATATCTTTCCTGTTTCTGTTCATGTTCTGCAGCATATTTTCTTATCTTTTTGCGAAATTTTCCAGACTGCGACATGATAATCCCTCCTTGCCTATATACTCCTCGCATAATTATATACGTAAAAAAGGAACTTGTATTACATGGAATGACTTATTTTTTATATATAATTTTTTTAGAAGGTCTTAAACAAACTTAGCTGTACCCTTACACTGTCAGTTTCCTTGCCCCCCACATCCCTTTTAAGGGGCACACCCAACAGGAGACTGGCATTGAAATCATTATTTTCCCAAATGACGCCTACACCGGTACTCATCAGGGTATTTTCTCCAGAAATTGCATAGCCACCATTTACCCGCCCATAGTCCATGAAGGTAAAGCCATGCAGGTTGTTTTCCAGCATTGGGAAATGGTATTCAAGGCCTAAAGCAAATCCTTTGTCGCCGCTGATGAAGCTTTCTTCATAGCCGCGAACTGTATTCATTCCACCGATGTAAAAGCGGTTGGCAGTACTCATATATTCCTTGCCGCCGAATTGTCCGCTGAAGCGGGCTACCAAGGAATGCTTTTGGGTCAGTTCCTTACGCCAGTACATATTTATCTGATAGAGATTTACATTTTCTGAGTTGCCATACATAGCTGACTTGTTGGAACGCAAAATTCCATATCTATGGTAAAAAACTGATTTTTCGCCATAATTGGTGAAAGCTAAGTACAGATTATATCTGGTAAGTTTATCGTCCATCCAGGTGATTTCACCATGCCCCAAAGTTGTCTTGGATTTCTGCCTTAAATATGAAAGGCCCATTTCAATCCTTTGAGAGCTGGTGACCACAAATGGATATCTTAGACCCACGCTGTAGGCAGTGGCATTGCCCTCAATGCTCAAAGATCGCAAATCGCCGTTGGTAACTTCATTTTTATTTCCTGTGTAATCTAAATCCAGTTTTAAACCACTGCTGCCAATTGGAGAAGTATATCCGAGGCTGTAGGAATTAGAGCCGGAGCTGCGCATATAACTGAGGCGAAAACCATCTCGTCTGCCTGTGACACTACGCCAGTTATAGAAAAATCCGTAACGAAAACGTCCACTGCTTTCGTAGCCATTATTATCTGTATAAAGTGTAAAGCTATGCTTTTTAGGTTCAAAGGCATAAAGAACATAGTCAGTGGTATCCGGTTCCTGACCAGCTTGCATCTTTATTCTGAGAGCAACATCATTTGTTCCGTTAAAGCGTTGCAATGAACGGTTAAGTTTGCCGGTATTGGCTATCTCACCTTTTTTTAAAGGGAACCAACTGGTAATATAACCGGTTTTAGTGGATTTGTTGCCCTCAACAATGACATTACCTGTACGCCCTTCTACCAGTTTTATCATAACTGTCCCATCATGTATAGTTTGTGGGGGTAAAAACGCATGACATGTCATATACTCTTTCTGAACATAGGTATCATTAATTATATCGATAATTTTGTACAAATCATTAATGTTTACTTTTTTACCGATATAAGGAGCGACTATAGTGTCAATCTCTTCCTGGCTAAGCACTTCAGATTTGTCGGTTTCAATTTTTTTTAAATCGAAGGTCAAATCGTCTTCAATAAGCTGAGAATTCTGCTCAGTAATTCCTTGAACCTGTTCCTTTCTAGTGGCTTCATCCTCTTTTATCTGCTCTGAAATACGTTCCCGTTCCATGGCTTCACGGGCTTGCTCCATCTGCACGCCCGCATCGGCTGCTCCTGGCAAAATCGTTGCAGGATCTGGTGGTGCGGCCTGGGCTTCTAAGTTGAAAAGCATTAAAATTCCGAGAAATGCCGGTGTTACGCTTTTCTTATGTAACACTTTTTTTATGATGGATTGGTCAGATAAAGTGTTGGGATAAAAAGAATTATGCTTATAGTTATTCGTTGTCTTCATAGTTTAGCCCTTCTAATCATAATATTTGTATATCTGTCAATTATATCCATAAGCTATAGGAAATGTTATTGCTTAAATTATTATGTAAGAGTGGTGTGAGTTTTTTATTTATTATAATGAATTTCCGCTGATTTCAATGCCTTGTCCGATGATAAACCATTTTTTTCTGCTTCAACATAGCGTGGTACATCCAAATCTACCGGTACCCCCATGGCTTTATCCAGAGTTACTCTATAAAGATTATATTGATATAGGGCAGTTGAATAATTTGATCTGGCCTGAGTAAGCCGTTCCTGAGCATCCAGCAGATTTAGTAATATATCCACTCCTTCTTCATAACGTACTTGGGCTATAAGATAGCTCTCTTCCGCCTGTTTTACCGCAGCTGTAGCTTCTTGAATGTTTTTTTCCGCTGTTTTCATTTTCATATAGGCTGTTCGGGTTTCCCAGGTTATATTCTTTTTTATATACTCTGCATCAAATTGGGATTGCTGTACTAAGGCATCCGCTTGAGAAACATTGGCGGAGGTTATGCCATTATCAAAAATATTCCATTTAAAATTAATGCTTGCTGCCAGATTATCACTATCTTCCATACCAAAAGGCTTTTCGCCTGCAATGCCCCTACCTATACTGCCTGTAATTTTTGGACGATAGCCGGACTTGGCTGAATCTTTATTAGCATCTGCTATTTTTATACCGTACTCGGCGGCAATTCCATCAGGACGGTGTTCTAGGGCGTATTCCTCACATTCAGAAAGTTCTTTAGGATAAGGTTCATAGGAAAATACATCTGTAGGTTCCACATTAATAGTGCCTGAGAGGCCCATTACATTGATCAAATCATATTTGGCAATTTCCAAGTTTCCTTGGGCAGACATGAGAGTTTGTCGGTTATTTGCCAGACGAACTTCCATCATTAGTACATCTGCCTTGGCTACAGCCCCTTCACTATATTGGTCATGAATAAGCCTTAATTGGCTATTAGACATTTCTACAGCCTCTTTGGCAATTTCGGTCTCATTCTTTTTATGTAAAAGATTGGCATAAGCATTAGCTGTTTTGTAACGAACAGTTTGCTTTATATTTTCCAAATTCAGATCTGCTTGATTTAAAAGATAGCGGTTTTTGTCTATCTGCCCTTCCAGTTGTCCACCAGTATAGATGGGGATTGTAAGAGTCCAGCTGTTGGAATAGGAAGTACCATAGAGATACGTTCCATATTTACGCGCTCTGGTTCGATTGAAATCAGATGCCCAGCCAGCAGTTGGGCCGGTCGTTCGTTGTGCAGATACCAGTCCCCATTTGCTCGCTTCTCTGCCTGACTGAGATGATTGAATTTGATCGTTATTATTTAAGGCAATATCAATACTTTCAGCCAGGGAAAGAGGTAAGTTTTCTTCTTGGTTTACACCAGGAGTTTGTGATTGGGCTGAAACCTGTCCAACATTGCAGGCAACTAGCATCAATGCTATAATAAGTGATTTCTTCATATACAGATTCACCTTCTATAATTATGCTATTTGCCGTTTTACAAGGTCGGCAAATATTCCACCTTTTTCCATAAGCTCATCAAAGGTACCCATTTCAGCCAGACGACCATCATCCATAACAATGATACGATCACAGTTCCTAATGGTGGATAAGCGGTGAGCCACAATAATACGAGTAGCTTTCAGCTTTTCCAGACTTCGGGTAACAATAGCTTGGGAACGATTATCTAAAGCACTGGTGGCTTCATCAAAAATAAGCAGGGAAGGTTTTCCAGCTAGAGCCCGCGCTATAAGAATACGCTGACGCTGACCACCGGAAATATTGGAGCTACCTTCGCTGATGACAGTTTGCATTCCCATTGGCATTTCTGCGATATCCTCGGCAACCCCTGCTGCTTCAGCAGCAGCCCAGGCATCATCCTGTGTGAGATTTTTGGTGCCTACAATATTAGTGTAAATATCCCCGGTCATAAGCTGACCATTTTGCAATACAACTCCTAACTGGGATCGAACCGAAGGGAGGGATAAATCAGCCAAATTCTGTCCGTCATAGGAAATACTTCCTTTTTGTGGTTGTTCAAAGCCCAGCAATAGACGTACCAGGGTACTTTTTCCACTGCCCGATTTACCAACAATGGCCACATTTTCACCAGCAGCAACTGAGAAACTCACGTCATGAAGGACTTCATCCCCCTTTACTTCCGTTGTTCCACCGTTATCATCTGGCACAACCAATGTATAGGCAAAAGATAAATTTCCAACCTCCAGGGCACCGGATAAATGGCCGGCATCCTGCTTTTCTTCATTACTTTCCGGAACCTCATTTAAAATTGGCCTAAGATTTTCCAGTTGAGGCTGAATGGCATAATACTTACTAATAAGGCCGATTACTCCACTAATTACACCATTAAAACTGCTATAGGCAGCATTGAAGGCGATAAACTGTGCGTAGGTAATGCTACTTTGAACTGTCTTACCGTCCGGACCAAGTTCATTCATACCATACATAGCTATCCAATATAGAATCATGGTAAGAACAAAAGGCTGTATACTGGAAATAATTGAAGTGTAGTTATTTTGCCACCTCAGCTTATACCCCCATTGCCAGTGCTCGCCAAAGGTAGTGGCCCAAAGATTATAGGCCTGTTCTTCGCCACCTTGTACACGGAATTTTGCCAGTCCTGCAAAAATCTGTTGTACCATACCGGCGGACTTGTTACCTGCTTCAATTATTTTCCGTTGGAAAAATAGTGTTCGGCGCAATATAGCCACAACAAACAGGGAATAAATCAGCCAGACTACTATAGCTGCTGCTGTAAGCTTTATGCTGTAATAGCACATGAGGAAAATACTCCAAAAGGAGAAAATAAAGCTTAAAATGGAGCCTACGAATTCACCTGAGGCCAAATTTTTGGCTATGCCAATTCCCGCCATACGGCTGGCCAGCTCCCCGGCAGTAAAACGCCGGAAAAATTTAGTAGGAAGTTGCATAAGACGTCCCCACATGGCAGCCTCCGCTGAAATCTCTATGCGGGTTGAAATACGCATTACGGCAATTGATCTTACTATTCCCAAGGCTGCAGTGGTAAAGCTGGTTACCATGAGAGCCTGGGTAACTGTGGCCAAACCCTGTCTGTCCAAAATTGGTATAATGTCCTGAAATATGGTTTCAGTGATTATTGGAGTGGCTAATGGAATACAGCCACCAAATAAACTGCAAAGTATTATGGTACGATAGTCTGCCTTCCAGCATTGTTGGAACATAAACTTAACCAAATCAAAAAGTTTCAGTTTCCGGGAAGGAAAGCCGGCGTAGCAGGCAAAAGCATCTTTTTCAATATTTTTTGCCTCTGTTTCTGTTATTAAAATTCCCTCAGGGTTGTGTCGAAATATGGCACGATAAATATCCGGCTGCTCGGGAATGAGTGCAACTAAATCCTTTTCGCCAGTTTCCGGGGAAGTGTAATATCCTATCATAACCCCTGTGTCCTGCTTGAACCAATTCTCAGGCAGGTTTATCAGACGCATCTGCATATTTCCTTTTTGCATAAGGCGGCGTATCAGACCAATATTATCCAGCTTATAAGCATTTTCTTCTGTAATGCCTATGGATTCTGTTGGCATTTTTAATGCTTTGGCCACTTGTTTTACCACGAAGGTTGTATCCACAGTAATTCGCTGAGTAGAGGAAGATTCTGATTCACCGGCAAATAAGTGCTCTTCACCTAATAGACTACGGATTCCGTTTTCTAATAGTATATTTCGAGCTCTTTCCCGCATTTTGATTCGTCTGGATAACCTGGTATCTTCAGCGCCAAAACGCATTCCTAAAAACATGGACAAGAGGTCTTCATGATCCTGAAGCTCTGTAATTACTTCTTCCCGGTTGGCCATATTTTTAAAAATATTTCCTTTGAGCCAAGCCTGGAGCATATCATCTCCCTTGTCAGCCATAAGGCGCAGCCAGGAAATTTCCATCAGGCGTCCAAACCAGTGCTGAGCCATTTGGGCCAATTCATGAGCGTCCAGCTCATCAAAGGCAATTTCTGTCAACACAGCATCTTCTATAGTGTATAACTGAATATTAATCTCATCGAATTCATCAAGGGAAGGAAATATACACTCTCCCTCACTTACTTTAATAAGATAATTTTGTCGAAAAGATAGAACATCTTCTCCGTCTTTTGTCACGGCATAAACCTCTACAACACCGGACATGACTTTGATAAATTTTTTATTGTCATGTAACTGGAAGCGCTGGCCAGATAATAGTTTATGTGTGTTTATCATTGGCTTAGCCTCCTTACTCTTCCACTATTTCCATATCTTCCTGTTCACGCTCTTCAATAAGCTGTCTATATGGACCATCGTGCTGCATCATTTCACGATGTACACCTCTTTCAACGATATTTCCGTGGGAAAGAACGATGATTTCGTCGCAATCTCTGATGGTTGAAAGACGATGGGCCACTATAATACAGGTACAACCACGATGTCGGATATTATCCAATACTGTTTTTTCTGTAATCGGATCAAGGGCACTAGTGGCTTCGTCCAAAATCAAGATCGAAGGGTTAATGGCCAAAGCTCTGGCAATTTCCAGACGTTGTCGCTGACCACCGGAGAAGTTGACACCAGCCTCTGATACTAAAGCATCATAGCCGCCATTAAGCTTCATTATGTCATCATGAATGCAGGCATCCTTTGCCGCCTGAATTATTTCACTTTTTCGTACAGTAGTGTCGAAAAGAGCAATATTTTCTGCAACAGTTCCACTAATGAGGAAAATATCCTGGTCCACCGAAGCTAATGAACTGAGTAAAACTTTACGGGGCAGTTTTCTCCGTGGTACTCCATCAAAGGATAAGGTGCCACCCCATTCTTCATAAAGACCGGTAATTACTTTGGCAATGGTGGATTTACCACTGCCTGAGGCTCCCACTACAGCAATCCAATTACCTGGATTGGCATGAAGGTTAAAATCTGAAATTAAAGGTTTCTCCAATGGACTATAGCCAAAACTGATATTTTCCATTTGAAGATCACCTGAAAGTCTATCTCGCGGATAGGTTTGCTGGCTCTCCTCTTCTTCTGTCGGGAAATTCAGGCTGTCTACTTCGTAACGGCGTACATCATTTAAACGCTGCATCTGCATTTCGGTATTCTGTAAAGTTGAGCCCAAGCCTACTAAGGCATTTACAGGTGCAGCAAAGGAACCCATTAAGTGCTGAAAGGCCATAAACATACCTGCGGTCATAGCACCCTCCATAATGGAGAAACCACCTATGGTCATAATCAGTGCCCCATTTACTCCAGCCAACAGCGCGGGCAAAATAGTTATGGACAATGACCAAAGAGCTGTTTCCTGCGAGGCGGTCAAAACCTTGGTCTGATAACCAGCCCATTTGGTAAAAAAATCTGACTCATCACCATTGGCCTTGATGGTTTCAATCATTCTTAAGCCGTTCATGGCCACACCATATGCTTTGCCCGCATCCTGCTGAATACGCATGTTCAAATCAGTCAGATGCCGACGCATAGCAAAAAACAGTATTATTTCCACAGAGGAAAAGGCTACACCGATAAGTGTCAGGGTAACATTGTATTGTAAAAGCAACAATAAATAGAAAATAGCCACAAATAAATCTAATAAAGCGGTAGCAGCCGGACCTGACAATACACCGGCAATTGATTCGTTAAAGCCTACGCGGCCAGCTACCTCAGCAGCATATCTTTGGTGGAAAAATTGCATTGGCAGCTTCAACAAATGCCAAAAATATCGGGATGAATCCGACAACGTCAGCTTGCGTTGCCACAAAGTCAATACTACAGCTCGCAACCAGGTTATAATACCGGATACTATAAAGGAAAGGGTCATGGCAATACAGAAATTTGTCATCCATTCCGGATGCTTCCTTGTTAAAATATCATCAAGGAAAATCTGGGACATAACCGGGCTGGCCAAGCCTGGAATAATGGCACACAGTTCCAAAATTAGAATAAAGGTCATAGCCCAACGGTCCTCAAGTAGTTTATGGAACATATCCTTGAATACGTTATAGCGATGTCCTTCTTTTTGAAAATTCTCATTTGGAACAATGTGCAGAGACACACCTGTGTAGGACGTACGGAATTCATCCAAGGGAACCGTTCTCCGTCCTATGGCAGGATCATTAAGATAGGCTTTTCCATCCTTTATTCCTTCCAAAACCACAAAATGATTAAATTCCCAATGAATTATCAATGGAAATATATTTTGGGATTCTAATTTTAAAATATCATTGGTGGTCCAACGGTAACCATTGGCTTCACAATTACGGTTTCTGGCAGCTTTGATAACACAGCTGGCTTTGGAACCATCACGATTTACACCACATTCCGCTCGTAGTTTCTCCAAGGGTATCCAGGAACCATAGTGGGCAAGAACCATAGCCAGAGCTGCCGCACCACATTCTGTAGCCTCCATCTGAAGTACAGTTGGTACTTTTATGCGTTTGTGACTACTGGAAAAGAACCCTTTAATTTTTTCCAATGTCATATAATCACCTATTTCTCAGCCATTGGCTCAAACGATAAAAAACTTTTTCAATAGGAGGACGGCGCTCAATAATAATAGTACCAGTACAGAAACTTCCAGCGGTAATTGGTTTGTGTTCCCCTACAGAGGAAGTCCATAGATAGCCTGACTCAGAGCCAGGGTCCTTTACCAAATCAAATATTACTTCCATTACGGCACCCTGCTGGGCCTGAAGGATAGTTTGAACCACTTGCTCATTGCCCAGAGAAGTTTGCATTGATTGAGCAGATACAGGATATTGGGATACTGAACGAACTGTCCCTAGCAGGCTCCCTGATTGGGAAATATCTACACCGCCAGGAGCGATTTGGATAGTCATCCCTGGCTTTACGCTTTTTCCCTTATTTACCGAAACGTACATAATACCACTAAGTTCATTTCGTCCATCATCATTTCGCACAGTAATAATAGGAGTTCCACTGCCAAGTACATGACCTTGTTCCACCATTATTTCATCAACTGTGCCACTATATGGAGAGTAGATATATTCTGTTGCTTCCTTTTGATAGCGACGGGAATCAAATTCGTGCACACGGTTTTCTGCATCCCGATTACTGGATGCCAATTCCGGACTATATTGGGCCATACGAGTGGCGGCGGTTTCCTGAGGAAGCTCAAGGTGAGCTACCAGCTCTCCTTTTTTTATTTTCTCCCCAGAGTGAACGTATAGCTTGTCTACGCGACCACCTGCAATAGAAGAAACCTTTGACAATCCGGAGGAGTCCATAATCATTCCCATACCTTCAGCCTTGACAGTAAATGAGCCAAATATTGACCATATTACTACTGCCACCATCATAACCGCTACCCCTGCAAGGCCCATCCAGCCTATCGGGGTTGTAATCGGTAAAACTGTGTCAAGTTTTTCCGGGGAACGCAGCTTATCCAAGGCTTCTTTGCTGAAAATAGAGCTTTTTTCTTTACTTCCTTTTATTTCAGCCATATTATTCCCCTCCTTGCAGATTTATATCAACTCTGGTTCCGTCAGTTATACCTTCAAAACTGCCAACTAAAACTATATCACCCTCAGATAGACCATCTAATACTTCAATATATCTACCATCATCAGATCCGCATTTTACAGTACGGTTATGAGCGATTCCATCTTCATCAACTACATATACTTTATCATGGGAAAGATCAACCATTGCTTCCAAAGGCACCGTAAGACAATGGTGCGCTCTGCCGGTGTACATGGTCACACCAGTATAGGTCAGAGGCTCCAACAACCTTATACGATTATCAACTGTCCATTCCGTACGCCGTATCTTGGCAGGTTCCGAAAGCGGTGGAACTATTCCTTTAAGTACACATATTATTTCCGAATCTCCCCCTTTATTTCCGGGACCATAATCAGTATCATAGGCTTTACTCATGGACCAGTACGCAGGAAATTTCAGATAAGCACTATCACCAATGTCTAAATGATGAATTTCACTGTCACTAAGATTCACAGAAAAGCTAAGTCTGTCAAAATTTCCCACTAAGGCTAACGGGGTTCCGGCTTGCACATATGCTCCTGCCTGATGGTAAATAAGCAGCAGTTCCCCGTCAACGGGAGCTTTTACATTTAGCCAACCTTCCTGAACATAAAATTGATTTCTTTGGGATTCTGCTTCCTGAAGAGCCTCTTTGGCGGCCAGATATTGTGATTGAGCTTCTTCATATTTTTCTTGGGAGGTGGCATTTTTGGCTATGAGCCTTCCTTGACGTTGATAGGCACTATAAGCCTGAGCCAATAAAGCTTCAGCCCGACTAACAGCACTATTGGCTTGTTGTATTTTGAGAGGAATTTGCTCATTAGCCATCGAAAGCAAAATATCACCCTTATGTACCTGTTTATTTTTTTCGACATTCCAGGCAATAATGCGCCCGTCAGTTAGGGCCACTGCATCGGTCATACTTTCTGAACTAAAACGTACAGCCGGTAGCTCAACAGAAGGGTGTATATCCCGGTACGCTACTTTGACAGCAGAAAGCTGTAAAATACGATTATCCATTCGCCTGGAAATTTGATTTTCGTCACTGTAGTTCAACCAGGCACCATAGCCAACCATACAGAGGGCCAGAACCATTATTACTGCTATACCAATATAAAAATATCTTTTCATGATTTTATGTCCCTTTCCATTTACGGCAGTATTTTACTTACAGTAAATATAAAAGCCCCTAGGCTTCATGTATATTCGTGTTCAGTCCATCTAAAAACTGATGCTATTAAGTAAGAAATTCATAAGCTAATTTTACATATATCTTTATAATAAATTCGATATAATTATTGATATTCCTCTTTTTTTGGGGGGGTTACGTGCTTATTTTCAATTAAATCAAAAGAATCTTCTCGGTATTTTAACCAGAGAAGATTCCTTGGTGATGTTATAAATTTTTATTCGCCCCCAGCCGGGCCTAAGTAAGTCAATCCCAGCATAGTGATATCGTCAGACTGTTCCGTATCTCCCACAAAGCTGGTCACAGCATTGTTAATATCCTTCAGAAGCTCTTTAGGATCATTAGCGTTTATGGATTCGTTAAGGTCAGACAATAACCTTGCTTCACCGTACATCTCTTCTTTATCATTCATGGCCTCCGTAACACCATCAGTATACAAAAACAGGCTGTCTCCCGGTTTTAGGTTAATTGCTTGACTTTCATAGATAAAGTTCTTACGGCCGGCCAAAACAAAATTGGATTCCACATCAAGATAACGGAAAGCGCTCTTTTCCTTTTCGTAAATCATCGATGGATTATGGCCTCCATTCACGTATTCAAAATACCCCGTCCTGATGTCCAGAACTCCCATGAACACCGTTACAAACATTCTGGCAGCATTATCCTCATTAAGCTGGTTATTGGCATAGCCCATAATATCGGATAATGTCATACTTTTTTTGGTAAGAAGCAGGTTCTTTAATATCGTTTTTGATATGGCCATAAACATAGCCGCTCCCACTCCTTTACCGGATACATCAGCAATAGTTATCGCCAAATGGTGTTCATCTACCATGTAGAAATCGTAGAAATCGCCTCCAACTTCTTTGGCCGAATGCATGGATGCGTAGAGGGTAAATTCAGTATGTTCCGGGAATGGTGGGAATTTATGTGGTAATACCCCCATTTGTATATTCTGGGCCAGAGTCAACTCTGTAGCAATACGCTCCTTTTCCGCTGTCTCAGCTACAAGGGTATTCATATAGCCTTCCAATTCTTCAGTCATGATATTGAAACAATTGGCCAATTCTTCAATTTCATCACCGGAATGAATTTCCACCCGCTGCGCAAAGCTGTTATTTGACCGTTTATTACCTTTCTCCGGCAATTCACCAAAAGCGTGTAATGTGCCGACTATGGCCTGCTTGGTGAGATCACGAACACCATTGGTCAGCTTCTGAATGGATGAAACAAATCTTCCGGACACCTTTTGTCCTATCTTTATGACAAATAAGAGCAGGAAGAGTATGGATAATACCATAAAAAGAACTATTGAATCTATATTTCTCTCCATATCATCCATTAGATCTGTGGTAAGCTGTTCAATAGTTTCTTTATTTTGTTCTACAGGAGCAATTACATCATCCTTGGCAAAGACCGTAGCAAAGCTCCAGCCTGTACATTCAATTGGAGCATAAGCCACAAAATATTCGTCGCCATCTATTTCTGCCAGCTGAATTCCCTTTTGGCCCAAAGTCATATTCTGAGCTATCTGTGATAAGCCTTGGTTATTCGCAACGCGAATATCCTTCTTCAAATCTACTGGCAGCTCCATTTCCTCACCAGCTTGGTAAGCCTCACTTTGGGATGATAAAATAACCCTCCCGTTTTTATCTAAAACAAAACAAAAACCGGCATTAGGCAGATTGGTATCCTTTACAAGGATTCGCAAATTTTCCAGGGAAATCTCCATGGCAGCCACACCAAGCAAGGAACTATTATCATCATAATACGGGCAGGCACAAAACAAACCCGGCTCATTGGAAAATGAAAACATTCTAACATCAGTAAAGACAGGTTTACCTTGTTCTACCGCTTGCTTATACCAATCAGTCTCCACGGCATTATATACAGCGCTGGGAATATTTTCTTTTTTCCCTTCCCCTTCGTAGGGTTCATCAACAGACAGGGTATAATTATTGCGCGAAGTAATGAAAAAGGATTTTGCCATATCATTAACTTCCATGAGACGGACAAAAAATCCCTCAATATTAGCCATTAAGGTTATCTCCTGATGATAATTGTCGGGATTAACATCCGTTCCGTGCTGAAGATAAATTTTCAGTGGTTGAAATTCGTCTGCATTGGGCACAGCTACATTCCGGGGCGGATATAAACCTGAATGACGATAAAGCTCACTGGCCTCGTGGGCAATAGCCTGCACATCATAGATATTAGATACCATGTACAAATTGATAATTTTAGCATTATCACTGGTAATGTACATTAGCTCCTCTTGCCGTTGCTTTACCAAAAGCTCAGAACTATTCTGATAAGACACCTCACCAAGTTTATGTCCCATTTCTTCAGCCTGGTACAGAGCTGACCCCAGCCCGTAAAAGGCAATTATTACCAGAACAATAATAACAATCAGATTGCTGCCCAGAAGAATGCGTATCATCTTATGTAAAATACTATTCTTTTTTCCACCTGACAAATAGCTAAAAAAATCTTTCATATCGATGATACTCCATTCTATCCCATATATTCGTGACGGAATTTTACCAAAAAAGCGACTGCTACTATGGTAGAAAGCACCTCGGCAAAGGTTTGAGCAAACCAAAGGCCATCAGCACCAAGAAGCATTGGCAGGCCGAAAATCCCCACAGATTGTAGTACAAAGGTGCGTATAAAGGCTATGGCTGCCGAAACCCGCCCATTGCCCAGGCCGGTAAAATATGCAGAGGCATATTCGTTGAAGCCTTGTAAAATAAAGGCAAAGGCGAACATACTAAGAGCATATACCCCCAAGGCATACAATTCGGCATCATAGCCTAAATAGATATTGGCCACCCACGGAGCAAAGTATTGGGCCAAACCAAACATTAACACGCCACAGCCTAAATTAAGTAAAATGCCATTTTTTAGCAGACTCTTGAGCTCCCCGTAGTTTTGTGCTCCTGCATGATATCCCACCACCGAGGTAGCCTCCATAGCCAGCCCATAGAAGATGGCGGCAAAAATTCCCTCAACGAACAGCACCGTTCCATAGGCCGCTACCCCATCTTCACCGATAAACCGCATAAGCTGCATATTATAAAATATGAAAATCAATGCTGTGGAAATATTGGTTACCATTTCTGAAGAACCGTTTACCATGGCATCCCGCAAGGCTCTAATATCCCAGCCACTTTTTACCAGCCGCAATGGACTATCATTTTCCCGCAGGAAATAGATAAGTGGCAGGAAACAGTTAAGACACATACCTATGGCCGTCGCTAAGGCGGCTCCTGTCATTCCCCAGCCGAAAAAAACAATAAACAGCCAGTCGAAAATAATATTTGACATCATATTTATCAAGGAAAAATACAAGCCAAACTGAGGCTTTTCAGCGGTAATCAGCAGGCTTTGAAAGGCGTAACTCAATATTGTTATGGGCATAAAGCATAACAGGATACGGCCATAGGGTAATCCATAGTTCATCAAATCATCAGTGGCACCCAGCAGCCCTGATGCAGTTGGCAAAGCGATGAAGCCAGCACCACCCAGTACAATTCCGGCACCGAAGGCGGCCTTAACAATCATGGTAAAGTAGCTGTTGGCCAGTTCTCTGTTTCCCTTGCCCAGTTCCGCGGCAATAAGGGCACTTCCCCCCATGCCAAACATCATTCCCACAGCCATAATAGCCAGCAGATATGGATAGATGATATTTATGGCCGCGAAGGCAGTCTTGCCGATATAATTGGACACAAAATAGCCATCAATAAGGTCATAGGTGGTGGACACCAAAATCATACCGATGGTCGGCAAGGCAAATAACACCAGTTTGCCGCATGTAAAATGATCTGACAGCTTTATATTCATAGGTTTTCCTCACAACGAACTATTCCTTCCAGAATTTTTACATAAAGGTCGTGGAAGGCTCGCATTTGTTCTGCATCAAATAATCCCTTTGCATATTCCATCTCGGAATCAAAGCCACCATCACCATAATTATTTTCCAGCAGCTCCAGCTCCAAAGGCGCACCAGCAGCTGCGAATTCATCTGCCAGCTCAATAAGGGTCGGTTTAAACACATCCAGTTCGTCGCCATTAATTCCCAGCTGGAGATTAACCTCCATACAATCATCAACGAAAGGCGCAAAATTTTCTGCCATGAAATCATAGGAGCTATGCGCAATTCCCTCTGCCACCTGATCCTTCACAGATATAAGGAATTCAGACATATAGGCATATTCTTCCATACGGGCCGCAGCCGGTAAATTCTTTATCATCATACCCACAGCATGCTGAGCTTCCGCCGCCAGGCGATCATTATAAATCCAATTCACCATGACATGCTGTTTGCCGGTAAAGCGGGACAAGGTCAAAAGAGCCGCGCCAATGGCCATTACTGAGTGACTAACCCCCCAGAATTTCTCAGCCCTTTTAACATCATCGGCCGAAAAATCCAGACGTTGTTCCATAGCGGCCTGGTCAATATGCTCACGGTCTACCAACTCCTGGGACTCTACAGACATATCTGGTATTTTACACCAAACCTCATCGCCATACTGCGCTTCAAACCAGGCCTGATCTTCCTCCAGACTCCCCTGCTTCATTCGCTGGATTTCTTCACTGCGAAGGGCAAAATAATAATCAGGCTGAAGCTCCCGGTCGAAGTACGCATTAACAATATCCGCCAGCAGCACCCCAAGGGAATCGCCATCCATCAGTAGATGATGAATATCCATAAACATATATCCATGGGATGGGGACCGGAACACCTTTACGCGGCACAGACAGGCATCCAATATTTTACCAAAGGGCATTACTAAAACATCAGGCAGCATTGGAACCGTTTCTTCATTGATATCCTGCAACTCAACCTCTTCCAGGATACCAGGTACATACTGCTGTACCAACTCCCGGTTCTCGTCAAAGCGGAATACCGATGATAAAGCCGGGTGATTGGCTATAGCCCGATTAACCGCTTTACACAATCGATGCATATCAACCTCATCCAGCTCAAATTGCACCAGAAAATGCATATTGCTCCACATGGTGGCCTCTGGACGGAACAGCTGGATATCCAGCATTTGGATTTGTAGCGGGGTCAAGGCCAACGGTTGCTTGCGGGCCGCCATTTCCCGTTCTTCGAAGCTGCCTATATTCACCCGTTCCTCAGCAATAACCGCAATCTGTCTAGGGGTTCGTTTTTGGAAAATATCTGCGGCAATCAGCCCCGAAATATCCGCGTTGGCCAAAGCCACCATGGCACTAAGGGAATCGCCACCCAGATCAAAGAAATCATCCAGGACCCCCACCTTATCCTCCGGCAAATTAAGGGCCAGAGCAAAGGCATGACAAAGAGCCCGCTCTACCTCCGTGGCTGGCGGCTCATACTTGGCCCGGAAGGCCGACAAATCCGGTTCCGGCAGGTCCCGCCTGTTCACCTTGCCATTTGGCGTCAACGGCATAGCTTCCAGGCGAACAAACAAATTGGGAACCATATATTCCGGCAATTTAGCCGCAAGATGGTTCTTGAGCTTATTATCATCCACAGCTTTAACTGATGTATAATAACCAACCAAATATTCCCCTGTACCCTTTTTCAGGACAGAAACCGCCCCTGAATTGATGTCAGGATACTCCATCAGCACCTTCTCTATTTCATCCAATTCAATACGGAAGCCCCGAAGTTTAATCTGATTATCAATACGGCCAAAGACCCGGATTTTTCCTTCATTGGTCCATGCGGCCAAATCGCCGCTGCGATAGGCCCGGATGCCATCTTTGTCAAAGAAGGACGCTGCCGTTTTATCCGGTAAATTTATATAGCCCCGGCCAACCTGCTGGCCACAGATCATCAGCTCCCCCCGAATGCCAATCGGCAAAGGATTGCCAAAGGAATCAGCTATATAGAACTGAGTATTGGCAATAGGTGTACCAACGGTAACAACCTCGCTTTCCACCATTTCCTCGGCGGCACAGCCCATGGTGGCCTCAGTAGGACCATATACATTCAAAATCACGCTGTCCTGGCGCAAAGCGCGTAGCTTCTGGTAGAGCCCGGCTGGGAAGGCTTCCGCCCCCACATCATAAAAGGTAATCTGCTGCAGGGCTTCCACGGTTTCCGGGATAGCCAACAGGCCCAAAAGATAGGTCGGAGTACAGGTAATACCATTTACCCCGTTATTTATAATCAGCTGGGCCAACTGATTTGGTGTATGTATCTCCTCTTCCGTGGCAATTACTACCGAACAGCCATTACACAGCGGAACAAATTCCTCCACAATGGACACATCAAAGGAGAAAGAAGCCAATGCCAAGGCAACGCGTCCCGGCTTGGTATAATGCATAATTTCCGGGGATTTTTCATTGCGATGAACATAGTTGGCAATATTTTTATGTTCAATCATTACCCCCTTCGGCTTGCCAGTGGTACCAGAGGTATAGATACAATATGCCAAATTATCAGCACCCACCTCCGGAAGCTCAGTATCCGTCTCCTTATTGTCAAGAAGCCTGTCCAGGGACAGCACTTTGCACTGCTCCCTCAGGGCTGAACGCTGGTTCATCAAATCCGTTGAAGTAAGCAAAATAGGAATATTGCCATCTTCCAGACAATACTCTATCCGCTCGTCCGGATACTCCGGAATAAATGGTACGAAGGCACCACCGGCCTTTAATATACCAATTTCGGCCACATAGGCCCAAACCTCCCGGTCAAAGAGAACACCAACCAGTGTTTCTAAGGTCACCCCTTCGCTAATAAGGGAATGGGCCACCTGGTCGGAAAGCTCATCCAGTTCCCTAAAGGTCAGTGAGTGACCGGCAGCTGTAACAGCCACCTTGTCAGGCGTCATTTGGGCCTGCTGGCGAATCTGTTCCTGTACAGGGACAAAATCCATGATAACTTGTGTATCGTTAAAGACCGCCAAGGATTTCTTGTCATCGTCAGTAAGGAGGGAGATATCCCCAATCAACTCCTGGCGTAAAAGCTCTTCCGCTACCGTAAACAAATCCTGGGCAAACCGCTCCACAAAGGCCGGTGAGAACCGCTCATTGCGATATTCTATGGTCATATTATACAAACCATTGGTAGAGAAAAATTGAATAGAGAAGCATCCCGTAACCATGCCGGTGTGGTAATGCTCCAGGAAATAGGAATCGCCACAAATGAGATTTCCACCTTCATCGTTATTACCACCGCCCATGTTATCGGTGAACAAATCTCCCTGATAGATGAATTCCACATCCTCATTTACCGGACAATGCTTCAGCACCTCATCAAAGGAATAAATATCGTTACCCATGCTGGTGACAATCTGCCGTCCCATATTCCGCAGATAGTCCACCACCGGCATATTTTCAGTAAAATCACCATAAACAGGAATTCGTTTTATAAGCGTGCCAATAGTGGTATCCATCCCCGCCTGGGCACGGCCATTATATACACTGGAAAAGGAAACCTGCTTGCTGCTCAGGTATTTGGACAACAGTAACGCCATGGCTCCCATAAAGAAGCTGCCCTCAGATATTTGATGACGATTACAAAAAGCCTTTACCTGCTCTACAGTAAGGTTTTTCGGTATATACCGCATATTTTCGCTGATCCCTGGGGTAAGAGGTCCTTCCCGATCACCCGCCAGTGATGGTACTTCATCCATCTTGGCAAACAGTTTTTGAAAATATGCCTCTGCCACTTCGTGGGCCCCTTCCTGCATAAGGGCTTCTTCGTACATACCCACTTGCTGTATGGTATATTCTTCCTGCAAAAATTCCGCCCTGCCAGAGGCTGAACCAAGGGCCCGATTCAGCTCACTAATTAATAAGCTTAAAGAGGTTGCATCAAAGAAAATCAGATGACTCTTTAAGGCCAGATAGCATCGCTCTGCAGTACGATAAACAGCAAAGTAAAACAGCAGCTCATTGGTCATAGGTACCACTGGCATAAATTCCCGGATAAAATCAAGGCGACTATCTAAACTGCCATCTATCACCGGAACATCAACTACAGCCTCAGGGGTCATATACATGTGCGGTATACCATCCTTACCGGCCCGAATAATATATTTCATAGAAGGATGGGCAGCCACAACATCCTTTACAGCCTTTACCAGCTGCTCAGCCGTCACATTGGCATCAGCTACCATCAAATAGGATAATGTATAGGTGGAAGTATTGCCACCAGTTAAGCCTTCCAGGTAAATGCCCATCTGCGTTTTGGTAAGCGGATAAAATTCCCGGTCCATTAAAAGCTTCTCCCGGTGGTTCTTGGCATTTTCCTCTAAATAGGCTGCCAGGGCCCGGGGAGTTGGATAAGATGCTATATCGTTAAAGGACAAAGTGGCATCATCCAGCTGAGCCACCAACATAGCCACAGACAAAGAAGTTCCGCCCATATTAAAAAAATCTGCCAATGCACTTACCCGCGGCAGTTCCAATACCTCGGCAAAAGCAGCACAAATCTTTGCCTCCAGGTCATTTTGTGGAGGCTCATATACTTCCTCTTCCACTGGCGGCTCCATATTTTTCAAGGCAAGATAATCCACTTTGTTCCGCTCGTTGCGCGGCATATCAGCAAGATATACAAAATAATCCGGCACCATATATTCCGGCAAAATTGCCTTAACATGGTTGCGCAAGGCATCGTTGTCCAGTTGTTCACCAATATAATAGCAAGCCAATTTGTCGCCACCATGCACCCGAATCGTGACACAGGCGGCCTCCTGAACTCCATGGGCTTTTTGCACAGTCAATTCCACTTCACCAAGCTCTACCCGGTACCCTCTAAGCTTCACCATATGGTCTTTACGACCGTGGAACAGAAGATTTCCCTCTTCATCATAAGCCATGTAATCTCCGGTGTGAAACAGACGACCCGCACCGAATGGATTATCCGTAAACTTGGCAGCCGTTTCCTCAGGCATATTGTTATATCTCAATGCCAGCCAAGGACTTTCCACGCATAGCTCACCAAGTACCCCCGGCTTCTGAATAAGTTTTCCATCATCAGAAACCAGATAAACACTTACACCATTACCCGGTTTTCCCAACATACGGGAATCCTCCTGGGCTATTTTATGAAGAAGAATAGCTGCACATTCACTGGAACCATATACCTCGTGAATATTGCCGTCCACAGTGTACTTTGCCTTCGCCTTTTCACCGCCTAAGACAACATAATCCAGAGGCAAACGGCCGTACAACTCCCGCATTACGTAGAACATCTGCGGTGGCAAAAACATCCCGGTGATATGACGCTTTTGGATAATTTTATACAGCATGTCTGCATTCATCCGCTCCGTGGAGCTGGCAATGTAAACGCTGCCTCCAACCATAAGTGGCGGATAAAGATCCACAAAAGATGCAATAAATGTCATCCCGGCCATACAGCAGGTCACATCTTTGCCCGAAAACTCATGGTATCCCTTTACAGTATAAAGCCACATGGAGAAAAAGGTCTGACGGTGCACTACTCCCTTCGGCTTGCCCGTGGAGCCGGAAGTAAAGAGAATCAAGCCTTCCTTGTCAGGAGCCGATAAATTTATACTCTCATCCACTTCGAGGGTACTTTCCTCAGCAAATATATTCTCCAGTGTCAAAACAGGAATATCAGCAACCTTTTCCGATAGTTGTTCAATGGATATACAGGCAATACAGCCTGCATCCTGCAACACAGACTGTACCCGTTCGGCTGGATAATCCTCCTCTAAAGGTACCACTGCTCCGCCAGCTCGCAGGATGCCCAATACGGCTGTCAAAAAAGCCCGTGTTCGGGGAAGCAGTACGCCAATACGCATTATCGGCTGTTCTTTTACGTCAGCAGATTTTGCAGCACAAATATCCAGCACTGCTTTGGCCAAAATAGCGGAACGACGATTGAGACATCCATAAGAATCTGTGCCATAGCAGTCCATTACTGCTGCTTTGTCGGAATTGGCCACAGCCTGAACCAGAAATTCATTTACTAGCGTTTTCATCTGTCTTCTCTCCTGCTTGCTTCAAAAAAACATCATTTCTCAATATTCATAAACTTATCGAAGCCAGTAAGTTTGAGAATATCTATAATTATTGGTGGTACATTTAATAATTTCATATTACCGCCGGCATCATCCATTAAGTTCTGTGCTGTAAGCAATACTCTGAGCCCTGCTGAAGAAACATAGGTTAAATCCTTAAGATCTAAGGTCAATTCCGTTATATCGGTTAACTCTTCATCAACAACCTTACTTAAATCTTTAGCCTCAATAATTGACAGCTTACCTATGAGACTTAGAGTAAGTGCTGATCCATTTCTATTTTTTTTAATTTCCATAATACAATTCATCCTTTCCTAACAATTGCTGTTGCTCTATTTCGTTAAATATTGCTTCATTCCTGCAAAAAAAAAACAATATTTAGACCCTAGTCCAAATATTGTTTAAATATCTATTGATTTTTTAGACGAATTATCTTGGAGAGAAGCTCGTTAGCAAGCTTTTGCTTAGTCATAATGGGCATCTCCTCAATTGTGCCATTTTTATACAGCAGCTTTACCACATTGGTATCTGTGTTAAAGCCAGCATCCTTGCGGGACACATCGTTGGCCACAATCATATCCAGATTTTTCTTTTCCAGCTTGGCTTGGGCATATTCCAACAGATTCTGAGTTTCAGCAGCAAAGCCTACCAAAATCTGGTCAGAATTCTTTTTCTCCCCCAGCTCCTTTAAAATATCTGGATTTTTTTCCAGAACCAAGGTCAGCTTGTCATCATTCTTTTTTATTTTCTGCTCAGCCACGTTACGGACACGATAATCCGCCACTGCAGCAGCCTTTATCACTATATCTGTTTTGGGGAAATGTTTCAGTACAGCCTCCCGCATTTGCGCTGCAGATTCCACACCGATGAAATCAACGCCCTGTGGTGGCATAAGGGCTGATGGGCCGGACACCAAAATTACCTCTGCACCACGTTTTTGGGCGGCTGCAGCTATGGCATAGCCCATCTTACCGCTGGAACGGTTGCCAATATAGCGTACCGGATCAATTGGTTCATAGGTACCGGCAGCTGTGACCAATATTTTTTTACCCTGTAAATCAGCTTTATGGGCAATATTTTCCAGTACAAAATCTAGTATTTCCACTGGATCTGGCATACGGCCCACTCCATCAATGCCACAGGCCAGATGCCCCGAAGCTGGTGGTATTAAATGCCAGCCTAAATCCACCAGACTTTGGATGTTGGTCTGGGTAAGCGGATTATTATACATATTGGTGTTCATTGCTGGTGCAAAATATATCGGAGCTTTGGTAGCCAACAGAGTGGTGGTCAGCATATCATCGGCCATCCCCATAGCGGCTTTGGCAAGAAAATTGGCGGTAGCGGGAGCTACAATTACCAAATCAGCTAGCTGGGCCAACGCAATATGCTCCACATTATAGTTGTGCACTTCCCCCCACATGGTGGTTATCACCGGATTGCCAGTGATTTCCCGAAAGGTAAGGGGGGTAATAAAATTCTGGGCTCCCGCAGTCATAATAACATGAACAGAAGCCCCTGCTTTACGGAGCCGGCTGGCAATTTCCACTGATTTATAGGCAGCGATACCGCCGGTTACTCCCAAAACAATATTCTTGTCTTTCAACATAGGATTATTACCTTTACCCCACGCTAACGGGTGCTAAGGCTCCCTCCTCTTAGGTGGGAGTTAAGCACCCGTAAAACTCTGGATTTATTCGGCTAAATTCAGTGGGAGTATAAAGCTCCCACTGAATAAGTCTCATTTTACAACTTATTTGGCTGTGTTACGCAAACGCTTATAAGTAATCTTGCCCTCATAAATCTCTTCCAGAGCATTGGTTACATCTCTGATAGAGGTTCTCTCAGCAGTTACCTCATGACTGCCATCCATAATATCCCGGGCCCGTTTTGCAGCCAGGGAAACGAGGGTGTAGCGGCTGTCTACCTTTGGTAATACCTGATCTAAAGATGGGGTTACAATATCCATTATAAAATCTCCTTCCGATTTTTTAACTTATCTAATATTTCAATATTTAAATCAGTGCGATGTCGCTCGGCCTGAATGATATTGGTAATTTCATCGGCAGCGATGTCCACTGTTTTATTGACAACAACATATCTATATTGACGGCCTATCTCGATTTCAGCAATAGCCGAACCCAAACGCCGCTTCAGGCTTTCATCATCTTCAGTACCACGACCGCAAAGACGGTTTTTCAGCTCATCCAGGGATGGCGGTACAAGGAAAATAAACAGTCCATCGGGACATTTTTCCTTAACATTCATGGCTCCCTGGGTGTCAATTTCCAAGATAATATCGATACCCTGAGCCCGCTTTTCTTCTATTTTTTTTAATGGAGTACCGTAGTAATTGCCATATACATTGGCCCATTCCAACAATTCCCCATTGTTTATCATGGAAACAAATTCTTCTTTAGTGTGAAAATAGTAATTTACACCATCCTGCTCACCTGGACGGGCGGCTCGGGTGGTGGCTGATACAGAATAAGCTATATCCGGATTCTTCTTGCGCACCACATCACATACCGTGCCTTTGCCGGTGCCTGATGGTCCCGATATAACAATCAGCAAACCCTTTCGCATTAATTAATCCTCCTCAATCATTCGATGGCCCATGGTATCCGGCTGTACGGCCGAGAGAATAACATGACCACTGTCCATGATGATTACTGCCCGTTTACGGCGGCCATAAGTGGCATCCACCAGCTGGCACCGTTCCTTGGCATCCTGAATAACCCGTTTAATAGGCGCCGACTCCGGGCTAACCACGGCTATTATCCGGTTAGCGGAAACTATATTGCCAAAGCCAATATTAATCAGCTTTAAATTCATAAATTCTCACGCCCCTATTCAATATTTTGAATCTGTTCACGGATTTTTTCAATTTCACATTTTACATCTACAGCGATTTGTGCGGCTCCCACGGAATTAGCTTTGGAAGCTACTGTATTGATTTCCCGGTTCATTTCCTGAATTAAGAAATCAATTTTCCGGCCCACTGGCTCATCCAGCTGGATAATTTCCCTAAACTGCTTGAAATGACTGTGCAGGCGCACAACCTCCTCGGTGTAATTCACCTTGTCAGTGAACAGGGCAGTTTCCTGAATAATTCGGCTTTTGTCGATGTCTTCCTTGGCCAGATACTGTTCCAATAAGGTTTCCAACCGCTGACGATAGTTGGCCACAATTTCCGGAGCCAGCTTTTCCAGCTCATTTACATAGCCTTCCAACGTATCAATGCGGGCCAAAAGGTCCTTTTGAATATTTTGGCCTTCCCGTTCCCGCATGGCCACCAAATTTTTTAAGGCTTCCTCCACTGCGGACAAGATAGCCGGTCTGGCTGGTTCCATGTCATTGGCTTCATCGTCCACACACAGCACATCAGGGAACCGGGCGATATCTACAGCAGAAAATGGGCGGCTAAGTCCCAGCTGATCATTTATATCCGTCAAAGCCCGGCCATAGGCCTCCACCAGCCCTTTATCCACAATGATGGATACGTTTTTATCCCGTAAATCCTGGAACTTAACATTAATATCCAGCTTGCCCCGGGAAATATATTCCTTGATTTTTTGGGTAATATCCCCTTCAAAGGCTGCCAAAGTATAATGCATGTGAAAATTATTTTCCAGATACCGCTGATTAACGGTCTTCAATTCCACATGTACCTTAAAGGATTCATCTTCGAAATCACCGGCCCCAAAGCCAGTCATACTCTTTATCATAGCAAAAATCTCCTAAATATCCGCCGTGCCGGTAAATACTTCCTCGGCGGGACCTGTCATATACAGATGATTATTAGCGGCCCATTCTACAATGAGCTTTCCCCCATCCAGCTGAATTTCTGCCTTGCGGTCAGACAAACCATTTAATACAGCTGCTGTAAGGGTGGCACAGGAACCGGTACCACAGGCCAGGGTTACGGCTGCTCCCCGCTCCCATACCCGCATACGAATGTGGGATTTATCCTTTATTTGGACAAACTCTGTGTTGGTCTTGCGCGGAAATTTCTCATGGGTTTCAAATAGTGGACCAAATTCATGTATTGGAAAAGCTTCGGCATCCTCCACAAATACCACGCAATGAGGATTGCCCATGGAAACACAGGTCATCTTGAATTCCTTGTCCTTTACGGTGATGGATTCATTAATAACCCGATTCAGTTCATATCCATTAACTGGAATGCGATCGCCCTCCAGAATAGGCTCTCCCATGTCTACCTGTACCTGACTTACCTGGCCATTTTCCAAAATCATTTTAGGAACCAGAATGCCAGCCCCGGTTTCTACGGTAAATTCCTCTTTGGCCACAATACCCTGTTCATAAACATAACGGGCAAAGCAACGGATACCATTACCGCACATTTCGGCCTCACTGCCATCGGCATTGATTATCCGCATACAAATGTCAGCCTTCTCCGAAGGGAGCACCAACAAAATACCATCGGCACCAATACCATAATGGCGGTCACAAAGGGACTTGGCCGCCCCGATGTAATCCAACTGTGGCTCCTTTAAACAATCAATTAATACAAAATCATTACCGGTGCCCTGGAGCTTGGTAAAATTAAATTTCATTTATTAAATCCTCCGCAACTTACTTAGGAGTAAATAACCTATAAGTCTCATTTTACACATCACTTAATTGTATATGTAAATCAATTATTTTGCAAGTCTAAAAGCTGATTATATACCTCTTCCAGACTGGTAACATCCAATCCGCCATCCAGAGCCTTAATATTGGTTTCCAGACGCTCATGCAGTCGTTTGTTGAACCGTTGGTATAACTTATCATAAAGCTTGCAGAGAGCTTCCGTTTCCTGCGTCAGGAGCTGGGCTTTTTCCTGAGACAGATACTCATCTGTCAGCTTGGACAAAATAGCTTCCATTTCCTCTGCCATCAGCTTGTTGGCACCACCCTCAAAGAAATCCTTGGGATTCTTGTAGATGGCCAATGGTTTGGCAAATACCTCCTTAGGTACGCCTATAAAGGACGGCTCGAAATTCAGTTGATTTTCATAGCTGTATTCTTTAAGGGACAGAGTAAACTCGTTGCTGATCTGGGACAGACGCTGATTGGTGTATTCCTGAAATTTTAACAGGGAATTTCGGATATAATTGTCAGTTCTAAGGCTGGTAGCCCTAAGCTCCTGGGCCAAATCATAGCCCATGCTTTCCAGTAGTTCAGTTAAGGCCTCCTTTAACTGGGCCTGGGAATTCCCCCCGGATTTTAAGGTGGCCGGATTAAAGGCTTCCCGGAAGAAATCCAGATAACGGAGGAATACCCGCTGCTTAACATAATAAATCAGCTCAGAGGCTTCCTGCTCCAGTCCTGCCAACAATTCCCTATTGCTTAATTCCCCAAGAAGTTGTTCAATTTCCCGCTGTATTCTCTGTAAATCAGTCAGGCGTGCATCCTTTTGGGCACTATCGCTTTTACTGATGTTTATAAGGTCCTGGATGCGCTCTACAGCCTTAGTAAATTCCTGCTGAGCTGCCGTAAGGGCAATCTCACTTAGGTCGTTAATGACAAATTTGTAAAAGGCCTGTTCAAATTCGGTTGGGATGTAGTTACCTGCCTCCCGTTCCTCCATTACCTCCTGACTGGATAAAGCGTATATTTGCGGACGGGATACCCCATAGGATTTTAGCTGCTGACGGACATAATATACCACGTGGTCAGCCTCATCCTGGTCCTCCGCCAAATCAATGGCATTGACAATAAAGAACATCTTATCCAGCTGGAAGGAATCCTTCACCCGTCCCATCTGAATGATAAACTCCCGGTCAGCTTTGCCAAAGGCGTGATTGTAATAGGTTACATACAGTACCACATCCGACTGGCGGATGAAGTTAAAGGACATGTTGGTGTGTCGGGCATTTATGGAATCGGCTCCCGGAGTATCTACCAGGGTTATTCCCTTGGCAGTCAAAGGACAATCGTAATAGACCTTTATCCAGTCCACAAAGCAGGATTTATCCTCCTGAGCTGCATACTCACCAAAGCCCGTTAAATCGCTGGCAAATACCTCTCCTAAGCGGTTTTCCACTGCCCTAAAGCCTTTTATAAAAGCCCTTAGGAAGGATTTTTCTCTCTGATGGGCATTGCCGCCCCTATCCAGAGCTTCCTTGGCCAATTTACAGGCTTCCTGTAAATTAGTTGGGGACATGGCAAAGGGCTTGAAGGCCCGCAATAAGTCCTCCAACAGCATGGAGGCACTTTTTAGCTTGATGTCTACTGTGCCATGAGGATGTTCAGCATCCACCGGCAAAATCATATTTATGGCCGCCGTGGTCGGATTAGGCGACACCGGCAGCAGCCGTTCTCCCAGCAGAGAATTGGCAAAGGAGGATTTTCCGGCACTAAAGGCCCCAAACAGGGTTACCAAAAAGCCCTTGTTTTTTAGACGTTCTCCCCGGTCCTGGAGCTCCTGGGCCAGCTGCCCTACCCCTGGAATCGTGCCAATAAGCTCAGCACCTTTATACAGCTTGGCGGACATTTCCCGCAGTTTTTTTGTACCCGAGGCCGTTACTACATCGATTTCCTGCATATCTTTATTGCCCAGATTAGAAGTCAACGGTTTGTTTGCCTCTGATTCTGCTGGGGCTTGTGCTATTGCCCTCTCGGATGCAGATGAAGTAGTTGTGCTGTTTTCCGGAGCAATAATTTCCTCATCGATGATCTCTGCAGCACATAGCTCTGTCATTTCCGCTGTAGTTGCCACCTTAGCCGTATTTTCCAAAAGTTCATTTAAGGTTTTCTCCAGCCGTTCATTTTCTGCTGCCAAGGAATCAATCAGGCTCCAGGCAGTATGGTATGGGGCTATTTCTCCTAAGCGGTCATTAACTGTTTTTAAACGCTGGTCTTTATGCTTAGCCAGCAAATCAGCCAACAGGCTCTTTATGTCACCAGCCTGATTGCGGGCCACGTTCTTTATACCCTCGGCAAAATTTTGGGTATAATTCATTACATAGCTGCCATCCTGGGTGAGCTTGGCCCCGGACCGCATGGCCTCTGTCAGCAATTCCTCCGGTGGCAAAATTTCGATGGACTGAATTTTTTGTTGCAGTTCCTGGTCATTAATCTTGAGCTGTTGGACAAAATCCTGCAAAAAGGTTTTTAAATGCCATTCAATCTGTGTTTTGGCCTTTTCTGAAGCATCGGTAAAGAAAAGCTCCTTGCGACGTTCCAGCTCCGTTTCGGTTTTCTTGCCCCGGCCGAAAAAGCCCACCTTAAAGGAAGGCTGACAGGCCTCCAGATAGTCTCTGGCCAAATCCCGGGTGGAGGTTGGCATCAGATAGGCATTATCCAGTATTTTGGTAATGCCTGCTTTGAAGGTGGACTCCCAATCGGCATTTAATTCTTCTTGCTCCTTGGTCAGATTGTCATATTCCTGACGTATCAGCTGCAGCTTCTCCGGTGAAATTCCCTCCAACAGGGCAGTTGCGGTACTTTTTTGCTCATCAGAGGACTTGGCAGCAGTTTTCAAATACTCCGTTATTATGTGGGTTAAGGAAGCAAAAACTGAATCCAGTAAATTGTCCTGGCGATGGGCTATTTTATCCTCCAGCAGGGCCATCAGCTCAGTATATTGATTATGGGCTGTATCCGGATATTTGGCAGAAATGAAATATATGCCTTTGGCAGTCACACCCCAGCTCTCAAAGGCCTTGTGCACCGATTCTTTAAAGGCAGCAAAGGACAGCTCCTTTTCCCGATGCTTGTCTATCTGATTTATTACCAAATAGACCTCCTTGCCAGCCTGGGTCAGGTCCCGGGTAAAGGAAAAATTCAGCTCCGATTGTACGTGATTATAGTCCATTACATAGAAAATAACGTCTGCCAAGTGGATGGCATCTTCAGTTACTATGCGATGGGCATCATCGGCGGAATCAATTCCGGGGGTATCCATAATCTCCACACCTTCCGGAATATGAAGACTGGCATAGCTAAGCTCCAGACGATTTACTGCATCCCCGTCCCGACAATAGCTTTTTACCAGCTCATAATCATAGGGAGCCAGATATTTCCGGGGCTTCCCCTTGGTAAAAAATACCCGGGCAAAATCCTCCCCCTTGTACATCGTCACCAAATTGGCACTGGTAGGTATAGGGCTTGATGGCAGAATATTATCCCCCAAAAAGGCATTAATAAGTCGGGATTTTCCCGCAGAAAAATGGCCCGCAAAGGCTATACCATAGGTTTGACTGGCCAGCTTTTGAGCCAGCTGACGAATATGGTTCATATTGCGGGTGTGATTGATACTTTTAAAATAATCGTAAGCTGCCAAGAGCTTGTTTTCCAATAGTTCTTTCTTCATAAAACTCCCACTAGGCTGTAGTAATCGGATCGATATCAATTATTACGTGCATATCCCGGTCCAGTCCCTCTGAACGCAAAAACTGATTTACCGCGGGTAAATCATTAGTTTTGATCAGCATGGAAAATCTGTATATTCCCCGGAAGGAATAAATCATGGCTGGCGCTGGACCGATAATTTGCTGCCGGGCAACATGGCCAAATTTCTGCAGAAAATGCTCCTTAAAGAGCTCTGCCTGTTTACGGGCCTCTTCCGGCTGTTCATTCTGGAAAATCAATTTAATGATTCGGCAGAAAGGTGGGAAAAACAAGGCTTCCCTAAGCTGCATTTCCGTTCGGTAAAAGGCCTCGTAATCCTGCTTAATGCCACACATAACCGCTGGATTGTCCGGGGAATAGCTTTGCACAATTACCTTGCCGGGAATATCTCCCCGGCCGGCCCGTCCGGCAGTCTGGGTTATTAGCATAAACACCCGTTCAGCCGCCCGAAAATCCGGCATATTAAGAGCTGAATCCGCACTTATTATTCCTACAGCAGTAACATTAGGAATATCATGGCCCTTAGCCACCATCTGGGTGCCCAGTAAAATATCAAATTCCTTATTGCGGAACCGCTTGATAATCTCCGAATGACTAAATTTTCCCGTGGTGGTATCCCGATCCATACGGATAACCCGGGCCTGGGGAACCAGCTTGTGCAGCTCCTGCTCCAGTTTTTCCGTACCAGAACCAAAATATTTAATATAACGGCTTTCACATTTTGGACAAACATCCGGTACAGGAACTCGAATATCACAGTGATGACACATGAGGGTCTTGTTCTTGTGATAAACCAGTGGCATATTGCACTGCGGGCATTTGATAACCTCACCGCAGGAGCGGCACATAACAAAGGTGGAAAAGCCCCGGCGGTTCAGCATCAAAATCATCTGCTCACCCTTTTGAATGGTTTCTTCAATGAGAAGCCGCAAAGGATGGCTGATGATGGTCCGCCGGCCCATTTTCAACTCCTGCCGCATATCCACACATTTCACCTGTGGCAAGGGTTTATTACCGATACGCTCCGGTAAGTGTAGAATTTGGTATTGTTCCTTTTGAGTTTTATGATAGGTTTCCAGAGACGGAGTAGCGCTGCCCAAAACAAGGGTAGCATGGTATATCTCCCCCAGCTTTTCCGCCACCACCCGGGCATGATATCTTGGAGATTCATCCTGTTTATAGGAATTGTCCTGTTCCTCATCCATAATGATAAGCCCGATGTTATCTGCAGGAGTAAACAAGGCAGAACGGGCTCCGATAATTATCCCGGCTTCCCCCCGCCGTACCCGCAAAATGGCATCATTGCGTTCACTGACAGACAGTCGGCTATGAATGACGATGATATCGTCATCAAAATAGCTTTTAAAAGCCTGAACTACTTGGCCTGTAAGGGCAATTTCCGGCACCAGCACCACTACCCGGCGATTAATACGACGGGCAGCCTTAGCCGCTTCGATATAGACCTGGGTCTTGCCACTGCCGGTTACGCCGTAAAGCAAAAATTCTTTTTTGTCCTTTGCCTGAATTGACTGGACTATACTGTCCACCGCTACTTCTTGGTCATGGGTAAGCTTGATATCATCGTGGCCTTGTTTATAGAGTACATAGCTGTTCCGAAACACCCGACTTTTTTCTTTACGAAGTATCTCGTCCTCGGTTAGGGCCTTGATAATAGCTGGTGAAAAGCCATCTTCCTTTAACTCGGTGGTTGTAAAGGTTACAGCAAAATCATCTTCACCTGACTGCCGGCCTTTGATAAACTCCATCAAGCGTCTTTGAGCCGGTTTTCTGCTGTATGACTGCAGCAAGGCATCAGTTATTGGTTTATTGGCCACAAAAAAATATTCATAAATTGCCTTGGCTTTATTATTCGCGCTATAAATCCGCTGTAGAACGTTATAGCTAAGCAGTTTATCCAGCATTTCATCCAGATTCTGGGCCAGGTCTTCTTGACCATCCGCCACAAGCTGCTTATATAAGTTTTGTTTTTTTATTGGGCCGGCGGCGTGAATGGCCTCATATATCCGACGATACCCCTCCACTGACAACAGCATATGGTCATACATTTGCGGATTGATATCATACTGCAGCTGAATATGAGCCCCGCTTTTGCCAGGGATAAAGAGACGCATAATTTCCCCTACGGAACACAGATAAAAATCCGCAATCCACCGGGAGGCTTCCACCACTTCCTTGGTAAACCACGGCTCCTCATCCAAAGTGGTTTTGATGGGTTTCAGCTTAAAATCCTTCTGTACAGCCTCGGCTGGTAGAGTCTTTATATCAACAATAAAACCCTCAATATCCCGGCCACCAAAGGGCACAATAACCCGCCACCCCACCGTGAGAAAGTCTAATTCCTCCGGTATAAGGTAGCTGTAGGCTTTGGATATGCTCTTTATGGGAATATTAATATATACATCTGCCAGTTTCAAAATATCAGCCCTTCATACGAAAAAGAGGCTGCATAAAACAGCCCCCGCACAAAATTCCTTTAATCCAAATCGTATTGCAGTAAGGAATGAACCTTTATGCCATCCTTCTCCAGCTTTTGACGGCCTCCCAGGGAGGTCAGTTCAATAAAGAACACTGCCCCCATGATCTCGCCGCCGACCTTCTTGATAAGCTTGGCTGCTGCATCTGCTGTTCCGCCGGTGGCCAGCAGATCGTCCACAATCAAAATGCGTTGGCCTGGTTGGATAGCATCCTTGTGCATTTCGATGGTGTCTTTGCCGTATTCCAAATCATAATCTACACTAACCACATCAGCTGGCAGCTTGCCAGGTTTACGAATAGGCACAAAACCCACATTCATGGCAGCAGATAACGCTGCACCATAGATAAAGCCACGGGATTCCAGCCCAACTATTAAATCAATTTGTTCTCCCTGCAAAGATTCCTTCATGTAATTCAGTGTTATACCAAAGGCTTTGGCATCTTTCAATGTGGTGGTAATATCCACAAACTGAATGCCTGCTTTAGGAAAATCCGGTACCAACCGAATATGCTCCTTTACATACTTTATATCCTGTTCAGAAATGCTCATTATAAAATACCCCTTATGGTTTTTTGCATTAAAATTATACCATATTATGTTACTTTATGGAAAGAATGCTCTTGACCTTATCCAATAAATACAGGGCAATCTTTGTGGAGCCCTCCTTGGTTGGGTGGGTTCCATCACCTACATAGTCACTGTCTTCCATTAATGGTTTGTCTTTGTTAAATGGTATATAGTACAGGTTAGTATCCCCTTGTTTTTGTACTTCCTGAACAGCCTGCTCTGTCCACTTGGCACCATTAGGTCCAATCATAGTTGGTAATGGATCCACACAGATAATCGGTGTAGTTGGATTATAGTACCTCACCACATCAATAAGATGTTTATAAGCCGTTACATATTCCTGCTCCGTTGGCTTACGATTAGCATCAGTAAAATCATTGGTACCAATGGAAATAAAGATTCCGTCGGATGGATTATTTTTAAAGTCCCACATAAGATGGGTTTCTTCTCCGTTAAAGGAATAACAGGTCCAAGGATAACGGTCAGCGGTATGCACCTCGTGGCTAGGCCAGGTCTCCGCATAATTATGGAAAATACCTTCACCGGATTTGGCTACTACACTATAATCTGCGTCCAACATCCGGGATAGCTGCGGTCCAAAGGACATATCATTGTCTTCTATATCATAATAATTGTCCCCGTTGCGCTTGCCATCATTAAAGGCTCCCGCCAAAATAGAATCACCGATAAATTCCAATTTTAGACGTTTAGGTTCCTTTAATTCCAGCAAATCATCGTCGGTAACAAAGCCTTTAAATACACTAAGACCAGCCTCTCCTTCGGTGGAACGTATCAGTTTTATAATATGTTCACCGTTGGAAAGATTATCGGCTAAAGTAGTGACTGGGTCAGTGAACTGGATACGTGGATAAGCCGTACCGTCAATTTCATACCGCCACCAGCAACGCTTGTCCTGCATTTTTACCCCGATACTATTACCGCGGAATTTAGCCTTAATATATGTGGCTCCCTGGCCACATACCGCCTGATCCATTCCCACATCCCATCTGCCATAGAAGTTAATATTGTCAGTTATGAGCTTTACATCAGGGATTTTAATTCCGCCAATAAAAGGTAAATGCCATGGAAAATATGCGGTCAGCTTATCCAAGCCTGGATACTGCCATAAGTTATCCTTGGCAAATTCCCGTAAATGTTTTTGGGTAAATTCTTTGGCTGTATCCTCATAATCAGCCAAATTTGAATAATAAGTACTGGATGGGAAGGTCTTGGCTAAAGCTCCCCGTACATTGGATTGATAGCCCCAATCATCCAAATACCGTTTCACCAGCATTTTATTACACTGATTCTGGTTTAGATTTAAAGCTAATAAGCCTTGTCCCAAAGCAAAACCGGAACTGTTGGTTGCCGTATTCCAGCCGGAATAAGACCTCAACTTAAAGAGCAGCTGATTTTTCTTCAACATTTTCATCAAAGCATTGTCACTGCCGTTGGCAAAGGCAATATCTGCTATGGCTACTTTACGATTTTTTTCCAGGTTGTCCTTAACCAACCGGACAAAGTCCCAGGTACCTAACCGAGGATTTCCATCGTTATAAATTGGGTCAGGGTCGTAAGGAGACGGCGGACCATCCTGAGTACGACCATTAGGATCCGTGTTTATCAAGAGCACCAAATCTGCCTGATCAGGAAAATCGGTTGTACGGGCTCCCGCTATGGACAACTCTGCCAAAATGGAGTCATTGATCTTTTCATCGGAAAAAGCTGGAACAGTGTCTCCGCCAGTTCCAACATTATATTGAACATTTACCTTGTATTGTACGTTTTCCAGTTTGTTTATTGCCCGAGCCAGCAGCAACATACTGAACTCATCAATGCCAGTAGCCACCATGAATTGGTCGCGGGTAAGCTTCCGTGCATATTTGTTTATCTCCCGTGCTTCCTGATGTGTAGCACATAAAGGAGCATTATCATCCTTACCAATTATCAGGTAATCAATGGAACCTTTGTCAGTAAAATCAATTAATCGTTTGGTAACTGCCAAATTGCGTTGGCGTCGGTCAAAGTAATCATTCCATATTTTTGGGGGAATGGCATCCATATAGTGTTTTAATGACTGTTTTTCCTCTGTATTGAGGGGTCGCAGTTCACTTTTATCCACCAAAGCCGAGGCCTTGAAAATCTTTTCCCCATATTCCTGATAATAGTCTGGTTCTTCAGTGCCTGCCGCAGCACCATTCTTGGGGGTACGCATCAATGAGGCAAAAGTATAAAGACTAACTTTCGGATTGGCTTTTTTGATTTCCAGTATACGATCTGTTTCTGCCCGAAGCTCCTTTTCGGTAAGCTGGTGATTTCTCGAAGCAACTAATCCACCGTATATTAGGCTATCTGCAGATACTACAGCCGCATCGGCTTCCTGGATATTTTGATTTACCCAGTTCCATAGTTCCGCTTTGTCGGCAGTTTTATGTAGTCCACCTAATATTTCCCGGGGTGGCATCAAAACTTTATACCCCAAAAGTTCAGGTGCTTCAGCTGATTGCTCGCAGGATGTGGGTCGATTATCGTGAGGTACAAATAATATGGTTCCCTTATCCTTAGCCAGAGCTACATTGGTAATCGACATAAATAGCAGATTCATTATAAGCATTAACAAAAAGAAAAACTTTAGCATATTTAAAACCTCGATATCATAAAGCAAAATTGTTATATATAGTCACGCATATAATTGTACCACGCAACAACTATTTTGCAAAATAATAAACACCTGTTATATATTTCGGTGCATATGATATAATGTAGATAGATTTTGTGTAAGGAGCGATGTACATGAATGCGTTAGTTTTATTGGCCAATGGTTTTGAAGAAGTGGAAGGTATTACTCAGGTGGATTTTCTCCGTCGGGGCGGCTTAAATGTAACCTCTGCTTCTATTCATGACAGCAAAACAGTTATGGGTGCCCATAACATACCTGTGGGGGCGGATGCTCTGCTGTCTGAGCTTAACCCGGATGATTTTGACATTGTTATTTTACCTGGCGGAGGCGTTGGTACCCAAAATTTGGGTAAAAGTCAGGCTGTTGTTTCGATTATAAAGAAATATTCTGCTGAAAATAAATGGGTTGCGGCTATATGTGCTGCTCCATCAGTTTTGGGAGATAATGGTCTGGTTAAAGGCAAGAAATGCACCTGTTATCCAGGTTTTGAGAGTCATATGATCGGCGGTGAGACCATCACAGATGAAGTTGTGGTTGATGGAAAAATTATTACCTCCCGGGGGCCTGGCACTGCGCTGGCCTTCGCTTTAAAGATTATTGAGCTGCTGGTTAGCAAGGAAGCTGCTGTGGAAGTGGCCGAGGATGCCCTATATAAATAAGTTTTTAGTGTGTGTAAAATAGAACAGGAGTAGTTTATGAGCAAATCAAAAGTTTTTTTTACAGATTTTCGTGTGCCGGTGGGTACCAGTATTCTCACTAAGATGAAAAATCTCCTCATCAAGGCCGGTTTTAAGGAGATTGATATGGAGAAAAAGTTTGTGGCCATTAAGATGCACTTTGGTGAGTTGGGCAATCTGGCCTTTATTCGTCCAAACTATGCCAAGGCCGTGGCGGATTTGGTTAAGGAACAGGGAGGTATCCCCTTCCTCACCGACTGTAACACCCTGTATCCTGGCAGTCGTAAGCATGCCCTGGAGCATATGGACTGCGCCAATATCAATGGTTTTAATACCATTACCACAGGCTGTCAGATTATTATTGGTGATGGTCTAAAGGGAACCGACGACATTGAAGTACCGATAAAAAATGGTGAATACTGTAAGACTGCCAAGATTGGCCGTGCCATTATGGATGCAGATATCTTCATCAGCTTGGCTCATTTTAAAGGTCATGAAATGACGGGCTTTGGCGGTGCTGTGAAAAATATCGGTATGGGTTGCGGCAGCCGGGCTGGCAAGATGGAACAACATTCCTCTGGTAAAGTAGAAGTAAATCCAGAAAAATGCCGTGGCTGTCAGATTTGCTCCAAGCATTGCGGTTCTGATGCTATTTCCTACGTAAACAAGAAGGCTGTAATTGATAAAGATATTTGTAAAGGTTGTGGCCGTTGTATCGGTGCTTGCCCGTTTGATGCAATTCATAATGATCAGTGGGATGCCGGAGATTTACTGGATAAGAAGATGGCTGAATATGCTCAGGCTGTAGTTCAGGATCGTCCGTGCTTCCATATTAACATGATAATAGATGTATCGCCAAACTGCGACTGTCATGGTGAAAATGATGCCCCTATCCTCCCGAATTTGGGTATAGCTGCTTCTTTTGACCCGGTAGCATTGGATCAGGCTTGTGTGGATATTTGCCAAAAGGCCGAACCAATTCGCAACTCCCAGTTAGGAGATCATTTGGCCGAACATCCGGAGCTGCATGATCATCATGACCATTGGAAAACCAATAATCCAAACGCTCATTGGAAGGAAACCCTTGAACATGGTGAAAAAATCGGCATGGGTACCCGGGATTATGAATTAATTGTAATGAAGTAAAAAAAATACCGGCTCTGTATCAATAATTGGTGCAGAGCCGGTTTTTTATTGCTTTAATAATATATTCGATGATCTCCCTGGGACATTTCCTTAACTTTTAAATAAGCAAAGAAATACAATACCACAATAAAGCCCAACCAAATTGCCATCATATCCTCGTCATCGGTCAATATGAAGAAATCATAAAAACCGTGCATGATGGTAGGTACAATAAGGGCGATTTTCAGGTTCTTATCTTTTAAGTCACGTTGCATCCTATGCAGATACTCCTTGGCATTACCATAGTAAATGCCCATGAAAATACCAAATACGCCGTGACCGGGAATGGATGTAATGGCCCGGGACAGGGCAACTTCCATGCCCCCATCCAACACATAAAAAATGTTTTCAAAAATGGCAAAGCCCATGCTGACACATACCGCATAGAGTATGGCATCAAAATGGTAATTAAAGTGTGGATTGGTCCAGGTGAATTTTTTCAGCACATAGAATTTGCAAAATTCCTCCACCAGGGCTACCCCAAAGAAGGCTTCCACAAAGATATATTCCAGAGTGTCAGGATAAAATATTTCCTTCAGAACAAAATGCTCTGCCACTAGTTCAATAATTACACAGGGAACACAAGCTACGGCTCCTAAACTTACCAGCTTAACCAGCAGATCCGTTGGCTCTTTTTCAATTTTATCCAGTGAGTAAATATAATACATAAAAGCCAAGCCCGGCAGTACCGTAGCAGCTAATAATAAATTATCCATTTACATACCTACTTTTTTCTTTGTCCAAATACATTTTTTCGTCCACTTTATTTAAGGATTCTGTTAATTTATCTGAATCCAGGGAAGTTATGCAATAGCCTGTAGATATAGATAACTCATAGGGATTATTACTTACTGCATTATAGTTGGCAAATGCCTCCTTCAGACGCTGGGAATATTTCTCCATCTCGGCTTCTTCCTCTGTATTGACCAACATTATAAACTCATCGCCACCGTAACGAATTACAGTACCAGAAAAGTTTGCTACCTGGCGCATGATTTCCACAGTTGTTTTCAGCACTTCATCTCCCACTCTATGACCATACTGGTCGTTAATTTTTTTAAATTGGTTCAAATCCACAAACATTAAGCCAAAGAGATGTTTTTTCTTAATCGTGCTGGATATATTATCCCAAAAATAACGATTTAAGGCTCCTGTTAGATTGTCCCGGAAAATCATTTCGTTTTGGAGACTTAATACTACTCCAGTTATAGAAATAGCTGCCGTGGTAAGCATTAAGGCTATGCCAAAATTAAGCATTTGCAACGTAATACCCACTATAATAGGAACCACAAAAGCCGTTATGGGGAAAAACTTCAGTCCGCCACCCTTGTAAACAATATATTTATACACACAAACGAAATATAACAGCAGAAATATACCAATAAAAAATAAAATATCGTGGTAAGGACCTCGAACATATTGGTTTTGTTCATTGATGTAAAACATCATGGAATTGAAGGCGTTAATTACTAGAATGACGATGGTGGAAATAAGGGATAAATATAGAACCCTGATATGTACCTTGGAAATATTACCTACTAAATATTGCATTATAAAGGAAATTAAACAGCTGCATAGCAGGACATTAATAGCTGGTAATACAGTATTCCCTACAAACAGCAGATAGTGGTTGAATTTGCCTGGCTTGCCATCTAAGATGAATAGCACTCCATCGAGAATGATAGCACACATGGTGGATACCAATAATACTGACAGGTACCTGTTTTCCTTGTGTTTATCCATGAATCGCCATAGATTATTTTGAATAACAACCAGAAGTAACATCACGCCAAACAATACTGAAACAAATACTTCCTGTTCATTGATTCCTTCCGGCAAGGCACTCACCTTCTTAAGTTGATGGATTAATTTTTCCATTAATACTTATATTATAGCATAAAGAATTTTTTAGTTTAATTCATTATCATCGTTGCCGTCACGGATGATTTCCACATCTTACATACCTACTTTTCTCAAATAAATGTACTTATATAAACTGATTATACTAGTATTCTACCATATCAGAATTAAAATTAAAAATTTCAGTATTTTATTGTTCGCACATAGGACAGTATTATAAACATTTTACATTTTTGATTATTTTTTTATTTTTTTCCTTGACCTTTGTAAATTTCCTGTTATAATCTAATTAATTCATTTACCTACTACAATGGTATGTATATAGGTAAATGAGGAAAGGAGTTTAGTTATGAATATTAAAATCGAACGCACAACTACCCCGAAGACTAAGCCGGATCAAAAGGCTCTGGGTTTTGGCAAGTATCTTACTGACCACATGTTTTTAATGGATTACAATCCAGAGCAAGGTTGGCATGATTTCCGCATTGTTCCTTATGGGCCGATACCTATGGAACCGGATGCTGTGGCTCTCCACTATGCGCAAGAAACCTTTGAAGGATTAAAAGCTTATCGCTATCCTGATGGATCAGTTCATCTTTTTCGGCCAGATATGAATGCCAAACGGCTGATAAACTCCAACAAACGTCTCTGTATGCCAGAGGTTCCGGTAGATTTATTTGTGGAGGCTGTTAAGGCCATCGTAAAGGTTGATGAGGACTGGGTTCCTTCCGAGCCTGGTACTTCCCTATATATTCGTCCGTTTATGTTTACCAGCGAGGGGCAGATTGCTTTGCATAACTGCAGCCGCTTTACCTTTGCCATAATCTTAAGTCCTGTTGGGGCCTATTTTGCCGAAGGAATCAATCCAGTAAAGATTCTGGTTGAGGATGAATATGTCCGGGCAGTAAAAGGCGGTACAGGTTTCGCCAAGTGTGGCGGAAACTACGCCGGGGCTATGATTGGCCAGGAAAAGGCTGAAAAACTGGGTTATTCTCAGGTTTTGTGGCTGGATGGTGCCGAGCGTAAATACGTAGAAGAGGCCGGTGGCATGAACTTCGTTTATTCCATAAATGGAGAATTTTGGACCGCCCCTACGGAAGGTACGGTTTTACCTGGTATCACACGGGACTCAATTCTGCATATTTTACGAGATTGGGGTGTAACAGTCCGGGAAGAGCGTATGGATATTGATACATTAATAGCTTCTGGTCATGATGGCTCCTTGAAGGAGGCCTTCGCCTGCGGTACAGCAGCAGTTATTTCCCCAGTGGGAGCGCTTAACTACAAGGGTGATGAAGTGACCATTAACGATTTTCAGATTGGTCAGCTGACACAAAAGCTCTATGATTACCTTACTGGCATCCAGTGGGGCAAGGTTGAGGATAAGTTTGGCTGGACAGTACCAATAGATTAAAAATAATTCGAAAAATAATAATAGTTAGATGCAAGAGGCTTTCACCCCCTATGCACTATATTTAGGAGGAATTTAGTATGGCAAATGCAACTTTATGGAATTTAGTATCTGATTTGAAGAGTCCAAAATACAAATGGGTAGATCTGACCCATGAGCTCAGTCCGGAAACACCTCACTGGTATGGTTTTAAACCATTGCAGCAGGATTTACTCTTTGATTATGTTGATGGCACACCGGAAGACCAGTTGGCACCAATGCGTTGCTATCAGTACAGCGTAGCCAGTCAGTATGGTACCCATGTGGATGCTCCTATTCATTTTCATGGTAATGGACGTTCCCTAAGTGAAATTGAAGTTAATGAGCTGGTATTCCCATTGGTGGTAATTGATAAATCCACTGAATGTGCCGCTAATAATGACTTTATTCTCACCATAGAGGATATTCAGGAGTGGGAAAAGCAATATGGCAAAATTCCTGAAGGAGCCTTTGTCGCCTTTCGCTCTGACTGGCATAAGCGTGCTAATTTGGATAATCCGGATGAAAATGGTGTTCCCCACTATCCAGGCTGGGATGTAAAGGCTATTAAATGGTTGGTGGAAGAACGCAATATTGGTGCTATCGGTCATGAACCGGCAGATACCGATCCAGGCTTTGTTACTACCAAGGAAGGGGCATATCCGTATCCTGGTGAGCAGTATATTCTTTCGGTGGACCGTTTCCAGATTGAAGTAATGCGTAACCTGGATCAGTTACCACCTACGGGTGCTATTATTGTTACAGCCTTTCCACGGTTAAAGAATGCAGTAGGTTTTCCTGCCCGCTGCTTCGCTATTGCTCCCGTAGATTAAAAATTGTTAGCACAGTTTACAATTACTATTTGAGGAAAGGGAAATATTATGGCATTAGAATTTGATGAGCAGTTATCCAGGCTGCAAAAGCCGGATCGCTCCGACATGACTGACAAGGAATATGCCCTATTTAACAAAAATGTTAAAGCTATGCTAAAAAACTGGGGTTTTATCAATAATCTATTTAAAATACTTCCCCTTAATGCCAAGGAATATATTGGATTTTTAAATCTTAAAACTTCTCTGTATAATGATTCATGTTATCTTACAGATGCTCAAAAGGAAATGATTGGTGTAGTAGTGTCCTCCTACAACTGTTGTCATTACTGCCTGACAACTCACGGGGATAATCTGCGGGGAATGTGGAAAAATCCTGGCTTAGTGGATACCATTTCCCATAATTATCGGGCAGCTAAAAATGAGCTGTCCAAGGTGGACTACGCCCTATGTGAATATGCCTGGTATGTTACTGCCAATCCTCAGGAGATTGGCCAAGATCAGGTAGACAAGTTGCGGGAGGTTGGTCTGGATGATCATCAGATATTAGAGGCAGCCTATGTGGCCGGCTTCTTTAACTACACCAACCGTTGGGTAAGTACCATTGCGCCGGTAGCTAATCCGGGGCACTTTAATCACAACCGTAATTTTGATGAATAGTTTTCATCAGTTACTGTATAACTCTCCTAACTTAATATACCATAATACACACGCTAAAAGGGACTGGCCAATGTGGCTCAGTCCCTTTTAGTTTGTCATTATTTAATATCTGATTAATGTCTGGACCTCAGGGTAAAACCAGCCTCAAAACCATCCCTGATAGCGTTACCAATGCGCCCCCCCTGTCTGGCATCTCCGATGACCTTAATCGGGGTATCTGGCAGAGATTCCTTTAGTTGGTTGGTCAATTCTCGATTCGGACGAACGCCCAGTGCCAATACCACACTGTCTGCAGACAACTTCACTTGCTTACGGCTCGACATTTTCTCAACAACAAGCCCCTGAGCAGTTATTGCTAATAGTTTATGACCTGAATAAATACCTGGATTATAAGGTAACAAGCGGCTAAGCTCATCATTGCGAATAGCCGGGAAAATACCTGGCCCGATTTCCTTGGCCATTTCCACTAACAGGACCTTATGACCGTTATTGCACAACATTTCAGCGGTTTCCAAGCCTGTAAGACCTGTACCTACCACAGCTACCCTTCCTGTCGGTACTACTTTGCCAGCCACCACATCTTCGGCTAAATACACGTTGGGTCCATCTATACCCGGCAGGTCCGGGATCAAAGGCTTAGCTCCACAAGCCACCACAATTCCAACAGGTTTCATAGCGCATATTGCGTCTACATCAGCCTCCTGCCCAAATTTTATGCTCACACACAATTTTTTTAGCTGGGCTATCATTGTGTTGGTTAATTTGGTAAGTTTATCTTTTAATGGTGGCTTGTCAGCAATATTTAAGGTACCACCCAAATTCTGTTCTTTTTCAAACATAGTAACGACGAAACCGCGTTTGGCCAAAATTCTGGCAGCTTCCATGCCAGCAGGTCCACCACCGATTACGACTACTGGCTGGCCGTTACCGTCCTTTTTTAATTGTTCAAACTCAATTTCTCGGGCGGCACGGGCATTTACTGTACAACGTATTGGCATAGCATCCCTTAGCACACGCTCGCGGCAATATAGGCAGCCAATACACTGACGAATGATATCTCCATGCCCGTTACGGGCTTTGTCCATAAAATAAGGGTCAGCCAGCTGAGATCTGCCCAATCCAACAAAATCACAGACATTTTCCTCTAATAGTTTCTCCGCAAAGTCTGGGTCTTTTATGGTATTAGTGGCAATAACCGGAATAATCAGTGCTTCTTTGTAAGCCTTGGCCACTCTCTGTTTCCAACCTGATTTATAAGAAAATGGCTCACAGTTAGCGTCACCATTTAGGGCACTACCATTACTGATATTTATCGCATCGATCCCGGCTTTCGCCAATTCATGGGCAATCTCAATACCGTCCTCAAGAGATAAAAAACCCTCAATATCAGTCATTTCATCGCCGCACATGCGGACAATAATAGGAAAATTCCCCAGCTTTTCCCGAATTCCGGCAATTATTTCTGTTACAAATCTGGCTCGATTTTCCGCACTGCCACCATATTGGTCCTTGCGTTGATTATAATATTTACTGAAAAATTGTGCGATAAGATAGCCGTGGGCACCGTGCAATTCTACTCCATCATATCCGGCTTTTTTACAACGTACTGCAGCGGCAACAAATTTTTCCTGTACCCGTTTTATATCCTCTAAAGTCATTTCCCAAGGAAGAGGACGTCCTTCCGCAATAGGTATTGCACTGGGAGCGAGGTTTTGTCGGCCGGTAAGGTTTGGATTTGAAGTAGCTCCACCGTGGTGCAGCTGAGCAATTATTTTGCAATCATAAAGATGTACCGCATCTACCAGCTCCTCCATGGCAGAAATGTGATAATCCTGGGAAATGCGTAAATTATGGATGGATGGAATACTATCCACATCATCAACACCAGTATATTCATGGATAATCATGGCAATACCGCCCTTGGCCCGTTCCTGATAATATTTTATCTGTCGCTGGGTTACTAAACCATCTTTATCAGCCAAATCTGTGGCCATTGGCATCATAATACCACGATTTTTTAAAACTAATGGACCAATGCGGCCCTGAGAAAATAACCTTGGATATGGCATAACAATCTTCCTCTCAGTATATCCACTAACAATTTCCCCGCAAAATTTCATTATCGATATTTTTAAGCAGTTTGCGATCAATGTTTTTGAGACACTTTATCAGCTGGTCAATATCTCCTTTACTGTTAAACATTCCCAAGCTAATTCTGATGGTACCATCAAATTCCTTATTTTTTAAATGATTATGAATCAGGCCGGCACAGTGATGGCCCGCCCGAACTGCAATATCATATTTATAATCCAAAATGGCAGCTACCTCGTTGGCCCGAAAACCGGGTAGATTAATGGATATAACACCTGCCTGCTTTTCCCCGTTGCCTGGGGCTCGATAAATGATCAGTCCTGGAATATTTTCCAGCTGTTGGAGTAAATATTCCGTTAATTCCCGTTCATATTCCCATGTATTTATCCGCTTAAGCCAGGTTAAAGATGCCTCCAAACCAGCTATGGCTACACTGTCCATGCTGGCGCTTTCCAGTTTGGCAGGCATATAGCGGGGCATTTCCGAGTTTTCCGCTTGAATACCATTACCACCCACTATAAATTCTTCCAAGTCCATACCGTTTTTCAGGTACATGCCGGCAATGCCAAAAGGTGCATACAGGGTCTTATGGCCTGCAAAGGTTATGATATCAGCCTTGGTTTGGGCAAAACGTATTTTCAGCAGTCCAATGGCCTGGGCACCATCTAATAGAGTAACTGCATCATATTCCTTGGCTAATAAAAAGATTTCCCTGGCCGGAAGTACATAGCCGGTAACATTGCTGATGGCTGAGACACAAACCAGCTTCGGTGGCTCCTGTTGGAACATTTTGGCAGTTTGGTCCAAATCAATGGATAAATCTTTCTTTAGTGGCAGCTCCACCACTTTTATTCCCTGACGTTTTCTTAGCAAGTGCAGGGGGCGCAATACAGCATTATGCTCATAAGGAGATACATAAACCACATCCCCTGGCTGATATTCCAAGCCATTAAGCACCATATTAAGAGCAACAGTCACCGAAGGAGTAAAGGCAACTTCGGCCTGCTCCCGGGCATCAATCAGACTAAGAAGCAAATCCTTTACACGCTTGATCATGGCCGTGGCTTCTCTGGCTGCTTTATAAGCTCCCCGTCCGGCATTGACACCTTGGGTTCTGGCAAACTCATCTATTCTTTCATAAACAACTTCCGGTTTCGGAAAGGTTGTGGCTCCATTATCAAGATAAATCATAGCAATTCTCCTGTCATATATAAATATACTGACATAATGAAATAATGCCTTGTTCATCATGCCAGTATAATTTATACTTAACTATAATATATATACCATTTACCTAGTTGTCAACTATGTTTATGATTTTATTCCTCTGTCATCTCATTTATACTTTCAACATCTTTGAGCTTGCGCATCATTACGTTAGCCCGGGTGTTCACCAAGGCTTCAAATTTATTGGTTACCTGGCCCAGCTGCTTTTGCAGCTTTTCAATGGCTTCGTTGTAGACCACAAACTCACTTTTGACTTCACCTAGGGTTTTCCAGACTTCATTGGAGCGCTTTTGGATAGCCAGGGTTCTGAAGCCCATTTGTAAGCTGTTTAACAGAGCGGCCATGGTACTTGGACCAGCAATATTTACCTTGTATTTATGCTGGAGACGTTCTACCATGCCATTATCCACCGCCTGGGCATATAATCCTTCAATTGGCAGGAAAAGTATAGCAAAGCTGGTGGTATATGGCGGAGAAAGATATTTAGTGGAAATATCCTTGGCCTCACTGTCCAACCGGTTTTCCAATTCTTTTTTGGCTTGTTCAATGATAGTTTTATCGCCGGTAGCCTGAGCATCCAGCAGATGATTATAGGAATCCATCGGGAATTTGGCATCAATAGGCAAATATACCGTATCCCCTTCCATGCCCGGCAGTTTAATGGCAAATTCTACCCGCTTGTTGCTGCCCGGTACGGTCTCCACATTTTCCGCATACTGCTCGGAGGTGAGAATTTCCGTCAGGATATTTTTCAGCTGATATTCTCCCAAAACGCCTCGGGTTTTTACCCCGGACAATACCTGTTTCAGACTGCCCACATCGGAGGCCAGGGCCTGCATTTCACCCAGACCCTTATATACCTGCTCCAACTGACTGCTGACGGTTTTAAAGGAAGCTGTGATACGTTTTTCCAGGGCCGTTTGCAGCTGTTCATCTACAACACCTTTTATTTCCTTTAAGTTCTTTTCCAGCTCCTGACGCACTGCCGCCAGTCCCTTTTCATTTTCCGTCCGCAGATCTACGATGCCTTTATTCATTATATCCTTGATTTCGCCGATAGCACGGTTATTGGCGGCATCCATTTGGGAAATATTGCGGCAAATATCCTCCTTGGTCATTTGTTGACTGTCACCCAGAGCCTTCTGCATGTTCCACAGTACCTGTTCCGAGCGGGAATTATCCGGCTTTTTCATCATTAAGGCTATCAGCAAACCGATGGTTATCAATAATAATACTATGACAAGATAAATTGGTTCCATTTGTTCCTCCATCAGCTCAATCTTTTAATTGTTTCCCATATAAGTTTTACCTGAGGAGCAACTGTCCATAACTCCAGTTTTTCCTCCGGGCTGTGAATATCTATCGTTGTAACACCAATGGAAACAATATCCAGGTTCGGATTTTTGGCTAAATGCCAGCCACATTCCAATCCAGCATGTATAGTCTCTACCTTCATTGGCTGTCCGTTTTGTTCTTCAAAAACTTTTTGCATTATATCCGCTAATTTGCTGTCCTTGCGTTCCTTCCAGCCTGGGGATTTGGTTCCTATAACCGCCGTAAATCCGGTCAGTTCGGCCAGAATATCAGCCTGAAGAATAAATTCTTCCAGCTTGCTGTCATTTGATGAACGAGGGAAATACATTACGTTGAGAACATTATTATCCATTAAGGATATCTTACCCAGATTGGCAGAAGTTTCCACCAGGGAAGGAATCACCATGGACATGGAATATACACCGCTGTGTAACATTACAATGAGATTAATAAGGCTGTCCCGATCCTGCTCACTCATAACCTGTTTCGGCATAGCTGCCTCTGTGAGCTCAAACTCAATGCCCCCATCACACATACCATATTTGTCCATGTATTGAGCCTTTTCTGCCTGGATAATATCCCAAATGTTTTCCTTGTCCACCAGAGCGGTGATAATTACTTCACCTTCGGCGGGGATGGAATTTCTGGCCTTGCCACCTGTAAACGAGGCCAGTTCATAGCTGATACCAGCTTCATCAATTGCTCGAAGCAGCAGTCCCATGCATCGTATTGCATTGGCCCGGCCTGTGTTAATTTCCATACCGGAATGGCCACCCTTTAAGCCTTTCAGGGAAATTTTGTAGGCACGACTTCCTTGTGGGGTAGCAAAGGTAAGCTGCCGATTGAAATCAATATTTACGCTGCCAGCACTTCCCAAGGTTAGCTCATCATAGTTTTCCGAATCACAATTTATGAAGTATTGTACATCAGACAAATATTTGGCATCTAAATTCATCGCCCCGGTCATCCCCTGCTCTTCGTCAACAGTAATGATGGCCCGAAGTGGTCCGTGTACTTGCAGATTCTTCATTATGAAAAGAATTTTGGCAATACCTATTCCATCATCTGCTCCCAGGCTGGTACCATCTGCCGTTAAATACTTGTCATTACGGATAAGTTTAATAGGATCCTTTAGCGGGTCATATTTTTTACCAGGTTCAGCAACACATACCATGTCCATATGGGCCTGTAACGCAATAATTGGCATGTTTTCTTTGCCAGCGGTTGCCGGTAAATCGGCTATAACATTATTTACTTCGTCCTGATGAACAGTGCAGCCGATGTTTTCAAATGCAGTAACCAGATAATCACTTACGGCCTGTTCATGACCAGACTGCCGGGGAATTGCTGCCAACTTACCAAATTCATTTACGACTTCATCAATTATTTTTTCATCTGAATAATCAATCATAATAACAATCTCCTTTTTCAAACTGTCTATTGTATTATAACGCAATCGTTCAAATTTTTCTTTTTATAAAAGAAAAATATTCTTATTAGCGTTTCATCGAGGTACAAGCATTTCTCGATATAACGCAATTATTCAAATTTTTCTTCAGAAACAGGACTATTGACCCTGTTTATTACTTACATTTTTATAAATTTAATATATAATATAGATAAAATAAGTTTACTGTAGTAACAATTTTAGTTTCTTAAATATAGTCCATATCTTAATGAGGTATGTCTTATGAAGTATTCGTTATTTACTAATATTCATAGACGATTTACAAAGCTTTGCCGACCGTTATGGTTTGCGATGTGCTTTTTTGCTGTGGCAATTTTGTCCTTTTTTCTGATTGATTCTATACAGCAGACACCAATTGACAACAATACGGTTGTAGCTTCTCCCAACTATAAGTATGGAAAAATGACAAAGTCGGTTCGGGTGGGCTACGTTTATAGTCCCAATTTTATGGAAGGCATGAATGATGAGATTTTAAAGACTGGATTGGCTTATGATTATCTTCAACGGGTATCTTATTATACCAACTGGGATTATGTATATGTTTATGGTGATTGGAATACAATCCTGCAGATGCTGTATAACGGCGAAGTTGATTTGATGGCGGGAGTTTCCAAAACTCCTGAGCGGATGCAAAACATTCTGTTCCCTGATTACGCTATGGGCTCAGAAAATTATTATATTTTTGCTTTTGATGATCATCCTATTGCCGGTAAAGGTATGTTAGGACTGAATGGTCATAGGGTTAGTGTTAATAAAAATACCATAATGGAAGATATGTTACGGACCTGGAATATTGAGGGAGACCATCAACTTACCATCGTTACTTATACTGGTAATGAAAGTCGCTTCGCGGATTTCTTATCCCGGAAAATCGATGCAACTGTCGACACTGATAACTCCGTACGGTCTGATCAACATATGGTTCCTGTGGCTAAAATAGGTCAGTCAGATTATTATTTAGCGGTCAACAAGAAACGTCCAGACTTGGTAGAGGACCTCAATCTGGCTTTAGGTAAGATTAATTCTACTAATTCCTATTTTACCAAGCAATTATCGGATAAATATTTTACTCAATTATCAGTAAGTGCTGTATTGCAAACGGATGAAATGGCCTGGCTCAGTGAGCATCCTGTTGTAGTAGTGGGGTATTTGGATAATTATCTTCCGTTCTCTGATACGGATGCAAATGGCCAGGTGACAGGTATCATAACGGATATCATGGACGAGATCGTGAAGCAGCTATATCTAAACGATAAAGTGCGCTTTTCCTACGTTCCGTATAAAACCTATGAATCTTTAATAGCAGCCCTGCAGACTAAAACTATAGATGTGGCATTTCCAATAAACAATGATGTGGCCAGAGCTGAGCGAAGTGATATCTTTTTGTCCAGTGAGGTTATATCCGCTCCTATGTACTTAGTATATAATGATTCATTTTCTGATCTGCAACTAAAAAAGATGGGTGCGGTTAAGGGTAATTCTGTGGGTGATTTGTATATTCACTCCCATTTCCCGGATGCAAAAATAGTTTATTATAACAAAATAGAAGATTTATTGGATGCTGTCAAAAACGATGAGGTTGACGCATGTATCCTGAATCAATTCCGCAAGGATGGTTATCTCATGCATGCTGAATACAGCGAACTTAGTGCAGCCAGTCTAAAGGAGTACAGTAGTCGTAGTTTCGCCGTAAAACGAGGCAATAACGAATTGCTGTCCATATTAAATCGGGGTATAACTAATTTACCAGCGGATTTCGCCTTTACCTCCACCTATACATACACTGGCAAAATGTTCAATATGACCTTCAGGGATTATATTATGCAGCATATGATAATGTCCATTATTATCACAAGTATTATTTTTGCCATAATCAGTGGCCTCTTGGCATATATCTATCTTATCCATCGAAACAAAAAACGGATGGAATATATTGCCCATCGGGATGGTCTTACGGGATTGTTTAATCGTCGCAGCTTCAATGAGGATTGGGATGATATTGGGAATGAGGAATCCAGCAAAGAGCTTTTGGTTATCGCTATGGACTTAAATGGCTTAAAGAAGGCCAATGACAGTATCGGACATGAAGCTGGGGATGAACTTATTATTGGTGCAGCACAATGTATGAATACAATTTTAGCTCCTCATGGCAAGGTATATCGAGTTGGTGGCGATGAATTTATGGCTATGTTGGATTCAGATAGTAGTGAGTGGCCTGACATCATGCAGCGCTTAAAGGATTCCTTTAATTCCTGGACCGGTGAATTAGTTGAAAAATTATCCGTATCCATTGGTACTGCAGATAATCTAACAAACAAAGCCATCACCATTAATGATATGATAAAACTGGCAGATCAAGAAATGTACAATGATAAGGCTGAGTATTATAAACGGTCCGGTCTTGATCGCAGAAAACACTAACTTAGTTATATTATTACACACTAAAAGGCAGTAACGTAGCAACCTCTAAGGGATGTGCTGACATTACTGCCTTTTTTATTTATTATGCCTCATTAGACTGTTTAATATAAGCTTCCAAAGTTTTATAGGCTTTCCCGGAGTCGATCATCTCCGCTGCCAAATCGATACCTGCCTGCATTGTTGGAGCTTTTTGAGCTACGTATAATGCCAAACCGGCATTCATTAATACAGCATTACGCTTGGTGCCTTGTATTTTGCCTGAAAGGATACCCTTGGTAATCTCCGCATTTTCCTCAGCGGTACCCCCCACAAGCTCCTCCTTGGTGCCTCGTACCAGTCCGAAATCCTCCGGACAAATCTGGCTGGTACGATAATAGCCGTTCTTTAATTCACATACGGTAGTTGGTGCACTTGGTGAAACCTCATCAAGGCGATCCTTGCCATGTACTACTACGGCATTGCTTACACCCAGCTTATCCAATACCTTGGCCACTGGCTCCACTAAATACTCATCATAAACTCCCAGCAGGAAGTAATCCGGATTGGCAGGATTGGTCAATGGTCCAAGAATGTTAAATACCGTTCTAAAGCCCAGCTCCTTGCGGATTGGTCCCACATACTTCATTGCACTATGATATTTCTGGGCAAAGAGGAAACACATACCGCAACCATTAAGCATTTCCAGAGCCTTTTCCGGACTCTGCTGAATATTTACTCCTAAAGCTTCCTGTACATCTGCTGTACCGGATTTGGAGGACGCAGCACGATTACCATGCTTGGCCACCTTAACCCCTGCTGCAGCAATAACAAACGCTGAGGTGGTAGAAATATTAAATGTATTGGAACGGTCGCCACCAGTACCTACGATTTCCAAAACCTTCAATCCAGGATGTGGAACCGGTGTAGCCAGTTCCCGCATGGCAGCTGCACAGCCTGAAATTTCTGCTATGGTTTCTGCCCGGGTGCTCTTAGTGGAAAGAGCGGCCAAAAAAGCGGCATTTTGGGTTTGGGAGGTCTCCCCCTTCATAATTTCATTCATGACGGTGTAAGCTTCGTCATAGGTCAGATCCTCTTTTCTCACGATCTTTTCAATTGCTTCTCTAATCATTTTTTTGGCTCCTTTCAAATTACCAACTTTCCCGCAGCCTGACCGAAGTGTGAACAAATAAAAACGCCCTCAATGATATAACTATCATCAAGGGCGAGAATTAACCATTCCCGTGGTGCCACCTAGATTTGCGACTTCACACACTCAGCAGGATACCAACATATCCCCGGCAACTAACGTATGCCAGCACGTCATGAGATACTCTGCAACCTAAGTCGCATTTCATCATGCCCTCTGTGGTCCATTTACAAATCAGCGTTCTATCCGGCTCCCAGCTACCCGGACTCTCTGTGAGTGCCCCTTTTGCTTGATCTCCACATCATAGGTTTGTTCAATATTAAATTTGAACCTGTTTGTATTAAACAGCAAACTAAACTATTTGTCAAGAAAAATGTTAATTTTGTATTGTAGTAGTATCCAAAGTACAGTCACAATGTCCTTCTATGGCGCACACGGAAAAGTATTTCTCCTCCAGGGGGATCCAGCGAGCTTCAAACATTTTGGCCCCCAGGGGACCATTTCGCCGAAGAATTCTCTTCATCTGCTCTTCAGGGGAAACAGTCATGAATATGCGGTAATCGTACATATTCATCAAGGCAGGATGACAACTGTAGGAGCCTTCCACAATACACAGCTTTCCTGGTTTTACCTGTATTTTTTCTTCCAAAGACTGAGTTTGGCAGTTAAAGCGCTGATAGGAGACTTCTTCAGCTCCTGCTAGTAACGGTTTTAATATTTCAGCCCCAAAACGTTCATGATCCACATTTTCGCCGGGAATATCCAAGCGCTGGGCTGTTCGTTGCTCTGGCCGCAAGAAATAATCATCCATGCGAAATACCGTCGCGCCTGTTTTCTCCTGTAAATAATTTGCTAAGGTGGTTTTACCGGCTCCACAGCGCCCATCTATGGCCACAATAGTCCGCTTATTGGCTTGTTTGGTAATAAGCTTGGAAATGTGGTCAATTAGCTTATTATAGATACTAGAGCTTTCCATGCTTAATTACTGGCCACAGTCTGTTCAATGGATACGTATTTGAGCATAATATGACCGCTCATTTTATTGGTGGCCAAAGGAACATTATGTACATCACACAGTCGTAGCAGAGCGTTGATATCTGGCTCATGAGGCTGGGAGGTCAATGGGTCACGCAGGAATATTACATAATCTACTTCCCCCATGGCTACCTTCGCACCTATCTGCTGGTCACCGCCCAATGGACCGGACATAACAGTTTCTACCTCAATACCGAATTTGTCCTTTATTTTGGTTCCGGTGGTATTGGTGGCAATAAGATGGCAGCCCTGCAACAAATCAATATGCTGCTCCACAAATTCCAGCATTTCTTCCTTCTTCTTATCATGGGCAATCAAAGCAATAGTCTGCATGTAAATCATCTCCTTTTCTTTTCTGTAATTATATAACCTTAACATGAAAAAAACCAGCAAATAACTAATCGAAGGCACAAAAAAGAGGCGGCTCCCGGATGGAAATCCATCCAAGAAGAACAGCCTCTAATTTTAAACATTAAAAGTCGATACGATAAAGCTTTTTAGCCCGGTCATCATAAACAATGACATCGTTGCCTTTGACGGTCCAAAGGGCGAATGGCCGCATCTCAATTTTAACATCGCCTAAAATCTTGCCATTGCGCCGATCAAATACCCGGAATTCACCCTTGGAGCCGGAATGAATTACATAGTTTTCGGTAACGGCCCAGCCACGTGGCAGTTCACTTAAGCCATCATACTGGCGCAGTTCCTTACCAGTATTTTTATCAAAGGCAACCAGTACATGGGTGTCCTTCTCGTCCTTTCTGGTAACCCGACGGATATAAATTTCATCCTTGGATACGCAAACTGGACCCAGTCCGGCATTTTCGTAACCTGGCAGTGCCTGCATATCCTTGAGAACAACATTTGCATCCTTTAGTTCGCCATTATCCAGCTTGGCGACGGTTAAGTCATCTCCATACATATAATAGAAATTATCACTGTCTGGATCACCTATAAGTCTGGACCACCATTTGCCGCCTTCCTTGATGTCCTTGCCATCATAAATCATCAGCTTATCTTTTTTGGTCACATCACGGCTGCTCTGCCATATAACAAGCTTACCGTTGGTTGCCAGTTCGGCGATATCACCGCTCTGTCCCATATCAGTCAAGTCCGAAATGGTTTCATGTTTAACAGTGACCCTGCGCAAATGCTGATGTTTGTCCGCTTCGTTGGCACTATCCGTATGGAAGAAGATGGCATCTCCACATGTTACAATCTTTCCGGTACGAATATACTTAGATAAATCAACACCAGTCAACTCGTAGACCTTAGCCTCGGTTTCACCAAACTTGAAGGTCATTGTTGGTGTTGTAGAAACTGGCTCCCGAGCCGGAACCTCGATTTTTGGTGGATCATTTTGCGCACCTTTATCCTTGCTTCCCCCACAACCTGCAAGTAAGGCCACAGAAACGATACCAGTCAACAAACCCACTGCTAAACGTTTTGCCAAGCTACCATTTTGCATTAAAAAATCCTCCTCTTATTATGTTGTATTATTTCCCTTGCGGGATTATGACCGATCACACCTATTCCACTTTATTAGTTAATAAAATTTTACAACATTACATAAAAAATTGTAAAGAAAGTTCTGAAAAAATAAAAGAATGGTGCCTGCAATGCAGACACCAAAATAAAGCCTATTACCAATTTTTCTTATACTTGCTGTAGTCCCAATCATTTTCATCAGGGTTTTCATCCTCAAAAATCCCCAACACATCCTGCCGGTCCTTGTCAAAAGGATCAGCATCCTGCCAGCCTTCTTCTTCAGAGCCATCATAATAGTCATTCCACAAGTGAGTTCTTTCCAGCCTCATGACAAAGCACCTCCTGAAAGTTACAACTCTGCATAAACAAACGACCCTGTTTTCACCTAAATTTTACACCACGAGATAAATCCGTGTAAAGAGAGTAAATTAAAGAAAATCGCTCCTGAGATTTAACTTATTAAATCTTTCTTCATTGCCGTTGCTTTGAAGCTCATTTCAATGAGTACTTCCAGCATTTTTTCGTTAGCTTTTCTTAAATCCAAACTGATCCAATGCTGCTTATTCATATGGTATGCCGGATAAATCCCTTCTTCCCGTAATAAATCTTCCCGCAGGGATTTGTGGGCTTTCAGATTAACCACCGTAATTACTCTGTAATCATTAATGCCTAGATAACTGGCGGAAATATCCATAAAGAGACAAAACCATTTTCTGCTTATTTTATGCCGAAATACGAAAGCATCAGAGTCATCCCAAGGGTAATCCTCCGCCACGCCATAATTTTCTCTGATGTAGGCTATAGCCTTTTGCTTGGTCATAAAGCACCTGCTTTCTTTTTTCTTCTCTTGACTATGTTCATTAACCTTTTAAACTCACCACAAAGAGCTTAACGATGCTCACCGATGATTTTTTCCATCCAGATCATGTTGTAGTAGCGGTTAAATTTATAGCCGCATTTATAGAAGGTTCCTACTTTGGTAAAGCCTAAATGCTGGTGGAATAATTCGCTGTTTCGGGTTAAATACTCATCTTCCTCAATGGGGTCACCAATGCAGGAATAGAGATTCAAAATCCCCATATCTTTTAACTTAATTTCCAGTGCTTCATATAATTTACGGCCAAAGCCTTGGCCCTTGGCATCCTTATCCAGGTAAATTGTAAGCTCACAGGAATGATCGTAGGCTGCCCGTCCCACAAAGGGGTGAGCATAGGCAAAACCATATATGACGCCTTTATCCTCTACCACCAGGTAGGGGTATTTTTTTAGCACATTCTCAATACGACTGCGAAATTCCTCTAGGGATGGGACATCATATTCCCAGGAAATAGCTGTATACGTAACATAATAGGCATATATCTCCAAAAGACGTTCCGCATCATTTACCGTAGCAGAGCGAATAATAACATCTTGCATTAATTCCTTCTCCTTGGAAAATATCATCATAAAACGACACAATAGCAAAAACTGCTTCCTTAATATTTTTACCATAAATTCAAAAAAAAAGAAACGGTGCCTGAAATCAAAGCCAGACACCACTATATAAGATTTAACTTCTCTTATTGAATCTGTTGAGCCAGTTCCTGAATCTGCTTATTGGAAAGGCTTGTATATTCAACTATTTTCTCAATAGGCTCATTGCTCCGAAGCATTTTCATTGCAACGTCATTTGCTCTTTGGAGGCTACCCTCTTGGCGCCCTTCAACTCTACCTTCTTCTTGTAGTTTTTCCATTATTTCACACATGGCGGATACCCCCTTATTATCATGTTTAAAATAATCTACACATTTTGCCAATTCTGGATAATGCATCTCAGATGAATTATCACAAAAGAAATCACGCATTAGTAACCCCAGCGCATCTGACTCTTTGTACTCACCATTTACATAGATTATATGAGCAGCATCATCAAAAGATTTGCCTGTTTCAATAATGGACCGTTCTATGTGATACATCGGTAATCTGTCACCAAATACATCATTTTCTGTAATAAAAATAATCCAAATTTCCGGAAAATCAGCATATTTTGTGTTTTTGTTTATTTCTCGCGAATCAATCAACGAGTTGTTAAAACGTGCCCGCTTAGGATTAGTACCTTCATTGGAACGCTGAATTTCGACATTGTAAATCTTGCCATCACTATCCACAGCAATAACATCAAAACGAGCACTGCGTCCATAAAGATTGGTCGCTGACCTTTGTGTAATGACTTCTTTAACTATTATATCATCACGCTGGAAAAATATACGCAGCAGAAGCTGCATACCTTCGATATTTCCATCAAAACAAACATCAAAAAATGTATCATCAATCAGCCTAAACCGTTTAATGGCTTCGAGATACTTAGGATTGAACTCGGTTGTCAACAAAGCCATAGTATCATCCTTTCCTAGATTATAACACATCTGAAAAATTAGTAGTATAAGTATAAAATGATTACTTAAGTTAAATATTATCACACATAACTACTAATGACAATAAATTATTTATGATATATATATAATATATTAAAATATTTAATATTAATATTAAATATTTCTTACCTAGAATTCCTCAAAATAAAATGGTGCCCGAAATCAAATCCAGGCACCACTATGCCATAAATCACCTTTTATCTCTCAAATGCCACGGCATTCCGCCTGAATGGCGGTCTTGCCGATGATCTTCCCGCCTGTCCACCCGATAGCCGTCATCGTCGTAATCTTCCTCATAATGACCTTCAGCATAATATTCCTCATCATAGTAAGGGTCATCATCGTGCTGCTTGGCCACCCGCTCGGAATATGTTCTGTCATATTCCGCTTGCAGTTGTTTATGTCTGGCTTCCCGGGCTGCCTTTTGGGGCTGTACGACATTCTCCTCTATGTAGAAAATCTCATTTCTTAGAGGGAGTACTTTCTCCTTCAAAGGGCCGTTATAGTTTTCCGGTATAAGCTTAGCATAGTAAAACAACATACTGTCCTTTATCGTAAGGCCTTTTTCAATACTGCCCCATTGGGCAATTATTTCCAGACATTGGCCGGTATAGTATAATTCCTGGGCATTGGGGCAGGAACCAGTAATAGCTCCATAGCAATCATCCCGCTCGCTGAAACGCATATTATCAGATGTAGCGCAAAATACCCCCAATGTGGCTTTTTCTGCTTTCTCCTTATCCGGCTTGGAAAAATCCATCTCCTGAAATAGCGCCACACCTTCCTGATATTTCTGAATGGATCGCTGAATAAAGTCCTGTCTCTCCTGCTGCTTTCGGGCGTTAATATCCGCCTGGGTCTCACAGCCGAATAGGGATAAGGAAATAAGCAATATAATGATTGTTCCTATTATTGTCTTTAGCTTATACATATATTTACCGCCTGATCATCACTACAAAAACGTTAATGTTGGGAGCTTGCCCCAATCTATTATTCCTCGTTCTGCGTTTCCTCTAATGTTATGTTGAGGACGTTTAAGCCATCTTTCAGCTGCCTATAAACATAATTGGCTGTAGATGATTTAAGCATATCCTGCCAGCAAGCAAAATCGGAATGATTTTTTACATATTCGTCCAATTCTTCAGCAGGTATTGCTTGGAAAGATTCATTATCAGTGCCAAAGCCTCCTTGGATCAAGAACTTTTCAAAAGAAGATACTTGGGTGTGCTGACTCATAAAATCTTCCGTGAACAGTTCTTCTGCTGGAACTTTCCCATCCAGCTTTTCGATTCGTTCCGTTATAACATCTAAATCGTCTATCATTAGCTGGCAAAACTCACTAAGTGATATACCGCTATTTTGGACCTGCTTGTTATTTTCTTCCAGCTTGTTGAGCCGCTCTTTCAACTCATCAATTTCTTTTTGCATATCATCCATCGATGTCAAAGAAATCAGTCCTCTCTAAGACAAACTAGGTGACTGTTACCTGCATTGTTTTTCGTTTCGTGTGCCATAAATTTCACTTGTAATCGATCCGAATATGTTCTGTCATATTTCGCCTGCAGCTGTTTGTGTCTGGCTTCCCTGGCCACCTTTTTGTGGCTGTACAACATTTTCCTTTATGTAGATAATCTCATTTCTTAGGGGGACTACTTTCTACTTCAAAGGACCGTTATAGTATTGTGATAATTTATATTTTATGTAAAATTAATAACTCTATAAGGTAATATTTAGCGCGTGTATAAGCAATATAATTGATATTGCTAGACGTAGTATCATCATGTATGTAAATTACCATATCACTTTCAAGACCTTTAAAGCTTTCTGGTGTAGATACTCTTATTTTGTCTTTCTCTCCGCTTAAATTTCTAGTAAAAGACCATCTAGCAACACCATCTGGGAGCATCTCAAAAAAATTATCTACATCTTGAACCAATAAAACCAAAGAAGATGTTTTCAATGCTTCGTCATACAGATATTCTTTTAATAAGCTTTCTAGTCTTTGTACCAAATGCCTTTTATCAGGTATTCGTTCTTTAATTGGCATGGGCCCCTCAACAGGATTAGTGATGACATCCTTTCCTAATTGTGTATTATTAATGGCCCAATTATAAATATTTGATGTGTTTCTTATATTTTCATTAAGCAGAAATGGTGGGCATTCTATCATAAATGCATCGCCAAAACTATCTTTTCGTATAATTTGAACATCATCATAGAATATCCCAAACCTTGAGTTCTTTTCATCTCTCAATAGCATTTTTATTACATAGGCCCATTCTTCGGTAAAATCTTGCGCTTCGTCAATAAAAATCGCATCATAAACTGGTAACTCATTGTTAATATGCTCTGATATCCCTCTATAAAGAGGGTTATTTTTAAATTCAAACGAATTATCTGCTATTCTATGAAACAGCGACTCAATATCAAATACTTCAACATCTTCACATACATTCTTCTGAACCATAATTGACAATGGCTTTGAATTGCACAGGAAAAGTGTTTTATTTCCTTTGCCAGCTTCTATATTTGACAATTTTATGGCTATCCATGTTTTTCCGGTACCTGCACCGCCTCTAATATAGAATTGTCTTATATTTGAAAGGAAAAAAATATAATTATCCTGTACCCTATTTATCGTGTCTAATTCTCTTTCTTTTATTTCTACCAAAGCACCAGCCGCAGCAGATATTGCAATACGTTTCTTAATTAATTCTAAAAAAGCATTGTGTTGAAGCTTACTATAAATTCTAGAACCATATGAGCCGCCCCCCCACAATTTAAACATTTTCTTAATCTTATCCTCTAAATTATTCATATCCCTAAACATGATAGTACATTCTCTGTTTCTATCACTTATTTGAGAAATCAACTCATCAGATAGATTATAAAATGGGAAAGCTGCTCCAGCAGCATAAGTACCAGGATATTTTAGATGATTTGCATTTTCAAATATTTCTTTGAAATAGTACATGCTCTTTTCAGCTTGGTCATAGGGCGATTCCGCCAAATATCTTCCCCCTTTATTATCATTTAAATGCCATCTCTGGTGTTCATCGATGAAAATACTATTTCCACCTTTAACCTCCAAGCATATAAACCCAAATTTAGGGGACGCTATAATAAAATCAGCCTCAGATTTTTCAATTTTATCCTTTATTTTTCTTTGCCACTTAACTGAATAAAAAACTTCATAGTGTTCATCGGGTAATTGCTCTTTTAGAGCATAATATACTGCTCGTTCAGATTCAGTAATATCATAAATTGAAATGTTATTTGGATACATTTTTGCCATGTTAATCAGCCCAAAATCCTTTCAGTTTATTATTTTCTGTTTCAATCGTATACAAATACTTACGCCCCAGGTTCGAATTGAAATAACCACACGTAATCTCTGGAAGCACTACACATGCTGAACAACTGGTATCTTGTCTATCTGAACAAATCGGATCAAAAATACAATTTTTATTATCTTCATATGTCCTTCTTAAAAAATTTCCATAATTTGACTCCACCATACCGGAAAGAGCTCCCAACGGCAAACCTTGACTATTCTGAGCATAAATAAAGATACTCGCTGTTTCAAGGAATAGTATTTCAGCTAACGAATTACTGGCCAAACCACTCAATTCACCTATTGTTTTAATAAATGCATGCGACATAGTATGCAATAACCCATAAACATGTTTAGTAATTGCATCGTCATCTATCTCACCAAACATGCCTATAGCATCTGCCTTTACATATTCTGCATACCACTTTTTTACAGCCATCTCATCATCGGTATCAGGCATTGCTTCCTCTTTAATAATTTTATTTTCCAAAAGCCATTCAATTATTTTCCGCTGATCTATTTCAAATAAAATACCTTCAGTTTCTAGTTTGGCCCCATACACCAAATTAGTATTTCCATCTTTTGCCTTATCATAAGCATTAAGTTTTAGACGAACGTTGCTATTTGATGTGTTCATTGGATCACTCGCACGGCGAGTATACCCATAAGTACAAGTAATAATTTCTAAGTCACAAGAAACCTGCATATTTTTGATTCCTAATTTACTCTGCCCTTGAGTTATTTCTGTCCCATCATCAATGAACTCCATTTCAATTTGTCTCTTTATTGAATCATCCAATGTAACCACGTGTTTAGCGTACTTAACAGTATTATATTGCATTAATTTAAATGAATAATAATTTATCCACCTTTTATATCCTTCCTCATCTTTGGATTTTTTTACCGCAAAAATTTGATCACATTCCGATGAATATTTTTCAATTGTTATACCAGAAGTTTTCTTTTTCAAAATTTCATTAACAACAGCTTCGAAATCTTCCTTTTTAACAAATCCTGATGCTATCAAACCATTCACTTGATTTTCTGCTTCTTTACGCTGAGAGTCGATTTTCATACCTTCACTGAATGCCAAATCTATGTTTGAAAGCAACTCCTCATATTCATCATCTGACATTTTACCAAACCATCTTGCTATTATGGCTTTTTGAGCATCTATCCCCTTTTCAAAAAATCCTCCAGCCTTCCTGTCAATCAAATTAATAATACTTAACGTAAATGGTTTATAATTCCTTGCTGCCACAGCATTATCCGGATCTATCTTACTTTGACACTTTGGGCAAGTAATCCCCAAATCAGCCACAATCTCATTTTGACCCTGCTTATAAAACATTTTAAACTGTTTTCTATTGGGCCTGTACAACATTTCTGAATTTTTCCTATAAGGTATCCTTATTGGCCCTGCAAAACCGCATTCACAGGTATACACCATCTGGAGCTGTTTTACGGACTTTCTTTTACATGTACTGCAAAACCATGTTCTATCGTCAACATCTCTAGTATTTTTTTTATGAAATGTTTTACCACAATGGCTACAATAAAAAACCAGTGGAGACAACTCTGCGAATATATCTGGAACATTTTCAATACAAGCCGGTTCAACAATAGAAAACGAAACCACCCCATCATCAATAGAATAAGACGATATATCCCCCCCTTTGTCCCCAAATAAGCGAATTAGTCTTTTTATTTCACTTTCAATAAAACTATGGTATATATTTTCCATTTTGGAATAGTTCCAATTTTTTATAAAAGCGGTAACAGCCCGTCCATTGTCATCGCGTTCAGATACAGATGCCCAAACACCTGGGAGAAATTTATATACAGCCTGACTTTTACTGCGCCTCATTGTATATCACTCCTATAAAACGATTTCTATGGTTTCTTCCGTGTCTCGAAGACTTGCCATTGGTTTCAATTTGCCATGTGAGTATTTACCAATTCCATCTGAAAGGAATTCTTGATTAGGATGAACCCCATTTTTTATTTCATTTAGTATTCTTGTTACTTCCTTTCGAATTGTTTCTGCATAAGATATGGACAACTTTTCTTGTTCATTACAAGCATATATACCTATAACCTTTTCAACCACATCCGGTATCTCAATTTTCCCACTATTCAATAGTTCTTGTACCTGAATTGTCCTGTATAATGAATCTTTCCCTGTTTTTACAGTGTAGTACTGATAAATAATCGCAGCCAATATACCAGGCAAAGAACTATATATGGCATTTTTTGCCCATCGGTTAATTGCCACAGATTCCACTAAATTGTCCTTATTTTGGTGGAATATTACAAAATTTTTCAAATATGAGCGGTCCCTTACTCTTAGTAAACGGATAATATCAATAACGATACCAGTATATTTACGACCAGTCCTTGAATATGCTTGAATATACTCTGCATTTGTATTGGGCATTCCAAAAAAATAAATAATATTGAATGAGTCTTCATCAACACCATGAGATATTGTGCTTGTAGCAAGTATAAGATTGGTGCTTTCAAGATTATAATGATTTGCCTGAATATCAAACAAAGTCTTACGTACCTTTTGAAAATCCACATCACTTGTCATCTGTTCAATTTCAAACAATGGTATCTTTTTTTCGTCTAGAAGGTTATTTGCCTGATTTTGAAATGAATTTTCTAATTCCATGGCATCCTGCTTTCTGTTATTGTATAAAAGCTCGATCCAATATTCGTATAACATATCAGCAAGTTTATCCCTATCGCCAGAAAAGCCTTTTTCCTTCAATTCACGTAGTGTTTCATCAATGTTTCTTCTTAAATTATATGTTATACACCGCATCCTATATACAGATTCCCACACCCCATTAGTCACAGAGCGTCCATACGGTGCATACCCAAGTATAATTCTAGTTATGTCAAGATTATCTGTTTTTGAATAAAAATTTATACCATTTTGGATAGATGGATACTCACACGGAAATCTTCTCGCCTGCATGTGATATAAATTCTTTATATGGTCCTCATACATCGAAATAGTAGCTGTTGCACCAATATAACGGATTTGTTTCCTCTGTTCTGGTGGAACCAGTTCATTTGCATAATAATTGATAAATGACTCATAATGTGAGTCAAACGTTCCCAAACTTTCTTTTACTAGATGTAATTCATCCTGGATAAATATTGTAGGAATCGGATCTTTTAATGATTTAACCGGTTTCAATCTACAGTCTGAAGTATTTTTCCCACATATACATTTGGATTGGCAGGTAAAACCATGCTTTTCACATTTTCCAGTAACCTGTCCAAACAACATTTTAAACTCATTCGTTGTTCCAGACATGGCCATTTTATCAATTGTACTTACAACAACTGTTGGTAAAAATCGGTAAATATCATTATCTACAATATAAATGGGTAGTTCATCCACAGTACATGTTGGATTTTTACATACATGCGATAAAGTCCATCTCTCTTGATCAAATCTCATTGAAACTTTTTTTTCACCACATACTGGGCACGTATCAATAAAACGATATAAATCGTTTAAAGTATCTTCGTCACAGTCTAATATATTATTTCCATTATTATCCCCGGTTCCATTTGACTGGTGATAAGCCGTAATTTTATTTGGAGTGTTATCTTTACCCACTAAAAATCCAATACTAAAATCGTTTAGTTTTGATATATCATCACATATCTTTTTTATATAATTTGCTTTTACAATGACTGTTAAGACACGATCCAATTGTTGCACGGCAAGAAGCCTTAGTGGGTATTTTAATATTGTCGTAATACCGTCTTCTTTGCCTCTTAGCCTATCAAAAAACATATTAAATACGGTCACGCCAAGAAATGCCTCTGTTTTTCCACCTCCTGTAGGGAAGAACAAAAGATTTGCAACTTCTATATCTGCTTCTTTTATCGTTGTATCACTTGGATATTCGCTACGAATTATTTCTGGAATCAATGACACAATAAAAACAAGCTGAAATAGTCTCCAGCCTTTTATTTTATTTTCTTTTCCTATAGGCATCTCTTGTTTGAATGTCATATTCATATATTTAAATGCCCGTTTGACATAATCTTTGAGTTCTATTTGTCTAATGCCGGCCTCAAACCGGTCTATTTCCATTTTATAAACCTGAAGATCATTTTGATATTTATCTGTAGCAGCTTCACTCATTGAAGCTCTATTTAACTCGAACTCTTTAACCCTATTTTCATAATCTCGTCGCATTTTTACTAACAATGCTTTAAGATTAGTTAAAGGATCTTCTATTAGTTTTGAAAAATCACAATTATCACTATAGTTCTCATTAGTAATCAAACGTTTTTGATAATACAGCGGTACATTTTCCGTTACAATTTTATTATCATCCGCAATGAATTTAGATGATGCATTTTCGGCCACTGCATATACAGGGATACGTTCCTTATAACTCTTTTTAAAGTAATCCAGTTCAATTTCCCAAAATGACGTTTTCTCAGCCTTTACGCCTATTCCCGCATTAAAAATCCTTGGACTATATCCAAAGTTACTCCTTGAATCTACTTTGGTATTATTAACTATTTGTAAAGATATCTCATAATAATCATCCATCTTGGATACATAAGACAATAACGAGATATTCCATGATGGATAAACTGGCTCTCCCTTAGTCGAGCAATACTTTTTAAACTCTTCTTCTGACAACAAATCAAAAAAAGATATCTGCATATCTGTTACAATTGTAATTTTAGACAAAATCTCATCTTCAATATGCTTTCTCAAGGTATTCGATATAATATCATCAAAATTTCCCCGACCGATTTTCAAATCTTTAATATCTACCTTGATCCCTGTCTTAAAGATTTGCCCAAGATCTACCTTTTGATATACTTTGGGTAAATCAAATTTCTGTTCCTCATATAATTCGACCAATTCATCTATGCTTTTGTATTCTACTCGGTCACGCTCTGAATACTGCTTTAAAAAAAATTCTTTTATTTCATCATATTCAGGCATAACTGTATAAAACAACAAACCATTAATGAATATTACTATACTTGCATCTGGTTTATTCTCCACCCTAAAATGCAAAGAAATTGATGGTACACTCTCAAATCTACGCTCCTTATTTTCCGTATATATACCATCAAAGTTTTTTTCTACTCTCCCTTCCGCCAGCATACCAACCATAACTGTCTTTTCTGGAGAAATTCCAACTATCCGTTCTCCTAAATTCGTTCCGGAAATATCATCAATATATTTTCTTACAATGTGCTCAGCTAGAATATTATAATCATTTACCATGTCAACATTCTCCCTACTGATTAATAACGTCTTCCAACGGTGTTCCAGTATCTAAATCACTTAATACGTAAAGTACGTCTCTTGCCCTTGATGCAGCTGTGTAAGTTTTTCTTACCTCAAGCATAAAATGTTCTTTCATCTCGGGTTCCAATTGCTCAACTTGCTCCCAGGTTGTAATTTTAACTTTCCTACCTGCTTCGGAAAATATGTAATTGTAGGGATATAATCCAGCTACAATAACTGCTTTGAAGTCTAAGCCCAATGAAGAATCTATCGTCGTCAATACCACTCCGGATGTATTGCTATATTTTTTATAATGGTCGTTCATCGATGAAATAATTGTGCAATAAGGAATGCCCTGCTCATTAAATTTTGTTTCCAGCCAGTACATAATATAGTATCTCAATAGGGACATTTTTTTATATGGAAAAATGACAGCCATATCAGAATAAGCAATTTTATAATTAGCATTAATTTCATGTATTGACTTTAAAACCTCATCGGCTATTTTAATTCTTGGAATATGATTTTTTATGCATAACGCCATAGACGGATTCTTATTACTCTCAAACGAGTTATAATCATATTCTGATGGTAACATGATCCCAAGATTTTGCATTTTCTTATTCATAAAGGCAAGAACTTTGTTTAAATAATCGCCTATTTCTTTTGTATTGCGATAGTTCTTCTTTATATATCTAACCCGACCTTTAAAATCTAACGATACTCCCGCAATTTTTTTCCAGGGGGCATCACCTCGACGGCTTTGTGTTCTTACTGTTTGGTTTAAATCACCGGCCATTAAAAACACACTATCTGCCGTCGGTAGTTCTAGAAGTGAATAGCATAGTTCTAAATATTGCGGTTCAAAAATCTGTACCTCATCTATAAAAATGGCTCTAAATCTTTGCTTAATTATCCCTGATTTAACTAGCTCTATACATTCATCAATTTCATCTGAATTAGCTATATTTCCTGCAATTCTTCGCCCCAAACACTCATTAAATAGTTTTTTTACCAATTTATGGAACGTCATAATAAACAGATTATTATTATCACCAAAATCAGCGCAACTTTGTTTAAACAAATAAGAATCGGCTAAATTACTATTGTAACAGGTAAGTAGTACTTTAGAATCCTTATACATACTGGCATATTTAAAGGCTTTTGATAGCAACAATACACTTTTACCCGCCCCTGGGTTAGCTAATAAAACTCTGTGGCCCTTACCCATATCATTAATTATATTTACTTGATCATCATCCAAAAAAAATGTCCTATACTCCTTTTCTTCGCCCGTGATAAATAATTCTTCATCAGGAATTACATCTCTACTCGCTCCCATAACATTTATTTCTACTATCTCTGGTGTTACTACAGTATATTCTGGACACAACCTTTCAAAGATTGCTCTACATTCTTTCTCTTCCAACTTTTCAAAATTGCTATCGTAAGCCCTTCTAATCCCTTGAAATAAATGCAAGTCGGATATTTTTAATTTTTCATTTGTATTATCTATTGGAGTAAGTGCACGCATCGTAACATGTTCTGCAAGTTTTTGTCTATTTTCAAGCGAACAATTTATTTTTCTTCTGTCTTCATTAGCAAACACAAATATATGCTTATATGGAAATTTTAATACTTTTTTCTGGCCCGCTCTTGAGATTAACCATTTAGAATCGGCCAAGCGAGTATATATTCTATCCTCACACATTTCAACTAAGCCAATATAGTTATCTGCCATATTTTCATCAAAAACACCTGTGTAAATAGAGAACGTTATTAGTCCTTCATGTGGAGAAATATACAAACCCATATGATGCTCTGGGGTACACATTCCTACTGGATCAATACCAACAACGAAATGGCCTGATTTAAAATTTTTCCCGGCATTTCGCAATAGGTTCCTTTCTTCTGCCGTAATATGGGCTTTTTTTTCAAATTCTCTTGGCCATAGCGTGATTTCCATGTTTATCCCCCCCGATATTCCTCTATAAATAATTCGCTATGCCAAACCAAACTCCTTTTAGCAAAATAAAAAGCCCCAGAAACAAATTTTGTTTTCAAAAGTCTGTTTCTGGGATATATGATACGAAAACTATATTATGTTTTACACATCAAGCAAAACCGCGCTATTTCAGCCTCCACTTCATTCATTTAAACAATTTATCCAATACACCATTCTCTAAATCGGTTATGTTATACAAATTTTCCATAACATCAAAGGTTTCATTCAAATTTTTACGGGCAGATACCCAACCTTTGCCATCTGTTACCCACACAAAAGTTACTCCATCACAGTTCTTTGATTCTTCAGCTATCATCTTGTAGCTTCGTGCTGTTTCATTAAGTTTAGAGCCACCAGATGTGTAAAAATTGGTTTCAAATACATAAATCTGATTAGGAGTTTTTACTACAAAATCCCAACGCTTTGAGGTTGTACCCTCTGCTGATATTGCGGATAAATCGATGTTCCATTTCTGTTCAATTTCTGCAAGATACATTTCCTTAAAGTACTGTACTCCCGTCTTTTTTATATACCCTTCTAACAATTCTTCCATTTGATGCCCACCACGGTTTTTCCGGGCATTACTGTCCAATCCAACCTCTACACCTATACAGTAATCGTAAAGATTTTTTATTCCAGATGTTTGAAGCATTTTAAAAAGTCCTGTTTCACGTAAAAAATATTTATACTGTTCTACACTCATATGCCTATTCTTTACAAAAGTGTAATTAACCGCTCCATTTTCATCCTGACAATATATCTGGTTTTTACGTACAGCCAAAAGAATTGGCAGACACTGAATGACTGTAGGATATTTTGCAACAATATTCTCAAAAGCTTGCTCAATATTCTGTTCACCAACAAGAGCATTAAGCATATTTAACTCAATTTTCACCTTATCAGCGTTTTCCTTCACTTTCTCAAAGTCCACATAATACTTATAGCTGTTTATTGACTCTCTGAAAGTTGACAGCCACTGTGAAAAATCTCTTTTCATTAACTATGCCCCCCTGCTTTTATCAGTCTTTGTTTGGATATTTCCAAATACTCCGCCTCGTTATCTATGCCAATAAATCTTCTGCCCTGCTTCAATGCCACAACCCCTGTGGTAGATGAACCAGTAAATGGATCCAGAATGAGCGCGTCATCCTTTGTAGAGGCCAAGATTATTCTTTCCAATAAATACTCTGGCTTCTGTGTCGGGTGCTTACCAAAAGTTTTCTCCGCTCTTGGTGTCAAGCTCCCAGACCAAACATCCTTCATCTGTTTTCCATAGTTACACTCTTTCATCAAAGAATAATTAAATAAGTGCTTGGCCTTTGCCTTGCACGCCCAAAGAACAGTCTCAGTGCTATGAGTAAAGCATCTGCAAGCCAGGTTAGGCGGTGGGTTGCTCTTTTGCCATGTGATATTGTTTATAATTCTGAACCCTTCCTGCTCCAGTGCCAAACCAACAGAGTAAATGTTGTGCAGCGTCCCTGAAATCCATATTGAACCATTGGGGTGTAATACCCTTTTACACATCCGTATCCAACGACGGTTGAAAGCATGTTTATCTTTAACCGATAAAGCCTTATCCCATTCTCCTTTGTTTACGGATACCTGTTTCCCGCCCGAGCAGGATATACCTCCATCTGATAAAAAATATGGCGGATCAGCAAAAATCATATCTATTGCCTCGGATTCAAGTTTTGGCAATAAACGCATTGAATCAGCATGGTACAACATAGCTTTATTATTTTGCCAAAATGGCTTCATATTTGAATGTACTATCTTTTTCATACCTTATATTATACTCCTGTTTTAAACGTCAAATTTATTATAACATATCACACATTACATATCGTCACTTGTAGAAAACAAAAATATATTCATGGGCCAGCAACAAAAAGGTTCTGTTAGCGTTCAACCACTTTCTGGTTGAACGGCAATTATGCTGCTCTTTAATAATAATTTCCTTCAAGTTAAAGCCAGCTTTTTTAAAACAATTCATTGCCATAAAGCCTAGAGGAACAACATTACCTTTTATCCGCCTGTCTCCCATCATAAAGGCACAATATTTTCCTGGCTTTAATACTCGGTATGATTCACCAGCTACCTTATACAGTTCATCGAAAAACTCATCATCTTTAAGTAAAGATATGTCCCCCGGCAAACCAAAGCTATAGTGAATAATATTTGAATATGGTGGATGTGTACATATAAAATCAACGGTTTCAGAGGAAATAAATGATAAATCCGTAGCAGTAGCAACTTTAGTTTGTATTTGTGGTTCTTTATTAGTCAAAAATTGAAGATTATTCTGGGCAATGGATATGGCTGAAGGATTTATATCTATCCCTATAGCGTTTCTATTAAGCAACTTGGCTTCAATCAGTGTTGTTCCGCTACCCACAAACTGATCCAAAATCCAATCACCCGGCTTTGAATATCTTGTTATGAGGTTGCGCGGAATATATGGAGACCAATTTCCCCGATAATTACCAGAATGGGTGGCCCAATTACCCCTATTGGGAAATGACCATATAGTTGTCTCCTCTGGTGTAAAGTTAATAGGTTCTAACACAGCATTATCCACCTGCCTAACAATTCTTATTAAATATATTGTATTATATTATTAATAATTTTTCTACTATTAATTAATAATATTAGATATTTTCTTTAATATTCTTAATAAAACCTCATTTAAGTATTCATAATACCTAAATGAGGTTTTGCTTGTTTACTAAACTATTTTAGAAATTAGTAATAATTAGTTCCTCGCCTACGCGATTTTGGGCATCTCTATTAATTAATCTTTTGACTTGAACGAGCCGCTTGTTGTATCCATCATACAAATCATTTATCAACTCAGTATTATGATTTGTAAGTATACAAAAACATCCCCGGTCAGTCATTTTTTTAAATTGGTCAGCCAATCTTATATGGTCTTCATAGGAAAAGCCTTCCTTGGTATAATCTACAAAAGAATCGACTTTAACTGGAGCATACGGACTATCCAAAAAAATGAAATCTCCAGCTTGTGCTTCATTACACACATCTTCAAAATCATTGTTTTTTATGGTCACATTTTGAAGTGCCTCGGAGATAGATAATATATTACCCCTTTCATAAGAAACTCTCTGAGACTGTGAAAATGGAACATTAAAAAGTCCATTGGAATTGCAGCGATACAACCCATTAAAACAATGCTTATTCAAAAAAATCAGAAGGGCTGCCATCTCTGCATCATCACTGGCCTTAACAAGTTTCTCATTGTATTTTTCGCGCACTTTATAATAAAATTCTTTTGCCTGCGGAAGATCAATATTATCCTTAGAAATTCTATTATCATAATCATCGAGATAATCCATAACCATATCAGGATTTTTCTTCAGCCACTTATAGGTTATTATCAACTCTCGGTTAATGTCATTAATAATAGCCTTTTGTGGTTGTACATCCCAAAACACAGCACCACCGCCAACGAATGGCTCTATATAATTATTATATCGTTCTGGCATAAGCTCACGAATATGCCCCAATAGTTGTCTTTTTCCACCAGCCCACTTTACAAAGGGCGACGGTATCCTATTAACTTTTGCCAAGATTAATCATCCTTTTCTAATTTCAATTTATTATTATAGAACATATATACCGCAAATTCAATATTAACATAAACAAAAAAGACTAGCTTAGCTAAACCTAGCTCAGAAAAATTACAACATTTGTCACTTGCTCTGTCAGTTCCTGTAGAATATTTTGTGTCAGGTGATAAGGCTAAAACGGCACCTCAACCAACTCAGCCCCATGATCAGCGTCTAACCAACCTCATTCAAGCATATCCTAATCTAGATGAACGTTCCAAAGAGATAATTGACGCGATTGTTCAACTTAATATAAACGAACATAAATAAGACCTTTGCCATCTGTAGGATTTTCTTTAAACCTGCTGCATAGCAAAAGCCTTTTGTTATTGTATCAGAACGTAGTTATTATTAGTACATACAATTATTCTCTTAATTACTTTTAATCACTGCCGTATATGATAAATAAAACATATATAATTCGTAATTTGAATATTGACTATAGTATCATTTAATAGTACTATTAAAACGCGAACAAGAAAAACTATACTACACTCAATGATATCCTTCATAACCCTTTAAAAAGCTGTTAGACGCTTTTTGGAAAATTCGGGGGTGAATATTTATGATGTATAAAGGCTATATTGGAAAAGCCGCCTTTGATGAAGAACAGCACATTTTTACCGGTGAAGTCATTAATACCAGAACGGTAATCACCTTTCAGGGCGAGTCAGTAAAGGAGCTTGAAGCTGAATTTAAAGTTTCTGTTGATGATTATTTGGAATGGTGCCAGGCTGACGGTGTAGAGCCAGAAAAACCTTTTTCCGGTAAAATTAACGTCAGATTTCAGCCGGAGCTGCATCGTCAGGCCTCTATTGCGGCCAAACTACAGGGTATATCCTTAAATACTTTTATTACTGATGCCGTCAATGAAAAAATACGTAAAACTGTACAAGCCAGCGTATAATATTGCCAATAATACAAATAAGGCCTTTGCCTGCCGTAGGATATATTATAATCCCACGGCACAGCAAAGACCTTTTATTATTGTGGATTTTTATACCGCCTCGAATTCGACACGTTTTCTCACAACACCGCAAAGCTCATTTATTATCGTATCAAAACAATGTATCAAAGTATTCAATTAACTCCCTGATTAGTGGGCGGAGGTCGTTAACAGATTTTTCCGCACTGGTGTGAATTGGCAGCTTATAGCCATCCTTATATTGGATATTTATTTGTACTGTGCTGAAAAATGCATCTTTTTGATCGGCTTCGGTCTGCTCCATGCTGTACAGCACCGAGGCAGAATCAAAGGGACGCAGGTCGTATTTGGAAACGATGCGATTGACATTGTCGTAGAAATCCGGCGGAAAATCTATAAATTCGTTGGTAGTTTTATTCTTTCCCTGCACGATCATCTTGTTAAATTGGAGATTACGGTTATTATCCGCATCCTCAAAATTCCTATACATTGGACTATATGAGTAGAAGGTATCATTGTCCTTAAAATCGATGGAAATATGATTGATTTCCCTGGTAACCCGCGGTGGCAAAAGGGACTCATTCCCTTGCTTGGCAAACCACTGGGCAAAAACCATGTAGGTTTTCTCTGCCCACTTGGCATCTGGGTCGTTGTCTTTCGTAAAGGTCAGCTTTTCTCCGGAGGCATAGTTTACATTGAAATGGCAGGGCTGGAACTCCGGTGGCAGTCCTGCAGTAACCCGGTAATATCCATTTTCCTTCGCCAGCTTCTCCTCCTCAATGATGCGTTGTAAATTTTCTAAAAGAGCTTTATCCGCTGGGGCAGAAAGCTTTAGTTTACTTTCGGTGACCATGAGAACGCCTTTGTCATCAGGTTGGATGGTAAAGGTATAAGCACAGCCCTGCTGGTGTCCCGGTGTCCATTCTCCTTGGAGGAAGAAATGAGCTGAATAAGTGGCTATATCCTTGGAGCGAATAACTTTAGGCGCATTGGGATCCGTCCTGTCGGTTACACCGCCACACAGAACATTTTCATTGGCACTACAGCCTCCCAGACCAAAGAGAGCCAACAGTGAAGTTAAAATTACGACAATTCGCATGATTTTAGTCCCTATAATAGAAAACATCTTTCATAACCTCCTGCAGGGATTTAAGGATTCTCGTTATTCACGGCGACGCCAACGGCCTAGTCCATGAAAACGGCTGCCGCTTTCACGGTTATGACGATTGCCACCATAGCCGAAGTTATAATCCTCTTCTGCGTTGTCCTCATTTTCATTCTGGCCTAATTCATTGTCTTTATAAGAACCACCATATTCTATATTATCCAGCCCACCATCGTCGTCACAGTCAATTCCTGAGCCAAAATCATATTCTTCATCGTCTCCATCGAAGGTACTCTGCCAATCATCCATATCACTGGCATTTTTTTGCTCCCAACTCACAGCAACCACCTCACATTAATTTTTTCTACCAAGAATATTCAACAAATACAGTTTTATTCCTCTATAGCCTCGTACATTCTGTCCAGCCCCTTAACTATTATGGATTTAGGCATAGCCAGGTTCAGGCGAATATAGCCCTTGGCATTGCCCACAAAGAGGTCGTCGCCACCTTCCAGAAGTACGCCAGCTTTATTGGCAAAGAAATCCGCCAAATTTTCTACCCCTGGCAGACATTTACCCATATCCACCCATGCCAGATAGGTAGCCTCTGGAACCTTAAACACAGCTTCTGGCAGCTTCTCCTTAAGGAATGTATCAACATACCGGAAGTTGTCATCCAGATAAGCCTTTAATTGGTCCAGCCATTCCCCGCAATAGTCGTAGGCTGCTTGATGGGCCGCAATGGACAGCGGGTTCAACATTCCAATATTTTTGTCACGGCTGTTAAAGTTGTTACGGAGCTTTTTATCACGAATAATGATGTTGGAGAACATCAATCCAGCCATATTAAAGGTTTTGCTGGCGGACATACAGGTAATGAGCTTCTTATACTCTGGCATAATCTTCCCCATAGGTGTGTGCTTAACCCCGGTGCGCAGCAAATCACAGTGAATTTCATCAGATATAATCCACAAATCATTTTTCTCAACTATTTCCGCCACTCGCTGCAATTCAGCCTGGGTCCATACCCGTCCTGATGGATTATGAGGATTACACCATATAAGCAGTTTTACCTTCGGATCAGCAGCAATTTTTTCCAAATCCTCAAAATCTATCTGAAAATTCCCCTTATCCTTAAGTAGTGGGGCCTTAACATATTCCACCCCATTGTATTCCGCAGCATGTTGGAAATAACCATAAGCTGGTGTGTGAATAATAATCTTTTCATCCTTCTTAACTAACAGCTCAATAAGCTGATACAGGGCTGGAATGACCCCCGCCGAGAATGTCAGCTCCTCCTTAGGGAAGCTCCAGTCGTACATCTTGTGGCACCAGCCAGAAAAAGAATTATAATAATCATCCTTAAACATCATGGTATAGCCCATAATTCGCCGGTCCAGCCGGGCCTTTATGGCGTCAATAATGGGCTGAGGCGTGGCAAATTCCATATCTGCTACCCACATCCGGACAAAATCCTCATCCTTATAAGGGAATACCTTCTCCGGTCCCGCATGGAAAATATAGCCCCGGAAACCATCCGTATTCAAGGCATTGGTATTCTGCCGATCCACAATTTCATCAAAATTATATTTCATCATCCCACACTCCTAAAGTTTTAAACAACCCTTGCTATAGATGCCAAACAAAATTACAAAAAGACGTAACCTAAAAGCTACGCCTTTAACGATGAAGATTAAATATATGTTACGGTTTCTTCCAATGGTTTTCTGGAAAAATGATTTGGCAGTGGCTTGCCTTCCTCAGCAGCATAACCAAGATCCAAAAGCATCAATACCTCTTCATTTTCAGGTAAATTAAAGGTCTTAGCTACTTCATCAGGGTTAAAGTAATTCAGCCAACAGCTGTCAACCCCCTCATTGGCTGCCGCAAGAATCATGTGGCTAGCTACAATTGCCGCATCCTCAACACCGGAATCGCGTTTATCCCCTGGATAGGTAAATACATTGTTTTTATCAAAAGCAACTATCAATACAGTGGGTGCTCCGTATCTGCATGGAGTTACTTTATCTACTTTTGCCAGGCTCTCCGCAGTCTGAACCACATAAACATGCTGTTCTTGCAGATTTTTTGCTGTTGGAGCCAGCCGTCCCGCCTCCAAAATAGCCTGGAGCTTTTTTGCTTCTACCTGGCGGTTGCTGTATTTCTTACAAGAAAACCTATTTTCAATTACAGTTTTAAATTCCATGATAAAACCTCCTTGCCGGTTCAAACATTGTAACACTGTTAGGAAAATTATAGCCTGTAAAACCTATAAAAGCAATAGGGAAATAAATTACTAAAACTATTCTTCAAATTCCAACGCAAACCATTTGGCATAGCTAAAGCCACCCATAAGATTACGGGCATTAAAACCTTGCTGCTTCATCATGCGTTCCATATAATATCCGTTAATACCTACCCGGCAACTTACAATTATTGGCCGATTTTTATCCAGCTTTTCCAGTTCGCTGCGCAGTTTCGGAGCAGGGATATTAATTGCTCCCTTAATATGTCCCTCTTTAAACATTCCCGGACTGCGCACATCAATTAGTACCGCGCCTTTATCCAGCTCTTCTGGAAGCTCTATTGGTAAAAGCGGGTCAGTTAATCCCTGTAAAATATTCTCCCCATAATAACCAGCCATATTGACCGGATCTTTGGCAGAGGAAAATGGCGGTGCATAAGCTAACTCCAAATCAATGAGATCATGTATTGTACCATCAAAGCGGATTACGGAAGCAATTACATCCAGACGTTTATCCACACCCTTAGCTCCAATAGCTTGAGCTCCCAGGACTTTACCATCCTCCAGGCTGAATAACACTTTCAGGGTAATTGGCTTGGCTCCCGGATAATAGGAGGCATGGTCGGCGGGGAAAGTTATGGTAAATCGATAATCCCTGCCGTACTTCCAACCTCTTTGTTGCAATATTCGCTCATTCATACCAGTGGCAGCCCCTGTCAAATCAAATACTTTCAATATAGAGCTCCCCACCACACCACGATATTTTTTACTGCTGCCAACCATATTGTCAGCAGCCAACCGCCCCTGACGATTAGCCGGTCCTGCCAAAGCCAAAGTAGCATTTTCTCCGGTCAGACTATTAAAGGTCTGTACTGCATCACCTACAGCGTAGATATCCTGGTAATTGGTTTGCATGTATTCATTTACTATAATATAACCCCAATCATTCAGAGCTATACCGCTTTCCTTTAAAAATGCCGTATCTGGTTGTACACCAATGGACAATACAACAAAATCAGCAGATAGAATTTTGCCGGAAGAAAGCTCTACTTTGATACTGCCATCGAATTCATGATGAAATTCTTTCACTCCATCTCCCAGTATCAGGTTAACTCCATTATTCGTTAATTCATTTTCCAGCAACTTCACCATATCCGTGTCAAAGGGGGCCAGTATGTGAGGAGCAGCTTCCACAACAGTTACATCTAAGCCAAGTTTCTTGATGTTTTCCGCTGACTCAATGCCCACAAAGCCGCCACCTACCACAACTGCCTTCCCTTTAGGATATTCCCTGCCAAGCTTATGAAGCAGGTCCGCATCAGGTACATTGCGTAGAGTAACAATCTTATTATGTTCAATGCCTGGAATTCGAGGTCTTACTGGTTTGGCGCCGGGGGAGAGAAGTAGTACATCATATCTTTCCTCATACTGCTCAGCCCCTTTTCTTATCTGAACAGTTTTTTTCAGTGGGTCCACGGACACTACTTCGCTAAAGATCCGCACATCGACATTAAAGAGTTTATTAAAGCCCAGAGGATTCATAACCAGCAGATTATCCCGCTCCTCGATAGTCCCACCTACATAGTAAGGAAGCCCACAATTAGCAAAGGAAATATCTCCGCCCCGTTCAACCAGAATTATTTCTGCTTTTTCATCCAAACGACGCAGTCGAGCAGCCGCCGTTGCTCCACCAGCTACACCACCGACGATCAAATATTTTCGCATCTATCTTCACTCCTTAAATTTAGCCTTGCAAATGGTCTGGGTAAGAGTACCCATTGGGCAGAATACACACCAGGAACGTGGCTTGTAAATAAGCATAGCCACAATGGCGATGACTTCCGAGGTCAGCATCAGACTGTATAGTCCAAAGGCAAACTGGGCCACCCAAGGAGTAACACCGGCTGAATAGGTCCAATTCCATGGCAGCTGTAAGCTCCACAGAACCGTTACCACATCCTGCAGGCTCTGAATTTCACTGCCTACCAGCCAAGATACGTAAATAATGTTAAAGAACATGGCAAAGAAAAAAATCATAAAGCCATATCGGAAGGCCTTGCCCTTCAGCCAATCCGGCATTTCCCGCCGCAGGGACAACCCCACCTGACTGCCCATGACCCGCAGGAACTGTCCTCTATCACAGTAACGGTTGCAAAACAGCTTGTTGCCGCCAACAATGGCAAATATCAAAGGCAGACAGAAACTGATCAGTCCTAACCAGGCAAAGAGAATATTTACAAAACCCAATGAGAAATAAATTATGGACCAAATCCACAGATAGTGGTACCAATGCCGCTTTTGTTTCATGACCGCACCTCCACCTTGATGGCCGAAGCCGGACATTCCTTGGCACACATACCGCAGCCCACACATTTCTCCTCAAGTGGGCTGGCAAAGCTGCCCTGTACTATTTGCATGGCTTCCATAGGGCACACATCCACGCAGGTACCACAGGCCACACATATCTCGCGATTTACCACCGCATGCCGGGGTGATAATTTTGCCATTTATCTCACACTCCTATTTTGACACATTCCTATTGTCGTCAAACAAACAGGATAAAATTGCTTTTACCCGCTCATTTGTTAATTTATAGCTGATTTCCAATCCGTTGCGCTCTCCTTCAATGATTCCCGCCTGTCGCAGCTTACCTAAATGCTGGGACACAGTGGACTGGGGTACCTCCAGGCAGCATTGCATATGGGTCACATTGCAGCTGCCCGTGCGCCAGAGGCCACGAACAATGCACAAGCGAATTGGATGGGCAATTACCTTTAATAGCTCCGCCTGCTCTTCCAAAACTTTTATATCTTCAATCATATTGGCCACCTCCAATGTTATATTCATATATTACGTTTTATTAATATAGTTGTCAAGAAAAATCCCTTAATATTATCTATAGCTTGCTCAATACTATTAATATCAGTCTAAAACCTTGACTGCTTCTCCCAAAACCTGTCCGATAGGTTCCCTAATGACCAAATTTGCGGTTAAATCCGCCTTAGTGGCCGTCTTATTAATGACCACCAAATTCTTGCCATGGAAATAATCCACCAGCCCAGCCGCAGGGTAAACCGCCAAAGATGTGCCACCTACTATCAGGGTATCCGCCTTGCTGATAGCATTCACTGCCTGGGCAATTACCATATTATCCAGGCCCTCTTCGTATAAAACCACATCAGGACGAATTATGCCTCCGCATTCCTGGCAATGTGGTATGGGCTTTTCCGGATTGTCTAAGACATCTTGCAACGAATAAGCCTTGCCACAGTCCATGCAATACCAACGTAATAATGTCCCATGCAGCTCGTGAACCCGTTGGCTTCCGGCCATTTGGTGCAGTCCATCAATATTTTGAGTAACTACCCCTTTTAGCTTGCCTAACTGCTCCAGTTTGGCCAAGGCTTTATGACCGACATTTGGTTTGGCATCAAGGAAAATCATCTTAGCAAAGAGAAATTCAAAAAAATCCCGGGGATGTTCAATCAAAAAGCTATGGGACACCATTTCCTCTGGGCTGAATTCCCTGTTGAGCTTTTGGTTATAAATGCCATCAGCACTACGAAAATCCGGTATCCCGGACTCGGTTGACATACCGGCTCCTCCAAAGAATACAATATTGTCACTTTCCTTGATTATTTTCGCTAACTCAGCACTCTTTTCCATGTTAATTAATCCCACCTTAACGATACTGTACCTTTTCCAAATCCAACAATAATCTTTTATTTTCCAGTCCGCCACTGTAACCACCGATATATTTATCAGCCGCTAATACTCGATGGCAAGGAATAATAATAGCTATTGGATTATTCCCTACTGCTCCACCAACCGCTTGGGCCGAAGGTCTCGTTCCGCGTTTCTTGGCAACAATCTGGGCTATTTCCCCGTAGGACATGGTCTGTCCATAGGGGATTTTTTTTACAATTTCCCATACCTGCTGACGAAATTCCGTTCCAGCCAAGGAAATATTGGGAAGAAAATCCGGAATGTTGCCATTAAAATATAAGGATAACCACAATTTGGTATCCGTCAGTACCGGATGCGTATCACTAAATTCTAAGTTTTTCAGATCAATGGGAAAGCTGTTGCCGTTTTCCTGCTCGAAAGCTACACCAGTTAAGGCATTTTCATTAGCCGTAAGATATAACCTTCCTACTGGAGATTCAAAAAATGAAATATATTGCACAATCTAAATCCTCTCTACGGTGATAGTTATTTTCTTTGTTTCTATTCTACGCAAAAATTTTCGCTCCTTTTTTTTAGTTCTTTTTTTTATAAGTTAATAGACAATAAAAAAACACAGTTAGCCAACACTAACTGTGGGATGATATTATTATTAATTTCTGTTATTGAACACGGCTTCATGAGGCAGGGTAAACTGTTTCAGAAAATTTTATATATTGCTCTTTGACGCTGCTTTCCTGAATAAAAATATATATAATATCTCCGTGGAAGCGGTTAAATACCCGTCGTCCGGCACATTCCACATTAATTTCTTTGCCTTGTTTGCTGACAATGCGAAATTTCACAAAGCCATCCGTATGCTCATTACCATTATTGATACGGTGGAGTTCATACACTGTTTGGCGAACCCGTTCCAGATCCTGTGGATGTATCATATTAACAAAACGACCACCAGAAAATTTCATGAAATCCTGTAAATCATCACAACCCACCAAATGAATGGCATCATCATTGGCAAATAAGATTTGTTCATTAGTATCAACTTTATAAACTACAAAGGAGCCTGGTAAACCACGGGCAATATCACTTATATTAAAGCCTAACTGGGCGCGTTGCCTCTCTTCCAAACTATCACAATAAATCTGGAAGCCATTTTTATTGCTCATTTTCACTGCATATAGAGCTATATCGGCCTTTTCACGCAACCGGCAGTAATCAGGAGAATGGGTCGGATATTCTGCAGCTCCCATGGAAAGGGAAAACTGATGTGAGACTCCACCACAAACAAAAGATAGAGGACTATTCGCGAAGGTCTGTAAAAATGCACGTACAGATTCTAACGTAGTATTCGTAAAAAATACCATGAATTCATCCCCGCCATTTCGGGCAAGAAAACAAGGCTTAGGACATTTATCTTTTAAAATATCCGCTACAGTCTTTAGTACATTGTCACCAATAGTATGACCGAAGATATCATTTATAAGTTTGAAATCATCAACATCCAATGTCAAAAGTACGCAACTGGAATTCGGGCACATTTTAAGAAAATCTTTTATGGAGCACTCCATGCCAGCTTGATTCAACAATCCAGTTAAAGGATCAACAATAGCCTGAACTTCTGGATTAGCAGCTTGGTCCACAATTGTATGTGCCTGATCCATTATAGCACTCTCACGACATACTCTGTCGTTAATGTCCTCTACCATAAAAACAACACATTTCATACCATCATTATTTTCGTTGGCAAGTCGAAGAAAAGATGCTTCACACCACCCCTGTAGTCTGGCAAAAAAAGGACATTGAACAACAACATTATTCTTTAAGCGGTCTGTGAGGGTAGAAAGATTAGTAAATTCTTTTATATTTTCGCGACTATCCCTTTTGGTCAAGTGATCCACTGCATTATAAAGAGCGTCCTGGGCACTGGATTTCCCCTGACAGTAATGATCAATTAAATCAATAGACTTGAAAGCTTCATAAGAATCGGCTTCAATATCAATGACATGTATAGAAATATATTTCTGGGATACCGCACTTAATATTGCTTCAAAACTAGTCATTTGATTCCCTACCTATCTACCTTACCTACCAAATAGGGCTTACTAATCACATCTCTGAGAATTTTACCATAGGATAGACAAACAAACAACTTTTTCTAGTCATTTTGTATTAAATGAACAATACATTTGGCCTAAAAAAACCGCAGATCTAAAATGATCTGCGGTTTAATTTTTAAATTATTTTAGCGAATTAGATTTACCCAATACAATTTTGGAGAAAATGCCAATAAAGATAATAAATACCAGTAACCCCAACCATTCAGCGGTATTGGCAAAATCAGCCCCTACCAGGGACAATGGACTATCACTGCCGCCGTTTGTCACCTTCCGAGTTATTTCATTTTATCCTTTAGCATATCTGCCGCCGCCAGCAAAGCCACAATCATGGCCGATGGACGAGGCGGACAGCCCGGTACATATAAATCCACCGGTACCACCTGATCGGCAGCTCCCACTATAGCATAGGTATCACCATAGGTTTCACCGCCAGCAGCACAGGCGCCGCAAGCCAATACCAATCTTGGCTCCGGCATAGCTTCATAGCTCATCTTTAAGGCCTGTTCCAAATTGCGGGTAACAACACCAGTTACCATCAACAAATCCGCATGACGAGGTGATGCTACAAAATGCACACCGTAACGGCTCAAATCATAATAGGGATTGCCAGTGGCACCCATTTCAAAATCACAGGCGTTGCAGGAGCCCGCATCTAAATGACGCACATGGAGAGAGCGTCCCAGTTTTTCCTTCAGGACATCTGCTACAACTTCCTGACCAGCCTCAATGAGATACGGCATAGCATCCTCATGCTTATGCTGCAATCCTGCTTCTGTGCCATCAGCTAAGGCCTTTTGGGCGCAGGCCTCCACACATCGGCCACAGAAAAGACATTTTTTATAATCTATTGCATATTCATCCCCATTTACGGAAAAGGCCGCTACAGGACAAGCCTTGGCGCAGTGGCCTAAGACGTCGCTTTTAGCTGTTCCCTCAATGGGTCCTCTATATCGTTCACTGCCACTTAGAGAGATCTTCTCAGTAGCAAGCTTATCTTTAAAAATACGTTCTAAAACCTTAAACATAGCTGTTACTCATCTCCCCTTTAGCGATCTATGCAGGCATAGCACAGCTCAAAACTTTTATTAATCAATGGAAAATCTGGTATGATATCCCCCTGAACAGCCACAGTAAGGGCTGGCCAGTTTGGATAGGAGGCACTGCGCACAAAGAGACGGTCAATCAGGCCATACTTATCCAGGGCCAAATACTGGAAATTACTGCCCCGGGCGGATTCACTGATTCCCCAGGCAGCTCCTTCCTGATAGTTCATTTCTACGGTCAAAGGGGCATCCTGGCAAGTCCCCAGCATATCCAACAAGGAATCAACCATCTCAAAGGAAGCCGACAGCTCACCGATACGTACCAGCAAACGGGCCGCCACATCCCCCATGGTCTTGGTAAATGGCTTAAAATTCAGTTCATCATATACACCATAGGAAAAATCACTGCGACTGTCATGGGCATAGCCGCTGGCTCTGGCCCCGACACCTACCATGGCCAAATCAATAGCCGTCTGGTTGCGGATAATACCGGTGGTCTGTACCCGGTTTTGGAAATTTTCCTGCTCAGCAAACATAATGGACAGATCCTCCACACCGTCCGCCACATCATCCACTACCTCGTGAATGCGTTCAGCCAGTGCTTCCGTTATATCCATTGCCACACCGCCGGGGATAATAACTCCCCGCAAAAAACGGTTGCCTGCCACTGCCTCGCAGAGACGCAGCATTTTTTCCTTAAGGCGTCCCCCCAGACTAATAGCTGGGTTAAAGCCCACACCTGCCGGAATATTGCCTAAATCTCCCACATGGTTGGTGATGCGCTCCAGCTCCATCAACAATGTACGGATAATTTCTGCCCGACGAGGTACTTTTACATTGGCGATTTTTTCCGCTGCCTGGCAAAAGCTCCAGGTATTGGCAATACTGCACGCACCGCAGATACGTTCCACAATAGGCAAAGCCTCGTAAGGAGTCTTGCCTTCAACGGCTTTTTCAATGCCCCGATGGGTAAAGAACAGCTTGGCATCCAGCTGAAGCATGGCTTCACCGGCCTGACTGAAGCGAAAATGTCCTGGCTCAATGATGCCCGCATGAATAGGTCCTACTGGTACCTCAAAGAGGCCTTCACCCTTGGCAGTACGCACCTTAAACTGACGCTCCCCCCGGACCTTGGCATTCACCTTCACATTTTTACGCAAAGGATAAAAGCTCTCCGGGTAGGTCTCATGTAAAACCAGAGGCCGTAAATCCGGGTGTCCCTTGGGCACCAAACCAAACATATCCTTAATTTCCCGTTCATACCAGGCTGCAGCCGGTACAACATGGGTTATACTGTCATATTCCAATGAACCATTAGGGTTAAAAACTACCTTAAAGCCATCCATATCCTTGTTTTCTGGATACTCAAAATAGCAATATATTACATAGCCCACCCCAGTAGCTGTTTCATCACGGCCAAACATGGCTGTAAGGGGATGAGCACCGTTAGCATAGTATTTTTCGGCGGCCATCAGAATGGCTTCCGGTGTAATCGTGGTCATCATCAGGCAACACCTCCCAAGATTATTTTAGCCGCACTCTCCAATAAACGGTTTAATACGGTAATTTCGCTGAGTCCGGCACTGGCCACACAGCTGAAAATCAGCAAGGCAGCAATTACCACCGAGTCAACGATGCCAAAGAGCTCTCCCGAGGACCGACGCTTTGGCTGACTGCCCAGCATGCGGAGAATGTGGTACAGAATACCAATAAGCATTCCGGCCAGTAATACCAGGGTTATAACTCCCAGCCAAGGATGATCTGCCGTGAAAAAGCCATATATCATATAAAATTTACTGAAAAATACGCCAAATGGTGGCATTCCCAAAATAGCCACAATACTAAGCAACAGGAAGCAAGCTGTCTTCGGAACCTGTACCATCATGCCGTGAATCCGCATCATATTCTTGGTGCCGTACTCCTCCATAATGGTTCCCGCCGTATAAAACAGGGAATATTTAACCAAGGCATGGTTAAACATGTGAAGGAGCATAGCTTGAGCCGCTACTGGTACGAAGAGACCCAGCCCGGCCACCATCAGGCCAAAGTTTTCCATGGAGGAATAAGCCAGCATACGCTTAATATCCCGCTGAACCACCACGAAAGGCACTGCCACAGCAATGGTAAAGATACCAAAGAACAGGCATAAACCACTGATGAAATCTATACCAATAGCTGGCATGAGAATGATGATATTACGGATAAGCACATAGATAGCACAAATACACAGAGAACCGGACAACAAACCACTGGTGAGGGCTGGTGCCTCGGAATGGGCATCCGGCAGCCAGGCGTGCATTGGGGCCAGACCAATTTTGGTGCCATAGCCCACAAAGAGGAAGCAAAAAGCAAACTTAGCCATGGCCGGATTAATTTCCCCACTGTGCTGCGCCAAATACAGCCAGTCCAAAGGATTAGCCGTACCGATATTATTCAGCTGAATATAATAAACAATAATGGTACCCAGCAGAGCCAAACAGATACCCACTGTGCAGACCATTACATATTTCCAGGTAGCCTCCAGGGAGGTCCGGGTGAATTTAAAGGCAACCAAGAGAGCCGATACCAAGGTGGTTGCTTCAATAGCTACCCACATCAGCCCCAGATTGTTCACAATAACTACCACGAACATTATCCATACAAAGATATGGGACAGGGCATAAAAACGTCCCTCCAGCCGACCAAAGCGGCGAAGGTAACCGTAGCGCTTGTTGGTGTCCCGGTCCAAATAGGCCTTACTGGTCCAAGCAAAAGCGAAATATAAGGTACCAATTATGATCAGCATCCACATGCTAAGAGCATCCAGATAAATATACTTGCCAATGTATGGCAACTCCGGATCAAAGATCAGGGTCAGCCAAATAATGGCTCCCCCCACTGCTGTGGCCACCAGCCGGTTCAGCCAATGCAGTATATTCTTGCCCAAGACATTAGTGGCCGCAATAGCACTAAATACCACTGGCAGGGCAAGTATGAAATACATTAAATCAGTTATACAAAAATTCATATATTACCCCTTCAGTTTCTTCATTACACTGGTATCTGTGGTCATAAAGGACAATCTCATACGGGAAGTGAGAATTACCAGTACTACTACAGCGATTAATACATCCAAAAATACGCCCAGCTCCACCACTAATGGCAGACCTTCGGTCATGAGCAGGCCCAGCAGATAAATGCCGTTTTCCAAAGTAATCAAACCTACAATCTGGATAATCGCCCGCTTACGCAGCACCATTAAGGACAGGCCTGTCATAATCATCAAAATAGATGCAGCGATAATATCCCGGCCCGCCGAGCCCGGCAGCAGCCGTTCCACCAATACATAGCCCAAAACCAGGAACAAGGCTGCGGCCATGGTGGAATAATTTACGTTACTAGCGGAAAGAATCTCCCGCTCATTTTTCAGTTTTCCTACCAGACGGTAAACCGCCCCGGGAATAAAAAGTACCTTGACAATCAGGGTAAGTATGCCCGGCAATACAGCATGGATTCCACTGCTGGTGGATAAGCCCAGGACAAAGCAGGCAATGGCGATAATAAAGGACTGACTGCCCAGACAAATAACCGCCCGTTTTAAATTAGTAATTCTGGTTTGCAGGAAAACCACCAGAACTAAGAAAACTACTAAATATTCCATATTTTGGTGACCTCCTACTCAGCAATGATAGCCAACAATAACAGAACTATTGCGGCTCCCAGATATACTCGCACCTTAAATAAACGCATTTTGTTATTCAGGGTTTCCACAATACCAATAATAATGGCGCCCAACAAGATTTTTACTGCCAAAGGAATATTGATTGGCACGTAAAGAGCCCCAAACATGGTCAGGAAAACAATGATTTTCAAATAGCTGCCCAAATGGATAAGGGACAACAGCTTGCCGGAATATTCCAAGGTCATGCCCTCGTGAATCATGGTAAGCTCCAGATGAGTGTCTGGATTGTCCACCGGCAGACGGCTGTTTTCCGCCAGCATGACCAAAAAGAAGGCAATACAAGCCAGCACAGCTGACACAGTGAAATAAGCCCCATCGTAATCAATCACCATACTGGACAGGGTGGTGGAATGATACCGAATGCTGTTTATCAGAATAGCCAACATAATGGCCGGCTCCACCAATACGGAAATGTAAATTTCCCGGGAACCACCCATACCACCAAAGGAAGTGGCGGCATCCATAGAGGACAGCGTCATAAAGAAGCGTCCCAAGGCCAAAATATACACGAAGATGAAGGCATCCCCCACGGTAAACTGCCCGGTGAGAAAGCCTGGGACCATGGTGGCCGCATACAGGCTGGTCATAAAATACACCACTGGTGCCAGAATGAAAATCACACTGGTATATGGCGTAAGTACCGTGGCCTTTTTCCACCATTTGCAAATATCAAAATATTCCTGAAAAATGCTGGCTCCCCGACGTTTTTGCAAGCGAGCCTTGGTTTTGTTAATAATTCCTGCCACCAATGGGGCAAAGATCAATAAAAGAATGCCCTGTACCAGATTCAGGCCCAGGCTTGTCATTAAAGTTTCCATTATAACAATACCCCCCAAATCAGTACTACAATCATGGCTACCATGGTGTAGCCAATATACAGGCTCACACTGCCCTCCTGAATTTTATGGAAAGCCGAGGAGGAATTAATCATCCATTGCTGCATAGGCTTATAAAGCTTGTCATTGAACAGGTCCGGAATGGACAAATCATAGCGCAATTTCCGGCCAAAATACGCATGCTCCTTGCGCAAATAGGTTCGGGTCCGCTGAGGACTCAAAATTCCCTCAAAGGCCCGGCGCAATGGTTTACTGAAACCAGTGGCGGAGTATTGCTGACGACTGGTAGGTACCGTACCGCAGTTCCAGGTTACATCCTGCTTCACAAAGGTGCTGGAACGATACAGGGCAGCCACCATAAATACCCCAATAAGAGCAAACATAATGAAAATAATACCAGGGCTATAAATAGCATAGTGACCGCTGCCACCCCAGATAATTCCCAATGGAGTGCCCATGGAGACAGCAGCAATGCCGGAAAATACCTGCTGCATCATATTAACCAAAATATCTGGCATAACACCGATAGCTACAATAAGCACAGCCTCGAGGCCCATACCCAATAACATAAATACCGGCATTTCGTGGGCCTTGTCCACAATATTGGACCGGGCCCGTCCCAAAAAGGCGGTACCATATAGGCGCACAAAACAGCCCAAAGCCGTAGCTCCGGTGAGTCCCAACATAATGAAGGCAAATATTACCAACAGTCTAAGCTCCGGATTGGCCGCCTGCTGAGCCAAGGTAATAAAGCTCTGCAGAGTAAGCCACTCCCCTACTAAGCCACTGGTAAATGGCAAGGAGGACAAGGCCATGGAGCCTACTAAGGTAAACAAGGCCGTATATGGCATCTTTTTTGCCAAACCACCCATTAATTCGATATTCTTGCTGCCGGTGGCGTGCATTACTGCCCCGGAGCTCATAAACAATAAGCCCTTCATCAGACTATGGCTAACAGCATGTACCAAGGCCGCTGTAAAGGCCACAATACTGATAATTGGCTGCTGCATGGCATAGAGAACCATACCGCACCCAAAGGCCGCAAAAATTATGCCCATATTCTCCACGGAGGAATAGGCCAAAATCCGTTTCATATCCACTTCCATGGTGGCATAAAGGACACCTAAAAAGGCCGAAATCAGGCCAACAACCATAACAACCAAACCGTACCAGAAGACATCCATGCCGATAAACTGGAAAGCAAACCGGCCAAAACCATAAAGGGCTACCTTCAACATAACACCACTCATGAGAGCAGACACATGGCTAGGTGCTGCCGGATGAGCATTAGGAAGCCAAATATGAAGTGGCATCAAACCAGATTTCAAGGCAAAGCCCAAAAAGGCGCAGACAAAGGCCACATCCTTCATAAAGCCTGTCAGACTATTATTGGCCATATCACCAAAGGAAAAGCTCATGGAACTGCTGCCAACCAAGTAAAAGGCTACCATGATGGCGGCGGTACCAATATGGGTCATCACCATGTACTGATAAGCTGCACTGACGGTTTTCTTTTTCCCCGCTTCGTGATTGACCAACAAAAAAGACACCAGTGCCATAATTTCCCAAGCCACAATAAAGGTAAAGGCATCACCGGAAATCAGCACCAGTACAATAGACATTATAAATAAATTCCACAGGCCGCTTAACAGACGAATGCGGTTGCCCAAATAGCCTTTGCCGTAATCAATGGCATACAGGCTGATCATCACTCCTGCCGCGCCGGTAAGGAGAAGAAAAGCACTGCTCCAGGCATCGGCCTGCAAGGAATAGCTTCCCCAACCTGTTTCAATAAGCCAGCTATCCGCCGGATACAGCAAATAGTTCAAGGCAGAATAAGCCACCAAGCCACTGGCCAGGGCAGCGCAAATCATTCCCAAATAGTGAGCGAACAATTCAATTCGCTTTGGGAAGACAATCGTCAAAGTTCCCAGCAGATAAATCAGCAGGGAAATCATTATAAAATCCATTATTTCAGCTCCAAATCTTCAAGGAAAAATTCTCAAACTTTTTTTGCCAGCATTTCCTGCCGGACTTCTTCTGGCACCAAGCTTCCGCCCGTAGCCCAAATAATATGAGTGGCAGTGTCCATGTGACGGTTCAGGCGGTTATCATAGAGATAATCCTGCATTTCACTGGAATGATTCCAGCAATATGCTCCATGTACTGCAGCGCAAGCACTTGGTTCAATAAAGATTTTTTCCGTGTTCCACAAAAGTCGCATATAGTCAAAGAGTCGCTTATCCTTGACAGTAATAATACCGGACAAGAACGGCTTTATAAAATCGCCAACAAAGGCCGATGGGCGTCCCACTGCCAGTCCGTCTGCGTAGGTTTTACCGGAAAGTCCAATATCCTGCACGGAAATATTATTGTAAAGTCCCGTCACCATGCCCAAGAGCATACTTGGTGCCTGGGTAGGCTCCACAAAGAAGCAATGAACATCATTGCCCAAAAATTGGCGAAGGCCGAAGGTAATCCCCCCTGGTGCGCCTCCCACGCCACAAGGAATATAGACAAATAACGGATGTTCTTTGTCCACTGGTATGCTCTGCTGACGCAGCTGTTTTTTCAGCCGTTTAGCCGCCACAGCATAGCCCAAAAACAAATCCGTAGAATTTTCATCATCGATAAAGTAACTGTTAGGATCGCTTTGGGAATCCTCCCGACCGCAGGCTACTGCCTCAGTATAATCTCCGGCATATTCTATTACCTGAACCCCTTTGCTGCGCAATAAATCCTTTTTCCACCGGGAAGCATCCGATGACATATGAACAATGGCCTGATAGCCAATTGCTGCAGCGGTAATGCCAATACTCAGGCCCAAATTACCGGTAGAGCCCACCTGTATCTTTTGAGTGGCAAAAAAGGCCTTGGCCGCCGGGCTGGCCAGCTTACAGTAATCATCCTCGTAGCTGTCAATTACTCCATTTTTTACGGCGATTTCCTCCGTATGCTTCAATACTTCATAAATACCGCCCCGGGCTTTAACGGATCCGGCAACTGGTAATTCGCTGTCCAGCTTAATATACAACTTACCGGCGATATTAGCGCCGATTTTTTCCCTATTTAACGCCTGACGAAAATCCGGAACCTCCACCAAGGGTGATTCAATAATTCCCTTGTTTTCAATGGTTTCCGGAAACACCATTTTGATAAATGGAGCAAATCGTCTAAGCCGGGCCTCAGCCGAATCCACATCGGACATGGTGAGGGTTGAACGAATAATCGCCTCATCGTTAGGCAGCTTAAACTTATTTATCCACTCCACTTCAATGGCATTCTTTATATCTGTAAACAGTATTTCTCGCTTTTCCAGGGATGAAAGGCTATCAAGTTCCATGATAAATACATCCTTTCTTTTGCACGTAAAAATAGCGTGGCACAAAATACCACGCTAGTATTATACATTGTTGTTTTGTCAAGTTCAACAATACAATAGGAAACAATATTTATTTATCGTTATCCGACTCAAACAAGTCTATACAATCTTGCAGATCGCAGGCGGCCCCCTTTACCGAAACCCGATTGCCTTCTTCGAAGAATTTTTCCAGCCACTCATAAAACTCTTCCTCTGTCTCATGTTCCCAGGATTTTGTGTCCAACCATTCCCGTAATCTATGATTATTCCTGAAATCTTTTTCAATACGCAATCTGGTCACCCCCAAAAATAAAACAACAATATCTTTTCCATATAATACCATAAACTGTTATAATAAACAAAAATCCCGGGGAAAATGTTAACAAATTAAACATCTTTACCCGGGACTAATATCTAAATTCAATATTGATAATCATCATTCATAGTCGTTATTTCGGTCTTGGATTCTTATCCTCAAGATTTGTCCAAGCTGAAACAGTTATTCTTTGCTGAACAGCAAGCTACATATTATTTGATACAGCTCATCAAATTGTTGGCTGCCATCAATAACTTCCTCTGGCAATCCCATTTTGCTGGAAATGTCGGATATAATTGCCTGGGGAACTCTTTCTTCGCCGCTTTCATAACGGCTATAAATCTGTGGTCCTAAGCCAATATAATTCGCGAATGCCACCTGTGGTTCATTTGGCATGGTGGCACGTCTAATTTCTAAAAGGCGGTCACTTACCACGGACATTATTCACATCTCCTTTCTTGAACCTTAAGTCCTATTTTTCTATAGTATATTACATTTTCTGCAAACAGTAAAGGCGAATAATTACGAAAATTAAACCTTTTTTGCTATAATAATACGTGAATTTATGGTCTAAAACTTTAATATTTAAGGGTGGTTATATGACATCAATGACTACAAAACGCTTTACATCCGTTGATATTCTGCGGGGCTTGGCTATTACCATAATGATATTAGGTAATTTGTCCCCAGATGGTAGTGTTACTTATCCTCAGCTACTACATAAGGAATGGGAAGGAATAAATCTAATCGATTTAGCCTTTCCCAGCTTCGTTTTTATAATGGGTTTGTCCATGGTCTTTTCCCGCAGTTTCCTTCGGGATGGATGGTTTAAAAAGGTCCTGAAACGTTCAACCATCTTATTTATCCTAGGACTTATACTGAACCATCTGGCTATTGTTCTTCCTGTATTATTTAATTCTGACTACACACTAAGCCAATGCTACACTGAACTGGTAGCTAATTTCCGTCCTTTGGGTGTATTACAACGACTGGCCTTGGTATATCTCATTGGTTCAATAATATACCGGATGATTCCTTACCCACTTTTATTAGGAATTACCGCCTTCGTGTTCCTGGGTTTTTCCACACTAGCGTATCATTTCTATAACTGGATCACCCCTTATGGGATGGAGAATAATATCAGTATATACATCGATCAGCTAACTTTAGGAACGGCTCATACATATTGTCATGGGCCTTTCGACCCAGAAGGCTTATTTGGAACGATAAATGCCCTTGCCACACTGTTATTGGGTATCGTTACTGGTAATGAGTTAAAGCCCGGTCCTTCCTTTAGTTTTATCAACGCATCCCCAAGTAAAAAGCTGTTTCGGTGGGGAATAACATTACTTATAATCGGTGGTTTATGGAGCTATCTGGAAATTATCAGTAAACCTTTGTGGACGGCTCCTTATGTAATGATTGTGGCGGGGATAAATATTATATTGCTTTCTTTCTTGGAAAAAAGCGGTGATTTTACTAAAATGCTTCTGCATCCACTGAAAGCCATGGGACAAAATCCGCTATTTATCTATCTGCTTACCGAAATTGGTGTCATTGTAATGTATAGTATTCCCCATAAAGGTGAACCGATATATCTATGGCTTTATCACACTTACTTTTTCAATGCAGCCAACCCTTTTGTCACTACCTTCCTCTACACCTTGTTCTGGCTTGGCATATGCATCATAATTGCCGCGGTTATGCAGGCCAAAAACTGGATTATAAAACTATAAAGCAAAAGAAAACCCTATTGATAAACATCACTGCGTTGTTCTATCAATAGGGTTCTTTCATTATTCCATTGTTTTCATTATAACCATCTTGGCGGTGCCTTCACAGCTTACGGATCCGTCATCCAAAGTAATCTCTGACTTCATCTCCACCACATTACGCTTACGGCTCACTACCCAGCCTCGGATAGTGATAGGCTCACCAGTAGGTGTTGGCTTGCGGAAGCGAACCTCCAATTTACCGGTAAAGGCTGGTTCCCCGGTTTTAAACAGGTAGCCACCCATGGCCTCGTCTAGCATGGTGGTCAATATTCCTCCATGTACTACCCCGCCATAGCTTTGATAGTTCTTATCCACCGTGGTTTTGGCAATAAACTGATTGGATATAATCTTAAAATCCAATTTTAGGCCAATGGGGTTATTCTTGCCACAGGCAAAGCAGTAGCCGGTATCTTCCATCTTCTTGATCTGTTCCTCTGACACGTTACTTCCTCCGTAATCAACACTATGAAACACTCTCAACCTTAGCCACACATACAGGAAGGCGGTTAAGCTTTTTTACTGGCTTCGTATTCCTCAATTATCCGGTTTTTGGCAATCTTGCCGGTGGTAGTCCGCGGCAGGGCCTCCACCTGATGAAATTCTCTTGGAATTTTGTACAAAGCTAAATTTTCCTGCAAATATTTCTTTAAGGCCCGAATATTTACTTCAGCGCCCTCTTTTACGCTAAAGAAGCAGGCTCCCGCAGTACCCCGCAGTTTATCCGGTACCCCTATCACAGCAGCCTCAGCTATCCCTGGATATTGGTACACCACTTCTTCCACCTCGCGTGGGTAAACATTCTCACCCATGCTGATGATAATATCCTTTATACGATCCACAATGTAGAGATAGCCATCCTCATCGCTACGAGCCACATCTCCGGTATAGAGCCAGCCATCCTGCAGTGTATTGGCTGTAGCCTCCGGCAAATTCCAGTAGCCCAGCATTACGTTGTCACCCTTGACGATCAGCTCACCTGGCTCACCTAAAGGAACATCATTGTTATTGGCATCTAACAGGCGGTATTCCAAATCCGGCAGAGCAGGACCTATGGAGCCTACTTTCACCTTATCCAAAGGATTAACGGCCACTACCGGCGATGCCTCCGATAAACCATAACCCTCACAGATATTCACCCCGAATTTATCATAGAAATCCTGGGCTATCTTCAATGGCAAAGTGGTTCCGCCACTGATTACCACCCGCAGAGTATCCATGTCCTCCTTGGTGGCCAGCTTGGTAAGCAAGGCACAAATCGGTGGAACTACATAGATATCGTTGATTTGCTCCTTATGAATAGTATCAATGGTCTCCTTCGGTGCAAAGGAATCCAGTATTACCACCTGGGCAGCACAATAGAAGGTATAAATTACCGACAGAGTCCAGCCAAAGCAATGATACATAGGCAATACACACAATACCCGATAGCCCTTTTGGCATTTAACCAGTTTATGCACCTGGGCTGCATTGGCAACAATATTCTTGTGGGACAGCACAGCTCCCTTTGGATTGCCGGTGGTTCCAGAGGTGTAGATGATAACGCAAGGACTGGTATCCTTAAAGGACTCTGGCAGCTGTGGCGCCGCCGGATAATTACCCTCCAAGTAACAAGTCCTTATATCATGCTGAACAAGTTCTCCCGCATAACTGAAAGCAGTCAAATGCTCCCTTAAATCCAGTTCCTTGTCCACAAATAAATGCTTAATACCGGCATCATTGATGATATAAGCCACTTCTCGGCGACTGAGCTGGAAATTTATTGGCACAGCAATAGCACCCAGGGAAACTATGGCAAAATAGGAATAGATATAATCCGCACTGTTATGGGAAAAGATACCCACCCTGTCGCCATTCTTTATGCCAATGGCATGTAAGTAATTACGATAATCCTGTATAGCTTCCTGTAAAGCCTTATAGGTAATCCGCCGCTCCTGGTCAACAATAGCCAGCTGTTCGTCGTCACCCTGATATGCTAATTCGTGAATAAACATAGTATTTTTAAACCGTCCTTATATAGATATAGTCAAACTAGTAATAATAAATCGATGTAATAATTCTATCACATCAAGAGTCCTCTGTTAATGAAAATGTTGTCAGAAGACCAATTACGGCCATTATTGGCAGAATGTAGAAAACATATTCCAGTCCCTGATTGTCGGCTACCCAGCCCAGCATGGGGGCAATAACTCCGCCGGCACTAAAACCGATGCCCAGAGTAACCCCCGAGGCCATACCGATATTTTTGGCCAAATAAGTCTGTCCCAACACCACCATGGGACCCACACAGGCATAGAGAGAAAAGCCTGCCACGGCCACAATAATATAGATTGCCAGCAAGCTACCGGTAAAATTAAAGGCTGTTAGAGCGAGAGCCATCAGCAGCATACCAATACGCAGAACCACTGCTTTACCCAACCGGTCAGCAGCATAGCCCCCCAGCCAGTTGGTAAATATCCCTACCATGGCCAGCAAAGTAATGGAAAAGCTCCCCACGGTCTTTTCCTGACCCAATATAGCCACACAATATAATGGCAAAAAGGTAGTTAAGGCAGTATATAGAGCCGCACGCATAATAACAAACACCGTCAGGCGACTGAAGGCAGACCAATCATTTTCCTTGGCCTCTCCAGCAGATGTGGACTGTTTTTTGGCAATATGCTTTACCATGCGCCCCATCTTCGGCATTAGTAAAGCAATTACTGAGCTCATGACAATGCAAAGCCCGCCGAAAAAGATCAGGGAATCCAGGCCCCACAGGGTAGCCAAGGACGCCCCTAGTATTGGCCCAATACAGAATCCGGCACTGCCACCAGTAGAAAATATACTCATGCTAAGGGCTTTGTTTTCTTCGGCCAGTCCGTTCACCATTCGGGCCGCTTCAGGATGAAAAATGGCATTTCCTATTCCCATCATGGTCACTGCCACAAAAATCAGGATATAGTCCTGAATAAAGGCAATGGAACCCAAAGAAAGGCCACTGATCAGAATCCCCAAGGGCATAAGATAAGCATAGGATTTCTTATCAGCCATATAGCCAATTAAGGGCTGAATAATACTGGATAAAAAGCTGGAGGCAAACATCAGACCGGCCGCCAGCTTATAGTCCATACCGAATATAGTCACAAAAAAGGGCAACAATCCCGGTAAAGCCCCTGTATTAATATCACAGCTGAAGTGACCAGCTGATAAAACATAAAGATATTTCTTGCTCATTAAATCACCTGTTTAATCAATCCCAAAAGGTGTTCAGTTTATCGATGCATTCCTGCATATCCTCCGGCAAGGGAGCTGTTACCTCCAGCATTTGTCCGGTGACTGGATGCTGAAAGTGTATTTCACTGGCGTGAAGGGCCTGCCGTTCAATTAATCTTGAAGGGGTGCCATACATTTTATCCCCCAATACCGGGTAGCCGGCATAAGCCATGTGAACCCGTATCTGATGGGTACGGCCGGTCTCCAGCCATAGCTCCAACAGGGAATTCGGACCAATATTTTTTGCCAGCTTAAAATGGGTTATAGCAGGCTTTCCCTTGGCATCCACCCGTCGGCGGTTAGGCTGACCGGGGACCTTGTCAATGTTTTGGTTAATACAGCCATCGGAAAATTTTTGCTCAATACCTGTACCCATTACAATGGCCCGATATATGCGATGGATAGTACCACACTTCAGCTGCGCCTCCAGTTTAGTCTGATATTCCGGCTTTTTGGCAAACAGCACACAACCGGTGGTATCCCTGTCCAGGCGATGCAACGGTCGTATAGTGATAACCTGCCCTTTCGCCTGAAAATACCCGGCCAAATAATTGGCCAAGGTAAAGCGCTCCGGTTGCCCTGTTGGATGTACCAGCATATTGGCGGGTTTATTCAACACAATAACCGCGTCATCTTCATAGAGAACCTCTACCGGACCTATTTGTGGCACAACACCATAGCTGTCATCTGCAAATATCCGGATAGCTACCATATCCCCGCCTTTGACCCGCTGTTTGGTATGGACCGGGCGACCATTTACAAAGACATTCTTGGAGCGAAACAGCCGCTGCCTGGTTCGGCTGGCCACCTTCATAACGGATTTAAGATAATCCTCCACGGACATATCACCGTATTTATCCGCCACAATATATTTTTTTAAACTGTTTTGATTTTTCTTCATCTCATAAGTCTCATTTTATTGTCCTATCATGCGCAGGAACTCCGCCTCGTCAATAACAGGAATTCCCAGCTCCTGAGCCTTGGTCAGCTTACTGCCGGCGGCTTCCCCCGCCAGGACATAGTCCGTTTTCTTGGATACACTGCCAGCTGCCTTACCACCATTGGACTCCACCAAAGCCTTGGCATCATTACGGCTCAAGGTTGGCAATGTGCCAGTGATAACAATGGTTTTTCCCGCCAATATGTCACTGGTTATACCGCTGTCCTGCAGCTCCGTGTTGACACCGGCCTCTTTCAACCGCTGTAAGATAGCCATATTTCCTGCATCATGGAAATAGTCATAAATGGCTTTGGCACTAATTTCACCAATATCCCGAACGGATTTTATTATTTCCTCATCGGCTTGGGCTAAAGCATCAATACTGCCAAAGTGCAGCATCAATTCCCGGGCCGCTGCTTTACCAATACCGGCAATACCCAGCCCCGTCAACAACCGTTGCGGTTCGTTGCCCTTTGTTTCGTCAATTACCGCCAATACCTTGTCCGTATTCTTTTCCTTGCCGATAATTCCCTGAGCGATAAGCTCCTCCCGATGGTTTTTCAACACGAAAATATCGGCAATATCCTTAATAAAGCCAGCTTCAATCAGCGCCTTGATATTCTGCTCACCGATACCCTTGATGTTCATGGCATCCCGGCTGACAAAGTTTATAATGTGATTTTCCAGCTGGGCCGGGCAGGAAGGATTAATGCATTTGATATCCGATGTATTAGCTTCCCGAATGGCCTGAGAGCCACAAACCGGACAAATATTACCAATCTGAAACCGGGTGGCATTGGCCGGGCGTTTATCCTTCACCACGCTCTTAACCTTAGGAATGATCTCCCCGGATTTAAACACCGTAATGGTATCTCCCAGACAAATATCCAGCCCGTCAATATAATCCTGATTATGCAGTGTAGCCCGTTCCACCTTGGTGCCACAGAGCATTATCGGCTCAAAAATCGCCGTAGGTGTAATACGCCCAGTCCGCCCTACAGACAATTCAATATCCAATAGCTTGGTTTCCTTTTCCTCCGGCGGATACTTATAGGCTACCGCCCACCGTGGAACCTTGGAAGTGGCCCCCAGTTGTTCCCGTTGGGCCAGGTTATTTAATTTCACCACGGCCCCATCTATATCATAGGGTAAATTCCCCCGGGATTCACCAATGGCATCAATGGCCTGCAGTACTTCCTCTGCCGTATGGCACACATGATAATTGTTGATTATCTTAATACCCTGCTGCTTCATAAACTCATAGGCTGCCGTATGAGTAGCAAATTCTCTACCCTCGGCTTTCTGTAAGTTAAATACAAACATGGAAAGGTGACGTTCCTTGGTGATACGGCTGTCCAGCTGTCTAAGGGTGCCAGCGGCGCAGTTACGAGGATTGGCAAAGAGCTTCATCCCCAGCATTTCCTGGCGGGCATTAGCCTGCTCAAAGGCCTCCCGTGTCATGTAAACCTCGCCTCTTATCTCAAAATAAGGCACTGGCTCCTTTAATTTCTTTTTCACATCACTGATAACCCGGGCATTCTCCGTAACATCTTCACCCTGTACCACCCCGTCCCCCCGGGTAATGGCCTGAACAAGCTCACCATCACGGTAACGCAGGGCCAGTGACAAGCCGTCAATCTTTTCCTCCACCACAAATTCAGGATTATCCAACTGATTTTGTAGGGAAGTTACAAAGGAAGTAACCTCCTCCTTGGAAAATACATCCTGTAAAGACAGCATAGGCACATCGTGGGGCACCAGTACACCAGCTTCCCGCTTGGCCACACCGCCCACCATCTGAGTGGGAGAGGTCTTGGTGATTAGCTCCGGATATTCTCCCTCAATTTTCTTTAACCTTAGCATCAACTGGTCAAATTCATAATCGGAAATCTCCGGGGCGTCATTATTGTAATACAGGTTGCTGTGATATTTTATTTCTTTTCTGAGGGCCGCCAGCTCCTGTTTTATTTCTTTAATATCCATATTAAGCCTTCTCTAAAATAAATATTTAAGCTTTCTTTATCGGGGCGTATTTTACCATTAGCATTTTGACCCCCTGATTAGGAAATGCAATCTGCAATTGGGTTTCTTCCCCGCTGCCTTTTACACCCACTACAGTACCGGTACCAAACTTGCTGTGTACGGCCTTGTCACCGGCCTTCCAGGCAATACTCATATCCGGCTTGATAAGGCCTCCGGGTTTCATAACTGCTCCGCCAGATGAATTACTGGTGCCCGTTACGATACGAGCGGGACCAGTTGCTCCCCGGACGGTTTTCAAGGCCTCCATAGCGGACATGGACTGTCCTGGTGCCGCTGTATTGGCATTTCCTGCAGAAAACCGTGGCATGAAGGTATTGCCATATCCACCGGCAGAATAGCCCCCGCCATAACTGGAGGTCCGTCGGGCTGACAGTTCTTCTTTATATTCATCGGGAATTTCCATTAAAAATCTGGATGGGTCATACACCCTGGTCTGACCATAAATGGTACGCATGGAGGCATAGGTAAGATACAGCTTACGCTCTGCTCGGGTAATCCCCACATAGCAGGTACGCCGCTCCTCCTCCAGCTCCTCCTCCGAATCCAAGGTGCGGGCATGAGGGAACAAACCTTCTTCCATGCCAGCAATAAATACCACAGGAAATTCCAAGCCCTTGGCTGCATGCATGGTCATTAAGGTAACCCGATCAGCTGCTTCAACGGTAGTATCCAAGTCCGTAATAAGGGCAATATGCTCCAAAAAGCTGTTCAGATCAGCCCCCTCATTATCCCGTTCAAATTCCTTGGCTACCCCCACAAATTCCCGTAAATTCTCAATGCGGGAGGTGTTTTCCTCCCCCTTCTTTTTATCCGCCTTTAAGGCCTCAATATAACCTGTCTGCTCAATGATTTCATTCATCAGCTCCGATAAGGACATATTTGCCTGGGCATTCATGAGATTGAGCAGCAAGGTAGCAAACGCGTTGAGAGGATTCTTGGTGCGGGCTGTCAGTCCCGGTATCTCATCCAACAGCTCTGGATTAGCGATTACATCAAATAATTTTAAATTTCGTTCGGTGGCAAAGGCCTGTATTTTATCCATGGAGGTACTACCAATGCCCCGTCTCGGTACATTGACTATCCGACTTAGGCTGACATCATCAAAGGGGTTGGATAAAATGCGCATATAGGCAAGTATATCCTTGATTTCCAGACGCTCGTAGAATTTCTGGCCTCCTACCATGGTGTAAGGAATTCCCTGGCGTATAAAGGCTTCCTCCAACACCCGGGATTGAGCATTGGTACGATACAGCACCGCCATATCCCCGTAACCAAGTTTAAAAAGGGTATTTTGCTTGGTTATACTGTCCAAAATAAATCTGGCCTCATCCCGCTCATCCGCAGCTAAATAGGTGGTTATTGGCTCACCCTCGGTATTTTCCGTCCACAAATTTTTCGGTTTACGGTTGGTATTATGCTCAATTACCGCATTGGCCGCTGCCAAAATTTTCTTGGTAGAACGATAATTCTGCTCCAGCATAATAGTTCGAGCCTCGGGATAATCATCCTCAAAGCTTAAAATATTGCGCATATCCGCTCCACGCCAGCCATAAATGGACTGATCCGCATCACCTACTACACACAGGTTATGATGTCCAGCAGCCAATAGCTTGGTAAGCTGATATTGGGCTCCATTGGTATCCTGATACTCGTCCACCATAATGTACTGAAAACGGCGCTGATACTTTATCCGTATATCTTCATTCTCTTCCAGGACGGACACCGCCACCAGCAGCAAATCATCGAAATCCAAGACATTATTGGATCTCAGCTTGCTCTGATACAGGTTATAAACCTCGGACACCTTCTGATCGTAAAAGGTACCATTGGTACGAACATGTTGGGCAAAGGCCGTAGGGCCCATCATCTGATTTTTGGCACCAGAAATAGCCCCCAACATACCATTGGGAGTATATTGCTTGTCATCCAGATTAAGCTCTTTCAGACACTTTTTTATAACAGACTGGCTATCACTGGTATCATAGATACCAAAATTTTTCTGATAAATACCGGTAGCTTCTATTTCCCGGCGTAAAATACGGGCGCAAAAGCTATGGAATGTACTGAGCCAAATATCTCTGGAACCCAGTCCAATCATCCGATCCACACGCTCACGCATTTCGGTGGCTGCCTTATTGGTAAAGGTAATGGCCAAAATGCTGTAAGGGGAAACTCCATGAGCCAATAAATTGGCTATACGATGGGTAAGCACCCTGGTTTTCCCCGAGCCGGCCCCAGCCATAATCAACAAAGGTCCTTCCAGACATTCCACTGCTTCTTTTTGGGCCGGATTTAATCCACTGAAAATATCCATTTCTCCTCCTGGGAAAAAATCGCCCCTTCACCATACTGAAGGGGCGGTTATTGATTAATACTTGGCAGCTGCCTCAGTAAGTGGCGGAACAATCTGCTTCTTACGGGACATTACCCCTGGCAGATGAATGCAATCACCGGAAGCATCCTGCTTGAAGGCATCAGCAATTAACTGCTTTGGCTCACCGAAGAATACCAGGTCAGTGGATTCCTCAATGATATCAGTAACCATAAGCATAATCAGGTTATAGCCTTCCTTGTCGCAAATATCCTTCATGGCTGCTGTAATATCTGCCTTCATATCCAGCACCTCAGCAGTGTCCATTACGGAAATCTGGCTTACCAGTGCCTTATAATTGCCAAAGCTAAATGGCTTGGAATCAGTCTTGGCAATCTCCTCCGGAGTCTTGTCGCCAACCCCGGCACCAGCCTTAAGCATGGCCATGGCGTACTCATGAAGATCAACTTCAGCAATTTCAGCCAGCTTTTCTGCAGCATCATGATCCTTGTCAGTGCAGGTTGGAGATTTGTAAAGAACTGTATCGGACATGATAGCCGACAGCAACAAGCCTGCAATGTCCTTAGGAATCTTAATGTTGTTGTTCCAGAACATATTGGCAATAATGGTAGAAGTACAACCAACAGGCTCAGTATGCACGAAAAGCGGACCAGCAGTATTCAAACCGCCAAAGCGATGATGATCAACGATTTCCAGAAGCTCTGCATCAGCCAAGCCATCAATGGCCTGCCCAACCTCGTTGTGGTCCACCTGGATAACCTTCTGGCCAGCTTCCACCTTGGTAGCCAAAATTGGAGCTGCTACATCGAAATAATCCAGGGCATACTGGGTTTCTTTATTAATTTCACCGCACCGAATAGCCACTGCGTCCTCGCCCATAGCCTGCTTGAAGGCTGCATAGCTGATAGCAGCACAGATAGAATCAGTATCGGGATTTTTGTGTCCTACTACATAAATACTCATTTAAAAATTTCCTCCTAGTGTATATAAATTGCCTTCTCCTCTGGAGAAGGTGGGCACGAAGTGCTCGGATGAGGTATCAACTGCGGGGACCAGGTCCCACCTGCTGAAGATTGGCATAATCCAGCTGACGCATGGCCTCATAGGCTACCACCGCCACAGCATTGGATAAATTCAAGGAACGGGCTCCATCAATCATGGGAATGCGAATACACTTTTCCCAGTTGGCCTTTAGAATAGTCTCTGGAATACCAGCAGTCTCCTTGCCGAAAACCAGCATGTCATCCAGCTGAAAGGTGGCTTCGGAATGGGCTCTGGGGGCCTTAGTGGAGCAATAATGGAAATTATTGTTGGGATACTTATCCAATACCTCCTGAAAATTTTCATGGACATGAACCTTGACCAAATGCCAATAATCCAGGCCTGCCCTTTTTAAGTGTTTGTCATCAATAGAAAAACCTAAGGGCTTCACCAGGTGAAGCTCAATACCGGTGGCCGCACAAAGACGGGCAATATTACCGGTGTTGCCGGGTATTTCCGGCTCAATAAGAACAATATGCATTATAAAACCTCGAAATTAGTCCGCTGTCACCACAGCACCCTTGGATGCGGAGGTGGTGAGCTTGGCATAGCGGGCCAGATATCCATGCTTGATCTTTGGCTCCGGCTGCACCCAGGCTGCCTTGCGCTTGGCCAGGGTTTCCTCGTCTACTCTAAGCTCCAGCTTACGATTTGGAATATCAATATCTATGATGTCCCCGTCCTCAATAAGGGCGATAGGACCACCGGCCATGGCCTCTGGGGATACGTGACCAATGCAGGCACCACGACTGGCTCCGGAGAAACGTCCATCGGTAATCAGTCCTACCTTCAAACCACGGCCCACAATAGCTGCCGTAGGATTAAGCATTTCCTGCATACCTGGACCACCCTTCGGGCCCTCATAACGGATAACCACCACATCACCATCATGAATGTCCCCATCCATAATAGCATTGACTGCATCTTCCTCGGAGCTGTAGCACTTGGCCTTGCCGGAATATACCAGCATATCCTCTGCCACGGCCGAAGCTTTTACAACGGCATTTTCCGGACAAAGATTACCGGACAGAATGGCCAGGCCACCCTCTGGACGGTATGGCTCCTCCACGGTTTTTATTACATCCGGACGCAAAATCTTGGCCTTGGCAATGCGTTCTTCTACCGTACCACAAACCGTCAAGGCATCCGTATGTATAATCCCCTTCTTGGACAGCTCCTTCATAACTGCCGAAATACCGCCAGCTTCGTTCAAATCCACAATGTGATGATGTCCAGCCGGACTCAGGCAGGCAATATATGGGGTACGATGACTTATTTCATCAAACTTCTGGGCAGGAAGCTCAATACCTGCCTCATGGGCAATAGCCGTAAGGTGGAGCACAGTATTGGAAGAACCGCCAATACCCATATCCACTGTAATAGCATTTTCAAAAGCCTTCTGGGTCAATATATCCCGTGGCTTAATATCCTTCTTTACCAGCTCAATAATTCGTTCACCGGCTCGCTTAGCCAAAAGTCTCCGGGCGCCGTTGTAAGCCGCTGGAATTGTACCATTGCCAGGAAGTCCCATACCTAGAGCTTCAGTAAGGCAGTTCATTGTGTTGGCCGTAAAGAGACCCGCACAGGAGCCACAGCCAGGACAAGCTACAGCCTCAATGGCGGTCATATCATCCTCGCTGATTTTACCTGCAGCAAACTCCCCGGCGGCCTCAAAGGACTGACTAACGCTGATGTCCTTACCATGATAGCGGCCAGGCAGCATTGGACCACCACTTACCACAATACAAGGAATATTCAGACGGGCTGCCGCCATAATCATCCCTGGAACTACTTTATCGCAGTTTGGAATAAGCACCAATCCATCAAAGCCCGTGGCCATAGCCACTGCCTCAATGGAGTCAGCTATCAGCTCACGGCTGGCAAGTGAATACTTCATGCCGGTATGACCCATGGCAATTCCGTCACAGACGCCAATGGCCGGAAACTCCATCGGAGTACCACCGGCAGCGGCCACTCCCAGTTTGGCGGCTTCCGCAATCTCTTTGAGATGAATATGACCAGGAATAACCTCATTGAAGGAATTGCAAATACCAATTAAGGGCTTTTGCAAATCCTCCGGGCCAAAGCCCATGGCATTAAACAGAGAACGATGGGCACACCGGGTGGCCCCCTTCTTGACAATATCAGATCTCATAATACACACCTGCCTAAATATTGATTATACAGTTCCTAAATACACACATAGGTTATTTTACCATATTTCACGATGGTTTAAAACAGGTACTCACCAAAATGACTACTTGATATTTAAAACGCCTCGAACTTTTTCTTCGAGGCGTTTAGTAAACAGCTATCAGCGTTTATTCAGTTTCTTATCCGCATAAACCTTGGTTCCCTTAATTGATGCATCCAATGCCAGACCTTTTTTCGTGATCTGATACACCCAGATTCCTTCTGAGGCATAGGTGGCTCCTTCAAGAGAATCCCCTGTTACTCCGTCCTTGGCAGCGGCCTCCGCTGAACCGGCAAACTTGATTTCCCCGGAGATAAAATCCTTCCAGGCATTTTCTGTTTCAATGACAAAAATCAGGTCGTATTCCTTTATTCCCAGGCCGATACCAATCCCCAATTCCTTCATGCGCATGTAAACTTTTTCATCTGTCGCATTGTTTATGGCCAATCCCCTGCCGTGAGCATCACCAAACAGACCAATTTTCATTCCCGTATTGCTCAAAGTAGCATAAGCATAACAATTTTTAATTATATTTTGTGACGAGGGCACCTTTTCATACAGATTATCCAGTGCTTTTACCGACAAAGCATCAATTTCCGCCCGTTCCTTGTCAATTTTCTCCTGATTGTCTGCTGCAAAGGAAGTTGCCGTCATAAAACAGACCAACAGAGCTGTCATTAACAGCACGAATATTTTTTTCATAATCATCCACCCTCACTCATCAGTCTTCTTTATTCATATTTGCCTGTGTATCATGCTCGGCACTTTTTATGTCCTTACTCATATCCTTAGCCAGATTCATTTGGTGGAACTCAGGATCATCATCCCCACACTTTTTAACCTCATCATTCAGGATTTTTTCAAAAGAATCCCTGTTTTTGACATCCCTTAGTTCAAGGGCAACATCATCGTCAAAATAAGTAACCGTGCCATAAGGAACCGCCGTCTTATCGTCAGCCACAATAACCCGGCCATCACCCAAAGCCTGATAGACCGTGCCGTCCAGCATAATCATTTCCCCATTAAGGCCCTCAAAGGTGCCAGTTTGAATTTGCTAAAACTCTATTCCTTTTTGTGCCTTGATGCCCTTTTGATATGGGTGCTTAATCAAGGTCATTTCTGTCACAAGATCCGCCATATCAATTATCTCCTTCTCGGCCTCCCGTCCGGTAAGAACCACATGTAGTCCGGCAGGACGCTTGGCCAAAAGCTGCTTTATGTCAGCCACGGAAAGTAAATCGAACTTTACCGCATAATTTATTTCATCCAGAATTATCAAGTCATATTTCTTGGACAGGAAGGCGTCCTCAGCATCTTGCAATGCCTCCTGAGCAGCCGCAATATGCTCCCTTTTATCGTCTTCATCTCGTTGGAAGCCTTTGCCTAGACGATGCAATTCTATCCGTCCGTCTATTTCTCCCAGTTTTTTGATGGTTTCGATTTCCCCGTATTTCCAGACGCCTTTAATAAACTGTAATATGAGTACCCTAAGTCCATCACCCCAGGCTCGCATAGCCAAGCCGAGCGCTGCTGTGGTTTTTCCCTTACCATTTCCTGTGTGAACAATAACTAAGCCAGTTTTTTCTTCCATAGCTTTCTCTCCACCCGATTAAATACATAGATATATAAGCCAATTATCACGAATACCGTTACCAACCAACTAATAGGATATACCGCCATCAGTACCTCAAAGGTTGGATATTCGGCGAAAATCGTATAAACGTAAAATATACGGAATACACATACGCCCAGCATACAGGCAATAGCAGGAACCAAAGAATAACCCACGCCACGCATCGCTCCGCTAAGGGTTTCAATAAATATGTTTATAACCTCAAAGGTTAGTATATAACGAATACGAATAGCAGAATATTCGATAACTACCGGGTCGGCAGAAAAGATTTCCGATAACGGATAGGCGAATAAGGCAAAGGCAAGACTAACCGTACCAGTAATCAGCAAACTAATCCCCAGGGTAACCTTGATTACCCGACGACAACGGGCAATATTCTTGGCACCGTAATTTTGCCCCACAAAGGTGGTAGCGGCCTGGGAAAAGGCTTGTAAAATAAAGAAGCCCGCAAATTCAAAATTAAGGGCGATAGCCGTAGCTGCCACTACTTCAGCGCCTAAATTATTTAATGCCACCTGAATAATAACATTGGAAAAGGAAAATACCATCCCCTGAAACCCCGTTGGCAAACCAACTTTACAAATATGGATGAGAATGTTGGTATCCACACTGAGCTTATCAAAGCGCAGCTGCATGGGACCTTGTTCGTTATGTAACCAATACACCATGAGGCAGGCACTGAAACAACTGGCCAAAACTGTAGCAATGGCCACCCCCTCAACCGCCATGCCCAGTTGAGTTACAAAGAACAAATTCAACAGCACATTGACAGTTCCTGCACATAACATGGCATAAAGGGGACGCTTGGTATCTCCCTTGGCCCGCAAAAGTGAAGCGCCAAAATTATACACCAGCATAATTGGCACGCCACCCATAAGAATACGGAGATACAGCACCGCCTGGTCCATAATATGCTCCGGGGTATCCACCATGCGTAAAATATCCGGGGCAAAATACACACCAAAAATTGCCAGCACAATACCACTGGTAAAGGCCAAAACGATAGAGGTATGTATGGTCTTTTTTATCCGCAGATAATCCTTGGAGCCTATTCGCATTGCACAGACCACGTTGGCACCAATGGACAAACCTATAACCAGGTTGAGCATTAAATTAATGACAATAGCATTGGCACCTACCGCTGCCAACGCTTCCTTGCCTACAAACTGTCCAACCACCGCCACATCGGTGGCATTGAACAGCTGCTGCATAATACTGGTGGCCGCCAAGGGAATGGCAAATTTTAATATTTTGTCCCAAATACTGCCTTCCAGCATATTCATACTAGCTAATGCCAAAATTACTTCTCTTCCTTCAAATACTCTTCCAATTTATCCATTATTTCAAAGGCCTGATCCTCGGTAACGAGGATTTCCCGCGGTTTACTGCCCTGAGGTGGGCCAACGATGTTCAATTGCTCCATAGTATCCAGTAATCTGCCAGCCCGGGTATAACCAATATGATACCGACGCTGGAAGCTGGAGGCCGAAGCATTACCTGTCTGCATTACCAGCTCAACAGCCTGACGCAACAGCTCATCCACATTGCTCTTGCCCTTTACGCCTGGCTCACCATTCTCGCCCTCATTATCGGCTCTGTTGGTAAAATCCACCAAATCCTGATTGATTTCGCATTTATGACCCTGCTGCAGAATACTTTCCACCAACCGCTCAACTTCCAGATCGCTGACAAAGGCTCCCTGTACCCGGACTGCCTTCGGCTCCGTTTGTGGTTTAAAGAGCATATCGCCCTTACCCAGCAGCTTTTCTGCTCCAGCGGAATCCAAAATAGTGCGAGAGTCAATCTGGGAGGTTACCGCAAAGGAAATACGAGATGGAATATTCGCCTTGATAACACCGGTAATAACATTTACCGACGGCCGCTGTGTAGCCAACACCAAATAGATTCCTGCAGCTCGTGCTTTCTGGGCCAAGCGGCAGATAGCATCCTCCACATCGTGAGGAGCCACCATCATCAAATCCGCCAACTCATCAATAATAATGACCACTGAAGGCATCTGTTTGGCCTTATCATCAGCATAATACTGATTATAGGTTTCGATATTCCGCACTCCGGCTTCGGCAATAAGACCGTAGCGTTTTTCCATTTCCTGTACCGACCAGTTAAGCACTGCCGCAGCCTTCCGGGCATCGGTAACCACCGGAACCATCAGATGAGGAATGTCGTTATAAACCGACAGCTCCACCATCTTCGGGTCAATCATAATGAATTTGACCTCATCCGGCTTGGCCTTAAACAAAATACTGGTAACAATGGTGTTAATACATACGGATTTACCGGAACCGGTAGCACCAGCAACCAGCAAATGAGGCATATCCGCCAGATTGGCAAAAATTGCCTTACCACTAATATCCTTACCAAAGCCCACGGTGAGGTTGGATTTAGCTTCCTTAAAGGCAGCATTTTCCAAAACTTCCCGCAGCTGAACACTTTCCAGCTTGCGATTTGGTACCTCTATACCAATAGTGGATCTATTTTGTATCTGTTCAATACGCACGGAAGAAGCCGCCATACTAAGGGCGATATCATCGGCCAAGCCAGTGAGCTTGTTTACCTTTACTCCCGGAGCCAGCTTCACCTCGTAGCGGGTTACGGCCGGGCCATGACAGGCACTTAAAATATTGGCTTTAACCTTAAAATCCTGCAAGGTTTGGGCCAATACCTTGGCCTTCTCGGATATTTCCTGCTCCAGCTCCTCATCCTTTTCCTTGTTTTTCTTATCTAATATAAGATTAACATCCGGTACTTCATAAGGAGGCAATGGCTTTTCTTCTATGGCAGAAGCAGCACTTTCCTCTGTAAGCTGGGCCGCTAACTCCAGCTTATCTACTACCTCTGCCGGTTCTTCCTGCTGGTCTTCAGCAGCTTCAGCAGCGAATTCCTCGGCTGGGGCATCTATTTCCTCTTCCGGCAAGCTCTTGGTAAAGGAGGACTCTCCCTCATTGTCCGAGCTAAACTCTATGGCAAAACCTTCTTCAGCCGCTTCATCTGTAAATTCCTCTGGTTCAACGATCTCATCAATGCCGTCAAATTCAAATATTTCGGACTCCGGCTCCGTACTTTCATCACTGTCATCCGTATTGTCATTATCATCAGCATTATTAGTATCCTCATGATCATCCGTCAATAATTCATCAATGGAACTAACAATCAGAGGGCTTTCATCAGTAGTGGAGTCCACAAATTCTTCTTCGACTTCGATTTCGGTTTCGGTTTCGGTTTCTGCTTCTGCTTCCTCTTCAGGCTGAATATCTTGCCAATTTTGATTGTTCAAGGCTTCAAATTCTGCCAATTCTTCCGGGGTCAATTCTTCCATATCTTCCCCGTTATTTCTAAACCGCCAATTATCAAAGGCCTTATCGGGAATTTTGTTTTCCTGCACATTAACAAAACCAGAAGTATCCAGTTTCTTCAGGTTTTTATTTAACTTGCCAGCGGCCTTTTGGGCAAATTCACTGACGTATGCTTCATTACCATATTCAGACTGACTATATCCATGGCCATAATCACTTTCCACATAGCCATTCATATCAGGACCGTCAAAGGGCACCTTCTCCCCTGTTGGCTCCGGCGCCTGCCAAGTTGGGGCATCTGTACTGCCATCCAGTTTAATTATGGTATTTATATCCCCAGTATCGGTAATAGCATCATTTGATGTATTTTGCGACATCGCCGGGCCATCATCAATAAAGGAGGCATCATTCGCCTGATTATAAAAAGACTTCTTGCTTTTAATTCGCTGAACCTGTTCCCCCACCTGATTCTGTACCTTTGAACCGACATTTTTGGCCCCATCATAGACCGCTTCCGCCACATCCAAAGCCATGCCAGCTCCCTTTTCCGAGGCTTCCTTGGTGTACAATATCCCCGTAGCCAAGGACCAAGGAGTTGCCAGGAGAACAGAACCAATTATGGCTGCTGCCAAGACAATCGTGGTACCAGTGCTGGCCAGGGGCTTATGGAGTACCAGGGCAATCATTCCACCTATGATTCCGCCACCATCCGCCAGGCTTTCCGGTAAAATTTCCTTGCCAAAGGGTATCAAAATATGATGATACATCGCCAATAGGGAAAATAATAATAACATTACTCCCACTGATGTCTTATTAATACCCACTTTTTTGTGCTGCATTATGTAATAGCCGCCACAAACTACAAACAGCAAGGAAACTGCTGATGCACCAATACCAAAGAAATACTTCAAAAAACGGGCAAACTTAAGGCCTACAAAGCCCACATTTAACCCCAGTAAACCACAAAGGGAAATAAGACCAATGGCCACAAAAATAATACCAATAATTTCCGGCTTTCTGGTGGAAGTTTCAGTTACTTCCTCTACTTTTTCCTTTACATCCGCCTTCTTATTGGCTGCCTTAGTTTTATTTTTGGATTTTATATGTTTATTTTTCTCTTTACCAGAGCGTTTAGTTATTTTTTTCTGCAAATTTTTCACCTCGTTAAATAAAAGCGCTAGCATATATTTTATCAAATAAAACAACATAAGAAAAGAGACTACTTCATCAATAGTCTCTTTTGCTAAAAACAATCTGTTACAATTCTTTATCTTTATTTCTTAAATTAGTCAGCTTGACAACCAAGCAATATAGCAGAGGTATCAGGAATACACCCAGAAGTGTGGCGAAGAACATTCCACCAACTACTGCTGTACCCATACTGTTTCTGGCTGCTGAACCAGCACCAGAGGCCATGGCTAACGGCAGACAGCCAATAACAAAGGCCAGTGAGGTCATCAGTATCGGTCTAAGGCGTAACCCCGCAGCTTCTATGGTAGCCTTCACCGGTTCCATACCGGCATCAACACGGGCCTTGGCGAACTCTACGATCAGAATAGCGTTCTTGGCTGCCAACCCCATGAGCATGATAACACCTATCTGCATATAGATACTGTTCTGGAGACCGGAATTAAGATGCCCAAATATTGCTTCGGTATATAGCAATGTGTACTGAACGAAGAATGCGCCAAAGATTCCTGTAGGCACCGAGAGAAGCACCGCAAATGGTACACTCCAGCTCTCATACAACGCCGCCAGACAGAGGAATACAAACAAAACTGCCAGCATCATAACCTGGCCAGTGGTACCCGCGGACTTTTTCTCTTCACGGGATTGTCCGGACCAGTCAATGGTAAAACCAGCTGGTGCCTTCTCACGCACCACTTCCTCGATAGCGGCAATGGCCTGACCGGAGCTATAGCCCTCGGCTACCGCCCCTTGAATACTTATACTGCGGGAACCATTAAATCTGGTTACAACCGAGGCAGAAGTAGTAATTCTTGGCTTCAAAAGGCTATCCAACGGCACCATGGTACCTTCCTGATTTTTAACAAAACAGAATTTCAGTGCCTCAGCTTCGCTACGATATTGCACATCCGACTGCATCATAACCTTGTAGGACCGGCCAAACTGTACGAAATCATTGACCTGAGTTCCACCGTAGTTTACCTGCAGGGCTGTGAATACATCTGACAGATTAACACCCAACTGCTTAATCTGCTCTCTGTCGATATCATAGCGACAAATTGGGGAATCAACGGAGAAGGTGGAATAAACCATGGCCAGCTCCGGCCGTTGATTAGCTGCCGCCACAATTTCCTTGGTAAGAGCATCCAGCTCCTTATCCGTATGACCGGTTACATCCTGAAGCTCCATGCTCCAACCGCCTACCATGCCCAAGCCTGGCAAGGACGGTGGCAAAATCGGCATTACACTGGCTTCAGTATGCTTCATACCAATAACCCCTGCCTGCCCCATAATAGATCCAATGGACAGTTCATCAGTTGTACGGTCATCCCAACTGTCCAAACGGACAAAGAGCGTACCGCTATCTGACTTAACACCGTTTGACAGCATATCCAAACCAGAAATTTTCATAACTGATTGAACACCAGGTATCTCCTTAATTTCATCACTTAAGGCATTCATGGTTTCATAGGTGCGATTTAAGGACGTTCCGTTAGGCATGGATATTGCCACCAGGAAATAACCCTGGTCTTCGTCCGGAACGAAGGTGGAAGGCAGTTTCACGTAGAAAAAGCCCGCCAAAGCGCAAATAACCAACAGAGACGCCACACCAGCCTTGGCATGATCGATGATCCAGCCTACGGCTCCAGTATAGCTGTTGGTGGTACGTTCAAACCAATCATTAAACCAATCAAAGAATCTATCCAGGAAATTTTTCTCGGCATTAGGATTGTGTGGCTTTAGCAAGGTCGCACAAAGAGCCGGGGTCAGAGACAGAGCCACAAAGGCGGAAATTGCCATGGATACAACAATGGTCAAGGCGAACTGACGATAAAGCACACCAGTAGTTCCACCCAGGAACGCCACCGGAATAAATACTGAAGACAGTACAAAGGCAATGGCTACTACCGGTCCTTGTACCTCTTCCATAGCTTTTTCGGTGGCCTCTACCGGACCAAGACCATCCCGCTTCATGTGGGATTCGACATTTTCTATTACTACTATGGCGTCATCTACTACCAGACCAATGGCCAGTACCATGGCAAACAAGGTCAGGGTATTGATGGAAAAGCCTAATAATACGAAACTTGCGAAAGTACCTACCAGAGAAACCGGAATGGCCAGTACCGGAATAAGGGTGGCCCGCCAGCTTTGCAGGAACAGAAATACTATAACGATAACCAAGGCCAAGGCCTCTTTAAAGGTCTGTACTACCTCACCGATGGATTCGTTAATAAACTCGGTATTATCAACTATTGGCCGATAGACCATATCATCCGGGAATTCCTTTTCGGCCTCCTTCAGTATTTGCTTGATCTCCCCGATAGCTTCCACCGCATTGGCATCGCTGGTCAGCTTTACACCAAAGCCAGCGGCCGGAGCCCCATCTGCATCGGAAATTTCCGAGGTACTCTTGGCACCGTTTTCTATCCGGGCTACATCCTTCAGGTACACACAGGAGCCATCCGGGTTAGCCTTCAAAATAATGTTGCCGAATTCCTCCGGGGTAACCAGTCGACCATCCACACTGCCGGTGTACTGCTTCTCCTGGTTTTTCGGGGTAGGTAACTGACCAATGGTACCAGCCGCTGCCTGAACATTCTGTTCTTGAATGGCACTGGAAACATCCGATACGGTAAGGCCCAATTCCGATAAGCGGTCCGGATTCAGCCATACGCGCATGGAATAAGTAGAACCGAAGGTGGAAACCTCACCGACACCCTTCACACGTTTAATTCTATCTACTAAATAAATGTCTGCATAATTCATCAGGAAGGTACGCTTGAAGGTACCATTAGGGGACAAAAGAGCAAACACAAAGGACATATCACTGGAGGATTTTTTGGTGGTCACGCCGACGTTTTGCACATCAGTTGGCAAGCTGGCATTAGCCGTAGACACATTATTCTGCACCAATACGGCATCCATATCCCCATCAGTGCCCAGCTCGAATTTTACATCCAAACTGTAGCTGCCGCTATCATCAGAAGTCGAGGTCATATAGTCCATACCTTGGGTACCGTTGACCTCCTGCTCGATTACCTGGGCCACCGTCTGATTGATTACGCTGGCATTGGCGCCAGTATAAGCGGTACTAACGTTGACCGTTGGCTGGGTAATTTGAGGATATTGGGCAATCGGCAAGCTCAATCCGGATACCGTACCCAAAATAACAATAATAACGGCTATTACAATGGCGAAAATCGGGCGATGTATAAAAAATCGTGCCATAATTCCGCCTCCTTAGGACTCGTTTACAATATCGGTGCTATCTTTCAAGGAGAAGCCCATGTCCTCCGCCGTAACCATAGTTACATCAAGGTCCTTACCGGACTGCAGATTGGTCAGGCCATCTACTATAACAACGTCATTGGCAGTTAAACCATTCTTAACGATGTAATAGCTGCCTACTTTTTCGCCAAGAACAACCTTCTTGGACAAGGACTTACCATCATCCCCTACCACCAGTACGAAGTTTTCTTCCAAAAGCTGCTGCACAGCCCGCTGTGGTACCAGGATAACATTTTTAGCCGTAACTCCCACGAACTTCACCCGGGCAAACATTCCCGGCATCAGAACACCCTTTGGATTACGTAATATGGCTTTTACGGTGAGAGCACTGGAATTATCCTTAAAGGACCGGTCCGCTGCAGTAAGCTCACCTTCCAACGGATATTCATAACCATTGGACAAAACAATCTTTATCTTAGGTAAAGGCGCATCATCACCTGAATCCAGCTTGTTTTCTTCCATGGCCTTAGCTAATAAATTCAGATACTCTGTCTCACTGACATTAAACTGAACATATATCGGATCCAAGGAGCCTATGGTAACCAACGTGGTGCTGCCGGCGGTAGAGTAAGTTCCTACAGCCACATCATCCACCGAAACCCGGCCGGACATTGGAGCATAAACTATGGCATCCTGCAAATTTTCCTTGGCCTTTCTAAGAGAAGCCCGCTTGGATTCTACTGTAGCCTGATTGGCTGCCACATCTTCCCGTTTATTAACCAAGGTCTGCTCGGAAACGGCTTTATCGTTAAACAACATTTCATTACGGGCCAATTCATCCTGGGCAGTTCGCAAGTCCGATTCAGCCTTATGGAGATCAGCTTCAGCCTCCAAAACGGCCATTTCGTACTGTCTTGAATCCAGACGATATAGTGCTTGGCCAGCCTGTACCTCGTCTCCACCCTTAAAATATTTTTCCATTACACTGCCAGATATGCGGGAATGAACGGAAACATCATCTGTACCCCTTAACTGACCTGGATAACTATAGGATATAGGTGCGTCCTGCTGCAGAACCTTCATGGCTTTAACAGTGGCCTTCTGTCCTGCTTCCTGGTCCTGGCCTCCACATCCGGCAAAGAAGATACTCGTCACTAAAACAAGGGCACTGATAACAGCTCCCGCTTTTTTACAAAATAGTCCTGCCACCTGTTATTCCCCCTTCTTGTTCTCGTCCAAGGCCTTACGATACGGCTCAACATCCAAATCCACAGGAACACCCATGGCAGTATCCAGGCTAGCTTTACTAACATTGTATTTATACAAGGCAGATATGTAGTCACCCTTGGCAGAAACCAACTTTTTCTCGGTATCCATAACCTCAAGGTTAGTTCCTACGCCGGCATTGTAACGTACTATCTCGATACGATAATCCTCTTGTGCCTTATCCAGAGCTTCCTTCATGGTCTTAATATTTTCCTCTGCGGCCCGCAAATTTAGATATGCAGAGCGAACCTCCAGCTTTACAGCAGCCAGCTTGTCCTTCAGCTCCGCTTCAGCCCGCCGTACCGCAGCATGCTTTTGCTTTACCTGCGCATCGGTCTGTTGACTGTCAAAGATATTCCAGCTTGCGGAAAAGCCTGCTGTCCAGCTGTCCGAACTATCCATATTGGTTTTAAAAGCCGAGTCGCCTCCGATACTACGAGTAATCGCAACATCTACCTTCGGCCGCATTCCGGACTTGGCAGCTTCCTTTTCAGCTTTTTTCTGACGGAGATTATATTCCTTTTGGAATAAGTCCGGCCGATGGAGCAGAGCATAGTCCTCACAATCTGTCAATTGCCGATCGTATGTTTCATAGCTAAGATCGTCCCGTGGTTCCGTTTCCGTATCCGTTGGCAGTCCCACATCATTGTTAAAGGTGGCCACCGCTACCTGAAAATCATTCACAGCACTTACCAGGTTCTGCTTTTCCTGGGCCAGAGAAACCTCGGAGCTGAGAATATCCTTCTGGGGAACTACACCAGCCCGATATTTGGCATTAACATTATCCAAATGAGCCTGCAAATTATTTACCGACTCCTGATAAACCTCAATTTCACTACGGCATTTTAGGATAACGAAATAATCTTGGGAGACAGTACTGCGAACATTTTGCTTAGTCCGCTCCAAATTCAGCTCGGCACTGGAAAGACCTAAACGGGCGGATTTAATATTATTCTCCAGCTTACCCCCGGTATAAACCGGCAAAGATAGAGACAATTTGTTATTAAATAAGTTGTCATGGGGCCATCCCTCATAAGCTTTGCCCCCTACCCGATTGCCATCAGTGGTCCAGGATAAAGTTGGGCCTCCACCTCGCCGGGCTTCCCGGAACCCCCAATAGGCACTATCTAAATCAGCAGCACTTTCTTCAATAGAATAATTCCGTTCCAGGGCCATATGTATCCCTTCATCCAGGGAAATATCCAAATGCTCTGCCGAAATTGTTCCGGCAGAACAATACAAAATTAGAGCCAAAGCTAAGGCTCCAGCCTGTTTCTTGCCTAATATCATATTCTATCTCCCCCTATTTCCATCAGATTTCCCACTATAAAAAAATTGCATAATAAGTTCATCTAAAGTTAACATTATTCATCTTGTGTGAATATTTCTACAACTTAATAATAAATCCTGCATAAATTCTTAAAAACATAAAAAAACAACCCCTAACAATTAGCTTTTTAAGTCCAATTGTTAAGGGCTGAATTTCACAACATCATTATTTCATTACGTTTATTTCGTTGGCAACTTGTTCAGCTTTTAAACCAATAACCACCTGTACGGCATTTCCTGCGGCAATGACACCTCGTACACCATTGATCTTCTTCAGACCATCATTATCCACCTGGGATACATCCTTAACGGCACAACGCAGGCGAGTAGCACAGCTGGAGATTTCCTCCAAATTCTCCTTGCCACCCAAGGCAATTAAAATCTGATCCGATAACTCGCTCATGGTAATGGAAGCATCATCCACGGTAACTGCTTCCTCATACCGTCCGATGGTAGGAATATCAAAGTGGCGAATAACCCAGCTGAAAATAGCATAGTATAAAATGAATTCACCGATACCAATAGCTATGATCAGTTCAGGCTTGGTAGCTAATCCCCAATCAATCACATAATCGATAAATCCGGCGGAAAAACCGAAGCCGTCCAATACCCCCAAGGAATAGGTTACTGCCAAAGAAAGACCCGTTAACAGGGCATGAACGATATATAAAGCCGGCGCCAGGAACATGAACATAAACTCAATTGGTTCAGTTATACCAGTCAGGAAGGCGGTAAAGGCCACCGATGCCAGCATACCACCGATTTTAGCCCGATTTTCCTTCTTGGCGGCATGATACATAGCCAAAGCCACTGCCGGCATACCAAACATCATCATTGGGAAGAAGCCTGCCATAAACATACCAGCCGTAGGATCACCGGCAAAGAAACGGTTCAAATCACCGGTAGCTACCACACCGGTAACCGGGTTGGTATATTCACCAAACACAAACCAAATAAAGCTGTTAAGAATATGATGCAGACCCACTGGAATCAGCAAGCGGTTCAGCACACCATAGACGAAGGTTCCCAAAGCCCCTGCTCCAATGATCCATTCACCCACGGCATGAATAAAGGCCTGACATGGACCCCAAATAACGCCGAAAATTGCGGCAAGAACAATGGAAACGCCTGCCGTAACAATGAGTACAAAGCGTCTGCCGCCAAAAAAGCCCAAATACTCCGGCAATTTAGTGGTATGGAAGCGGTTATAAAGCACACCAGCCTCAATACCACTGATAATACCGGCCAAAACACTCATATTTAAGGTTTCATCAATGGTCTTTAAGGCCGAGGTCAAAATCAGATAACCAATGGCACCAGCCAAGCCAGCAGCACCATTACTGTCCTTGGCCAAACCCACACCTATACCGATGGAAAAAATCAGGGGCCAAATTATCAAAGACTGCTCCACCAGCCTTGGTGATAAATGGGATATTCAAAACATCCGGAGCCCCCAGACGCAACAGCAAGGCCGCCGCCGGTAATACGGCAATCGGCAGCATTAAGGCCTTACCGATGCTTTGCAGCTTGTTAAACCATGTATTCAAAAATACCACTCCTTTTTAAATATTTAATATTTCTTCCAGTTCATTTTTTATAACTGTAACCTGTGGCCCGTAAATAACCTGTACACCTTTACCACTCTGCAGTACACCCCGGGAACCACTTTCTTTAAGTAAACGCTCACTTATGAGGCTGCCATCCTTAACAGTAACTCTAAGACGGGTAGCACAGCAATCCAGTTCTTCAATATTATCCTGACCACCCAGGCCTTGAATAATCAAATCAGCCCGTTTACTTGTTTTGTCACCTGTATCACTATTCACTTCGGCATCATCCTGGGCATCGTCATCTTCCCGTCCCAAGGTTTTGAAATTGAATTTAAGAATCAGATACTTAAAGGAGAAATAATACAGGAAGAACCACGGTATACCCACCATCGGAATATACAGCCAATTGGTCTTATCGTTGCCCTGTAAAATACCAAAAAGAATCAGGTCAATACAACCGCCGGAAAAAGTTTGCCCTACAGTAATCTGTAAAATATGGGCTAACATAAATGCACAACCATCAAAGAAGGCATGGAGTACATATAACATTGGAGCAACAAACAAGAAGGAAAACTCAATTGGCTCCGTAATACCGGTCAGGAAGGAAGTCAGCCCCGCCGACAGCAGCAGACCGCCCACCAGCTTTTTCTTTTCCGGCTTGGCAGTATGATACATGGCCAAGCAAGCACCTAACAAACCAAACATCATGGTAATGAACCGACCGGACATAAAACGGGAAATACCAGTGTAGTACTGGGTTGTGTTTGGATCACCCAACTGGGCGAAGAAGATTCTCTGAGTACCTTCCACCAGCTGTCCCTGAATGACCTCCGTACCACCCAGGGCTGTAGTCCAGAAAGGTAAGTAAAAAATATGATGTAAACCAAAAGGTCCCAGCATGCGCAACACGAAGCCATATATAAGTGTACCGATATAGCCTGTGGCATCAACAAAACCACCTATGCCAAAGATGATTTGCTGGAAATGGGGCCAGATTACAAACATTATTAATCCTAAAAATATGGCCGAAAAAGATGTAACAATGGGAACAAAGCGTGAACCTCCGAAAAAGCCCAAAAATTGTGGTAATTCAATTTTATTGAAACGGGTGTGTAATATATATGTCATAATACCTACGGCAACACCGCCAAATACACCTGTTTCCAAAGTCTGAATGCCCAAGGCCATGCCTTGACCAACACTGGCCAAATTATCCTCCGCCAACAATCCGGTGATTTTTAACATGGCATTTATGGTGGAATTCATAACTAATAATGCCAAAGCTGCTGATAAACCTGCTGTCCCCTTGTCTGACTTGGCTAAACCTACAGCAATACCAATGGCAAACAGAATAGCCAAATTAGCAAAAACAACATTACCAGCCGCTGCCATAACGGTAAAAACATTTTGTAACCAGCCAATATCTAAAAAGGGATAAGCCTTAATAGTGTTTGGATTAGACAGGGCACCGCCTATACCCAGCAAAATACCCGCTGCCGGCAATACAGCAATTGGCAGCATAAATGACTTACCAAACCGCTGTGCCTTGGCAAACAAGGTATTGCCCGGTTTTTGAGCAAACATATTCATTCCTTAATCCTCCTGCTTGTTCTTAACTTTCTTGTAAAATATTAGCAAACTTCGCCGTAATTAACTGCGGACGAGTTATTGCCGAACCCACAATCGGTGCATAGGCACCTGCCTGCATAACTTCACGAATATCCTCCGGAACATTGATGCGCCCCTCAGCAAATACCGGAATATCCAGATTCTCGGCTAATTTCTTTACCAGTTCCACATCCGGCCCGGTAAGCTTAGGTGAATACGGTGTATAGCCAGACAAGGTGGTTGAAATAGCGTCTGCCCCCAGCTTGGCCGCAATAACACCTTCTTCGTAGGTAGAAATATCAGCCAAAACCAGCCGACCCGCCTCGTGAATCCGTTGAAGCAATGCTTCTATTTTTTCCCCTGCCGGACGAGGTCTGTCGGTCATATCCAAAGCAATCATCTCACAGTCAGTAGTGAGTAAATCCTCTACTTCGGTCATGGTCGGCGTAATATAAATTGGTGAATCCTCATAGTTTTGTTTGATTAACCCAATAACCGGCAAGCCAGTAACCTTTTGTATTTCCTTTATATCTTCGCTGCTTTGTGCCCGTATGGCTGCCGCGCCCCCTTCCTTGGCTGCCAACGCCATACGTCCCATAATAAATGAACTATGCAAAGGCTCATCTGACAAAGCCTGACAAGATACGATGAGCTTCCCCTTTACCTTTGAAAAAAAACTCATATACTCCCCCCGTATTATTTTTTTACTATATGAATACCGCGAATGGCAGCTGGCAGCCTGGATGCTGCCTCCTTATCCACGATAACCACAACATCTCTGTGCAATTGTAGGATAGAGGCCGGAGCTTCAGGGGTAACATCCCCACAAACAGCCTTGTACACCGCTTCAGCCTTGTTTTTCCCATTAGCCAGCAATATCACATGCTCTGCCATCATAATAGTTTTAATCCCCATGCTTATCGCATACCGGGGAACATCCTTAACACTGGCAAAAAATCGGGAGTTGGCCTGTATGGTTTCATCATCCAGCGCCACCTTGTGGGTAGTAGCAGCAAATTTTATATCTGGCTCATTAAAACCAATATGGGCATTTTGCCCAATACCCAATACCTGCAAATCTATGCCGCCTTTGGCTTCAATAAGGCGTTCATAGCGTTCCCCCTCTTCAATCATATCCTCCGCCATGCCATCGGGAATAAACACATTATCCTGGTTGATATTGATATGCTTAAAAAAGTTTTCCTGCATAAAATAGTGGTAACTCTGGGGATTTTCCGGACTCATGCCAATATACTCATCCAAATTAAAAGTCGTTACTTCGGAAAAATCCAAACCTACGGTTTTATGAACGGCGGCCAAACGCTGATACATGGAAACCGGAGTGCTGCCTGTGGCCAAGCCCAAAACACTGTTTGGTTTGAGATATATTTGACCAGCCACAATATTCGCCGCCTCCATCCCCATTTCTTCATAGGAATCAGTAATTATTATCCGCATTCCGCCTCACCACCTATTAACACATATAACATTATTATACGCCAATATAGGCTAAAGTTGTACTAATAACATAATAAAATGCGTTTTTTGCATTATTTTAAACGTAAAATAACCACTCTGAACAGGAGTGGCTATTTTATGAAACACGCTATTTAAATCAATTCGTACATATCCTTGGTCTGCTCCAGAATGCTGTCACGCCGTTTTTTGGAATCAGCAAAGAAGTCGTGTACCGCCTGACGGTCACCACTTTCAATAGCAACCACTACCTCAGCCAAAATTCCCTGCAACAGCTTTAAGTGATTGGTAATGGCCTCCTGGTTAGTCATACATATATCTGCCCACATATCTGCGTTAGAAGAGGCAATACGAGTGGTATCCTTAAAGCCACCACCAGCCAGTTTCAGACAAGCCTCCTTGTCACCGTGACTCCGATTCAGAAGGGTAACCAGACTAGCTGCTGCCACATGAGGAATATGGCTTATCACGGAAGCACAGCGATCATGCTTGGCAATGTCCAGAGTGGTGAGATTAGCCCCGGTGAGTTTCACTAAATCACAAATCCTGTCATGGGCTTCCTGAGGAGCACCGGTATTTTCCACAATGACATAGCACTTGTTTTCAAACAAGTCTTTCTTGGCCGCAGTGACACCACTCATTTCCCGGCCCGTCATCGGGTGCCCGGCGATATAATATATATCCTCCGGTAAAATTTCTTTCAAGCTATTCCAAATAAACTGCTTGGTACTTCCTGCATCGGTGATAATGGCCCCCTTCTTCAAAAAGGGCAGCATCTTTTTCACCATAGGTACCATTTGCAATACCGGCGTACTGAGGAAAATAATATCCGCATCCTTTACTACCAGCTCAATATCTGCTGAGGCAAAATCCACTGCTCCCATTTCTACAGCTTTATCCATGGATGCCTGAGTCCGGCATTGACCAGTAATATAAATATCCTTCCCCAGCTTATCCTTCAAACAAAGCCCCAAGGATCCGCCAATAAGACCTACACCAATAATGGCAAGATTTAATCCAGCCATATGATTACTCTCCTCTCAAAATAGCAGACATGCGTTTAATCTCGTCCATCACCTGGTTAAATTCCACCGGAGTCAAGGACTGGTCACCATCACAGAGGGCTACTTCAGGATGTGGATGAACCTCAATAATCAATCCATCGGCTCCCGCTGCTATAGCGGCCTTAGCCATTGGACTTACCATACTGCGACGGCCAGTACCATGGCTTGGATCAACGATAATTGGCAGATGAGATAATTCCTTTACTGCCACAACTGCACTAAGATCTAATGTATTTCTGGTATAGGTTTCATAGGTACGAATGCCCCGTTCACAGAAAATAACATCATCACAACCAGAGCTCATAACATATTCCGCAGCATTGAGCCATTCTTTAATGGTAGCACAAAGACCACGTTTTAAGAGGACAGGACGACCACAGCTTCCCACCTCTTTTAAGAGCTGGAAGTTTTGCATATTACGGGCACCAATCTGTAATACATCAGCATATTCGGCAACTTCCTCCACAGTGCGCTGGTCCAGAACCTCGGTAACTACCTTCAAGTTATATTTATCAGCGGCCTGACGCAGCATTTTTAATCCTTCCTCGGCCATGCCCTGGAAATCATATGGAGAAGTACGAGGCTTGAAAGCACCGCCACGCAGGAACTGTGCTCCACCCTCGGATACTGCCTTGGCAGCTTCCATAAGCTGTTCCATGCTTTCCACAGCACATGGTCCAGCCATTACAACTGGCTGGGAGCCACCGATCTTTACCCCGCCAACATCGATTACGGAATTTTCCTGTTTGAATTCCCGGCTTACAAGCTTGTACTTTTCCGTAATGCGGACAGTCTTTTCCACACCTGGCAAAGCACAATGCATCTCCAACTCACTAATAGCTTTCTTATCTCCGATTACACCAACAATAGTACGGGAAGTACCAGTGGAAAGATGATATTCCAATCCTTCAGATTTAATCTTAATTTTTACCTTTTCTAAATCGGCTTCTGTTGAATTTGGTGACATTACAATAATCATGCTTTTTTCCTCCTACTAAATAAAATTCCTTGCTCATCGCGTTAGTTTGAAGAAAATGTATGGTTGAGAGATTTTTGCTTTATGTAACAAAAAAACTCGTCCCCATAACAGGGACGAGTCTCACTCGCGGTACCACCCTGCTTGCCTTGGCAAGCCACTCTCTTCAGGTACTAACATACCCTAGCCCATGGTAACGGGGGCTTCCGGCGAGGCCTACTGTTAGTTCAGCCTGCGGCTCACGAGTGTATTTCTTCAGCTTCACATACTGCGTTGCACCAACCCGCAGCTCTCTGGAATGCCCCACCGAGTACTTCTCTCGCTCAATGCCTTTTCAATATGAACATACTTTACAATTCACGATATAAATATTACTAAATATCGTATTATTTGTCAATAAGACAAAACAAAATTATTAAAATATTACTCATTATACACCATGGCAATTTCATTGCAATTAGGAAATTTCGGACAATCGATGCATTCCTTCCATATCTTATGGGGCAGCTCATCCTTACTGATTACCTTAAAGCCGCATTTTTCAAAGAATTTCTCCTGATAAGTCAGGGTAAATACCTTGTTTATTCCCAGTTCCTTACCCTCAGCAATTAGACTGCGGACAATCTCCCGGCCGATACCCTGACGACTGTGGTCAGGATCCACAGCCAAGGAGCGAATTTCACCCATAAATTCCCAGGTGATATGCAGACCGCCTACCCCTACAATCCCGTCCTTTTCGTCAACGGCAACAATCATATCCCGCAGGGATTCGTAAAGGGCATTACGGGACCGGGCCAGCATAAGGCCCTCATCCGCATAATAATTTACCAAACTATATATTTCTTCAATATCCACAAACTTAGCTTTACGATAAATCACTCAAACTTCCCCCATAATCATATTGTTCCATTGCTTGGGCATACTGCCTGCAAAACACATTCACCACACAAGGGCTTTCTGGACTTGCAGACCCGACGGCCATGCCAAATCAGCCAATGATGGGCGGCTGACCATTTATCCTTGGGAATGGCCTTCATCAGCCCTTCCTCCACCTTCAAGGGAGTGTCCCCCTTAGCCAGCCCCAGACGATTTGCCACACGAAAAACATGGGTATCCACCGCAATGGCTGGTCGATTAAAGGCGATGCTGCTCACCACATTGGCGGTTTTACGTCCCACCCCCGGCAAGGTCAATAAGGTATCATAATCCTCCGGCACCTTACCCTCGAAATCATCTACCAAGGTCCGGCAGGTGGCCATAATATTTTTTGCCTTATTGCGGAACAGGCCACAATCCCGTATTTCCTCCTCCAAGCCCGCAAGTCCTAAAGCCAAAATAGCCTGGGCATCAGGAGCCTTGGCAAATAAACGGGCAGTGGTAATATTCACCCGCTTGTCGGTACACTGAGCCGAAAGAATTACCGCAATTAGCAGCTCAAAGGGATTGCGAAAAATAAGGGCCGGTTTGGTGTCCTTATATTCCTCACCCAATATTTTTATTTGTTCTTCTTTAATCTTTTTAGTAACTCGCATAATATCAATTTGTCAGACTGCGCAGAGGTGCAGGAATTCGGCCCCCCCGGGCAATAAAGGCATCAGAACTCCATTTGTTACGGACTTTAACTATCGGGCAACGGCCAAGCAAACCGCCAAACTCCACGCTTTCTCCCACCTTCTTACCCGGTACCGGAATAAGACGAACTGCAGTAGTTTTGTTGTTAATCATACCAATAGCGGCTTCATCGGCAATAATACCTGATATAGTTGCCGCAGTAGTATCTCCCTCCACAGCAATCATATCCAAACCAACCGAGCATACACAGGTCATGGCTTCCAGTTTCTCGATGGACAAGGAACCACACTCGATGGCATCAATCATGCCCTGATCCTCACTGACTGGAATAAAGGCACCGGACAAGCCACCAACATGGGAAGAGGCCATAAGGCCACCCTTTTTCACCGCATCATTAAGTAAAGCCAGTGCAGCCGTAGTACCTGGCGCACCACAGCTTTCCAAGCCCATTTCCTCCAAAACATTGGCTACGGAATCACCTACCGCCGGAGTTGGTGCCAAGGAAAGGTCGATAATCCCGAACGGAACGCCCAAGCGACGGGAGGCTTCCCGAGCTACCAACTGACCAACCCGGGTTATCTTAAAGGCGGTTTTCTTAATGGTTTCCGCCACTTCAGTAAAGTCAGCACCCTTCAAATCCTCCAAAGCGTGCTTTACCACCCCTGGGCCACTTACACCAACGCTGACAACCTTTTCCGCTTCACTAACTCCGTGGAAGGCACCAGCCATAAACGGATTATCTCCCGGCGCATTGCAAAATACCACCAGCTTGGCACAGCCAATAGCATCCCGGTCTCTGGTCAGTTCGGCTGTACGCTTAATGACTTCACCCATCTGCCGGACACAGTCCATGTTAATTCCTGCCTTGGTGGAGCCTAAATTAACGGAAGAGCACACCACATCAGTGGTAGCCAAAGCCTGAGGAATAGAATCAATTAATATTTTGTCTCCCTTGGTAAAACCTTTTTCAACCAGTGCCGAAAAACCACCAATAAAATTAACTCCTACTTCCTTGGCAGCCTTATCCAAGGCCTCTGCCACCAGTACATAGGAATCCGTTTCACAAGCTTCAGCTGCAATGGCAATAGGCGTAACCGAAACCCGTTTATGGATAATTGGAATACCGTATTTGGCCTCAATGTCCTCACCGGTTTTTACCAAGAATTCCGCACTTTTGGTGATTTTATCATATACATTCTTACAAAACTGGTTAATATTGGGATGAGCACAATCCCGCAGGGAAATACCCATAGTTATTGTCCGGACATCCAGCTTGTTTTCTGTAATCATCCGGTTGGTTTCCATAATATTGTCAAAGGTAATCACTTAACCGACCTCCGTAAAATCAAAATGGACTAATGCATAAAAAATTAAATATTATGCATAATATTGAATATTTCCTGATTTTGTACCTTAATTTCCAAATTCATTTCCTGGCCCTTTTCCTTAAGAAGCTTTTGCACTTCGGCCAGCTTTACACTGTCATCGGTAAGTTCCGCCATCATGACCATATTGAAAAAGCCGTCCACAATATTCTGGTTTACACTGGTAATATTTACCTTTTTAGTGGCCAAAATACCGCTGACATTGGCTATAATTCCCACCTGATCTTTTCCAAAGATTGTTACTACTAATTTCATGATTTACTCTCTCCCTTTAACCGATTTTGCTTTAGATAAAATCTCCCACAGGAAAGCAAAAGTACATGATTTTTGCTCCTTGCTGTTACAACATTTATAATTGTACCACATAACGCATAAATATGTAACAAAATTTGCAATAAAAAAGGGCAGAAGAATAATTCTTCTGCCCTAAGCGTATTTTATCCCACTATCCAGGTTACAAAATATACCACCAACGGTATGGTTACAAAAGCAATACCGATAAAGTCAATAATTACACCGGTACGCAACATTTTGGTAATAGGAATATATCCTGTAGCGTAAACAATGGCATTTGGCGGTGTAGATACTGGAAGCATAAAGCCCAGAGAAGCCGCCAAGGCTATACCAACTGCTACCGGAATAGGACTAAGTCCTGCCGAAACAGCTGCGGTAATAGCCAAAGGACCAATCATATTGGTTGCTGCAGTATGAGAAGTCAACTCTGCCAGGCACAGTGCCAATACGGAGAATATGGCCACCATGGTAATCTGGGAAATGGAACCGCCCAGACTGCCAACAATCAAATCACCAATCCAGGAAGAAAGACCAGTCTTGTACATCATGGAACCCATAGCCAAGCCACCACCGAAGAGGATCAGAGTACCCCACTCAATACCTTCCTTGGCTTCATCCCACTTAATGGTAAACTTCCGCTCTTTGAAGTCTACTGGTATGATAAAGAGCAGCAAGGCTCCCGCCATAGCAGCAATGGCTTCTGGGAACAGCCGGTTATACATCTTTAAAACTGGTGACGTAGTACCCAAAGCAATACTCAATATACCTGGGGTTACCCACAGTATAACGGCAATAATAAAGCAAAACAGGGTATTCTTCTGGGCCCGGGTCCAAGAACCAAGTTCCTTTATCCGCGCAGCAATAAACTCTTCTGCTCCTTCGATTTTATCCACATCAGGTGGGAACAGCTTCATCAATACAACATAAGCAATGGCAAAGTATACCACCATAGCAATAAAGCCCCAAGTCATCCACTCAAAGAAGGAAATATGGATATTGGCCATCTGATCCAAAAAGCCCAGCATTATCAGATTTGGAGGTGTACCAATTGGAGTTAATACACCACCGATGGATGCTGCATAGGCCGTCATCAGCATTAAGCCTGTAGCATATTTGTAATCTGACAAATCTATATCTTTTCCATTGGCCGCCATCATATCCTTTATAGCGCTTAACAATCCCAAGCAGATAGGCAACATCATGGCTGCAGTGGCCGTGTTACTTACCCAGCCGGAACACAATGCCGAGGCCAAACCAATGGCCAGGAAAATCCGCCGTGGATTCGAACCAACCCAGGACATGGACAACAACCAATAGGAAAATCGTTTATCTAGTCCGTGCAACATCATGGCCTTGGCCAAAATAAAGCCACCCATAAACAAGAAAATCATGGGATTGGCAAAGGCCGCAAAGGCATCTGATGCCTTAACCACGCCGGTAACAACCGCCAATACCGGACCAATAAGAGATGTAACTGGAATAGGTACCGGCTCTGTGATCCACCACAGAGAAACCAGTATCATGATGGAAAGCAGCTTATGGGCTTCCACCGTCAGTCCATCAATAGGAGTAAAAAATACTAGCAAGGCCAATATAGGGGCCCCAAACATACCAATGGTCTTTCGTTTGCGGTCAAAGGCCTGCTCCGCCCTTTTTATTTCCAGGGCTTCTTGACTTAGTTTTCGCATTTGCTCACACTCCTTTGCAATTAAATCTAAATCTATGAAAATATTTCGACAAATTTTTTTATATTCCTACATTTTTTTGTATTTTATTAAGATAATATTAATTAGCTTAATAAAATAATTACTCTTTCACAGTCTTTACTTTTAATTTTTAATCAAGCAATAAAAATATTTACTATAATTCAAAGGACTATTTACAATACAGATATTTTTTAATCATGCTGTAAATTTATACAAATAAAGAATTGTTTTCCTTGAGTTAAAAAAATTAGGCTGGAGCATTATTTGTAATATATGCCCCAGCCAAAACCTGCTCTAATACTGTTTACATCGTCAAAAAGAGCTTAAAATCCTGCAAAAAATCTATATTATTCAATTAAAGCATGATGGAATCAACCGTCTAATAATTATTTTTTCTTTAGAATATCAACAACCTCATCCGTAAAATATGGATTGCTTAATAACATTCCCTCTGGAATATCAGCATCCCGAGGTAAGAGGAAACCCTTTAAGCCAACCAGATCAGGATTGTCTGCCTTGACTGGAACAGCTGTCCAGAACACAACATCAACTTTCTTGGACGTCAATGCCGCTGCTCTTCCAGCACTGGCAACCTGCACTACCTCTATGCTGCGCTTAAGGCGCTTGCCAATTTCTGCTAAAATTGCTGTATTAAAGCCAGCAGCATTACCATCTGCCTTTACCAAATCAAACGGTGGCAAATCACCGGTAACAGCAATCCGCAAAGGTACTTCACCCGGCTGGAATGGCAGAGTTACTGCCGGTGGCTCCTGATCCTTTTTCAGATCAGCAATGTACTCCTTGGCTAATTTATCCAAGGTGCCATCGGCTTTCATATCCGCAATAACCTTGTCCAGATCTGCCTTCAGGGCATCTTCACCCTTTCTGACACCAAAGCAGAAATCATCCTTTGGATGCTTGTCCATTTCCTTCATTTCCAGATTACTGTTACGGTCAGTCAAATATTTAGCCACGTTTTTATGGGCACTCATGATATCGATTTTGCCAGTGTCCAGAGCCATCTGCATGGCAGAAAGATTGTCATAATAGGAGTAGACAATATTCTCGTTAGAGGATTTCTCCTTCGCCATTTCATTCAGCCTATCTACACTGAGATTTTGTCTGGTCAGCAAACCTATCTTAACAGCATTTTTCCCGTCCTGATTGTTGCCCTGCTGACCGCCACAGCCCACCAGCACTGCCCCTGCCAAGGCACAGCTCATAACTACAGACGCCAATTTTTTCCAGTTCATTTTTTTACCTCCTTAATTTTTAGGTTGATTTCCTGCAAATTCCACCATCACTTGATTTTTTCCGTCCACAAAGGAATATGAAAGATTGGTTGCCCGCTTTTTCATCAGGGTAATTCCCATATGCTCCATTTCCCCGGTTTCATCATACATTTCAGCCTGTATTGGGTCATATGCCGAACCGCCACTGACAACTTTCAATACAATGCACTCCATGTCACGGGCATAGGTTACATCCAAACGAATATCTACCTCCTCCCCATCGGCAAAACTGCCTTGAAAAAATTCATATATAAGTTCTTCACTGGAAAGCTGAATTTGATACGCACGCTGTTCGCCAACGCCGTATTTCTCCGCAAACTGCCAAATACCACCTTGCAGCTGCATCAAATCAAAATCTGACCGTTTAGTAATTTCATAACTGAAAAATGTATGCTTATTAATAAATGAAATGGTTTTCTCCCGTTGAGGATGATCGAATATTTCCTCCGGGGTCCCCTGCTCGTATATGCCATGATCCGCAAAGAAAACTACCCGGTCGGCAACCTCCCTGGCGAATTTCATTTCGTGGGTAACAATGAGCATGGTAAGCCCCTGCTTGGCCAGCATACGGATAACCGCCAGCACCTCACCCACCATGGTAGGATCCAAAGCACTGGTAGGCTCATCCAGAAGCAAAACTTTGGGCTCCATCATCAAAGCCCGGCAAATGGCAATGCGCTGCTGCTGACCACCGGAAAGCACTGCAGGAAAAACCTTGGCCTTGGAGGCAAGCCCCACCTGATCAAGGAGCTTCATGGCCTTTTTCTCGGCATCCTGACGGCTCATGCCCAAAAGATGCGTAGGAGCCAAACAAAGATTGTCCAAAACATTGTAATGAGAAAACAGATGGAATTTCTGGAACACCATACCCATACGGCGGCGAATCTGATCCACATCTGCATCCTTGGCAGTTATCTCCTGCCCATCTATGGTAATGGTTCCGGCATCAGGTATCTCCAGCAGGTTTAAACAGCGCAGAAATACACTCTTGCCGCAGCCAGAGCCACCAATAATGGCTATACATTCCCCTTCCTTCACACTTAAATCTAACTGATTAAGCACGGACAGGTCCCCAAAGGCTTTGGAAAGCCCCTTAACTTCCAGAATACCCATTAGTCCTGCACCTCTCTTTGTTCACGCCATTCCAGCCAGGTAAATATCCCATATACACAATAGGATATAGCTATATAGATAACCATTCCTCCCAGGATTGTTATCATGGGCTGCATGGTACGAGAGGCTGTATTGTATATAACCCGCGTAAGGTCCGTAATGGTAACATAGCCCACCACGCTGGTCCACTGGATGAGATTAACTATGGTGGACTGGTATACATGGCGGGCAACGTGAATCATCTGGGGCATGGTCACCAGGCGAAAAGCCTGTATCTTGGAAAATCCCAATGTTCTGGCCGCCTCCACCTGTCCGTAGTCCGTGGCCTGAATAGCCGTTCGCAACAGCTCCGCCACATGGGCGGCTGTATGCAGGGCAAAGGCTATTATGGCTACCACTTCAGGTGACAAACTGCTTTGAGCAAATATCCCGTAAAAGAGCAGCATCAAAAGCATCAGTACCGGACAACCCCGCACTAAGGAAATATAGGCTGTGGCCATAATTCGCCCAATACTGTTTCTCCCCATGCGGAAAAAACAAATAATTGCCCCCAGAAGGGTACCACCTATAAGAGCCGCCAAGGAAATTTCCACCGTCACACCAATCCCCTTGCCAATTGTCGCCCAAGCCCCATTGGCAATAAAGATCTGATAAACCAGCTCCATCATCTGCCCTCCCTAATATGCTCATTGTTCCATCTCTATAAACTTTCGACAAATAATCAATATTTCCTTTTTTGTTATATTTAGTTATTTTTCTCCCAACTTCAGGTTCAACCGCACTAGCTTTACCACACATTTTTTACTAATATTTGTTATAAATTTCCTCATCTACCTTGTTATCCAACAGGGCCATAATAAAAGCAGAGGAAATGTCACCCGCCACATTACCAGCAGTCCTGATACCATCCATAATGGGATCAATACCGATAAAAAGCATTACCAATGAGGATGGTACACCGGCCAATTCAAAGATAGAGGCCATAACAACCACTACTGCTCCTGGTATGCTCGGAAAAGTGAACGTCAGCATCAGAGCCCCCACAAAGTAGGGCAGAAGAAAATCAATATCCACCGGCAAGCCACAGGATAATCGCATAATAAAAACCACCATCATCAGGTAGATACCGCTTCCAGTCATATTAAACTGCGCTCCCACCGGAATAGCAAACATTGTCAGCTTTTCATCTATGCCCAGCTTCTCCCGGCAAAATTTTATGGTTTCCGGCATACAAGCACTGGAGTTACATAAGGAGAAAGGAATTACTGAATAGGACAAGGTTTTCCTAACGAATTGTATCGGCGATATACGTCCCACCACACCTATAAGTATGGTAAAAAGCAATATCATCAACGGAAAGGCAATATATCCTGTCAGTATAATCTTACCGTAGACAAGTAACATGGACAGATCCGTATGCAGCATCATTTTAGTCATAGATACAGCTACAACAAAGGGCATAACTGGCATCAAGACGCCCATGGCATCCATAGTAAATCTGTTACAAAACTCCACTACGCCCTTGGCACCGGCTGCTCTATCCCCAGCTTTGGCCAAAAGAATACCAAAAAATAAGGCTATGAATAAAATTTGCAACATGTTATTGGAAGCAAAGGGAATAATCACACTTTTCGGCACAATACCTACGATTAGTTCTATCATATTTATGACTTTAACATCTTCAGCTTTACTTTGTTGTATAAATTCTGTCATTTCCGGTATAGTACCAACCCATAAGCCTAAAGCAGTACCTATCAACAGGACAAGGGCTAACTTGATTATGGAAACCACCAAAAGCTTACCACCCATTTTACCGATGTCAGCAGCATTGGACATACCGACTATACCAGACATAATGGAAAAGAAAATAAGGGGCCCGGCCAACATCATCAAGGCTTGAATAAACATACTTTGAATAGGGGTAAGAAGCACTTGCTCCAACCAAGTAATCATTCCCTCATGCAAAATCAGTTTCAACACAACACCCAATAAAAGACCCGCCACCAGACCGGTCATAATTTGAAGTGCTCTTTTACTGCTGGAGGAATGAACCTGTATAGAAATGATATTATCACCATTGCTTCTATTATAGCTTAAAGAATTCTTATGGGCTTTCAAAAGAGCAAATACATGCATTTCCTCCTCATCATCGAAGACTTCTTCCATAGATACAAATGGATTATAGGCCTCCCCCCGGACTGAAACGCTGAGGCTGATATCGCCAAACCGCTTTCTTATGCTTATCTTACCCTCAAAATGCTCTGGATCCCCCGAGGCATTCTCCAACCGGGAAAAGGTTTCTTCAAGTAATAGCTCACCCGTAAGGATTTCCTTTTTGCTGGCTCCCATTTCTTCCAGCTTTTCTTCAATCCACTTGATGGTTGATGTATAGTTATCTTTCGAAATAGAACGGGATTTTAAACTCATACAACTTCCCCCAAAAATGAAAATTCACTCTTGAATTCCTTCGACAAATCATTGATAAATCCTTTAAATAAAAAGTAACCGTTTTAGAAAAAACAGTTCCTATTTTTTATGCTTATTTATTTTTAGCCAAGTTTCTGGGCCAGCAGCTGATTTACAGTCTGTGGGTTAGCCTTACCCTTGGACTGCTTCATTACCTGACCTACCAAAGCACCAATAGCCTTCTTGTTACCGGACTTGTAGTCCTCAACGGCCTTCTGGTTGGCTTCGATAACCTTATCCACGATTTCCTCAATGGCCTTGGTATCGGTAATCTGTACCAGTCCCTTGTCCTTAACAATCTTCTCTGGGCTGTCAGGGCTCTTCCACATCTCCTCAAATACCTTCTTGGCAATCTTGGAGGAAATAGTCCCCTTGCTGATAAGACCAATCATCTCACCCAGACGCTGGGCATCTACCGGCGAATCAGCAATTTCCAGGCTCTCTGCGTTCAAATTCTTGGAGAGGTCACCCATAATCCAGTTGGCAGCCAGCTTGGCGTCCGCACCGGTGGCAATAACCCCATCAAAGTATTCAGCCATTTCCCGGGAGCTGGTAATAATGCCAGCATCATAGGCGGACAAGCCATACTGCTCCTCCAAACGGGCTTTACGGGCATCCGGCAGCTCCGGCAGAGACTTTTTAAAGGCCTCAATTTCCTCATCAGTGGTGATAATCGGCACCAAATCCGGCTCCGGCATATAGCGATAGTCATGGGCATTTTCCTTGCTGCGCATGGAAAGGGTGATACCACGGTCAGGGTCCCAGGTGCGGGTCTCCTGAATAATGTGACCGCCGTCCTCCAGGACCTCCTCCTGACGCTCAATCTCATAGGTCAGGGCTTCTTCTACTGCCTTGAAGGAGTTAATATTCTTCATTTCGGTACGGGTACCCAAAACATCACTGCCCGCCGGGCGGAGAGATACATTCAGGTCAGCCCGGAGATTGCCTTCTTCCATCTTACAATTGGAAACATCAATGTACTGCAAAATTGACTTAACCTTCTCCATGTAGAGACGAGCTTCTTCTGGGGAAGACATATCCGGCTCGGATACTATCTCAATGAGAGGCACGCCGGTACGGTTGTAGTCCACATTGGAGGTATCGGAGTCCTTAATGGTATTACCGGAATGAACCAGCTTACCGGCATCCTCCTCCATGTGGATACGGGTGATGCGGATACGCTTGGTTTCACCATTGCTCTTGGTAATATCTACATAACCATTCTCACAAATTGGCAAATCATACTGGGAAGTCTGCCAGTTCTTTGGCAAATCCGGATAATAATAGTTTTTACGGTCAAACTTAGAGAATTTGTTTATCTCGCAATTCAGGGCCAAGCCTGCCTTAATGGCGAATTCCAAAACCCGCTTGTTAAGGGTAGGCAAAACACCTGGAAGACCAAGACATACAGGACACACATGGGTGTTGTGCTCTGCCCCAAAGGTAGTAGCACAGCCGCAGAAAATCTTGGTACTGGTTTTTAATTCACTATGGATCTCAAGTCCAATAACTGCTTCGTAGCTCATGCTTAGTTACCTCCCAACTGAGCCCGGTCATTGTGGAATGACTGGCTCTGCTCATAAGTGTAAGCCACCCGGAGGATAGTCTCCTCATCCAGGGCCTTACCAATAATCTGTAAACCAATTGGCATCTTGTTGGAGCTGTAACCGCATGGTACGGAAATACCTGGGAGACCGGCCAGATTAAGTGGCACGGTGCAGGCATCCTGTAAATACATTTCCAATGGATTGGAAATCTTCTCACCAATCTTAAAGGCTGGGGTTGGTGCAGTAGGACATACGATAACGTCCACTTCCTTAAAGGCCTTGTCAAAGTCCTCCTTTACCAACCGACGAACCTTCAGTGCTTTCAAATAATAGGCATCATAATAACCGGCACTAAGAGCATAGTTACCAATCATAATACGACGCTTAACCTCTTCACCCAAATACTGGGTACGGGTCTTGGTCATCATTTCCACCAAATCAGCAGCATCCTCTGCCCGCTCACCATAGCTTACACCATCATAGCGAGCCAGATTGGTAGCGGCCTCCGAAGGGGCAATAAGATAATAGGTGGAAATAGCATAATCAGTGTTTGGCAGGGAAATATCCACTATCTCCGCACCTAATGCCTCCAGCTGCTTAATAGCCTCACGGACGGTCTTTTCTACCTCCGGATCCATGCCCTTGACAAAGTATTCCTTCGGAATACCCACCTTCAGGCCCTTAACATCCTCCACCAAAGCCTTGGTGAAATCCGGAACCTCCTCATTTACACTGGTGGAATCCATTTCATCACGACCACAGATTACGTTCAGGATATTGGCACAGTCGGTCACATCCTTGGTTATAGGTCCAATCTGGTCCAAGGAGGAGGCATAAGCTACCAGACCATAACGGGATACCCGTCCATAGGTAGGCTTCATGCCAACCACACCGCAGAAGGAGGCTGGCTGACGAATGGATCCGCCGGTATCAGAGCCCAAAGCCCATACCGCAGTACCAGCTGCCACAGCAGCAGCACTACCACCAGAGGAACCACCTGGAACACAGTCCGTATTCCATGGATTACCGGTCTTCTGGAAGGCGGAATTCTCTGTGGAACCGCCCATGGCAAACTCATCCATGTTGGCCTTACCAATAATAACCGGATTCTGTTCTTTAAGCTTAGTCATAACCGTTGCATCATAAGGCGCAACGAAATTCTGCAAAATCTTAGATGCACAGGTAGTCTTTACACCCTTGGTGCAGATATTATCCTTAATGGCCCCAGGGATACCCTCCAAGAAAGAAATGGCCTCACCCTTGGCAATCTTCTCATCCACGGCCTTAGCCTGGGCAATAGCCTCATCACGGGTAATAGTCAAATAAGCCTTAACATCGCCCTCCACCTCATCAATACGGGCCAAAACAGCTTCCGTAAGCTCCAGGGAGGTTATTTCTTTATTAACAAGCATGTCATGCAGGACATGTGCTGGCTGTTCAAATAATTTCACAGTGCTGCCTCCTAATTTAGTCTTCCAATACCTTTGGAACCTTGAAATAGCCATCTTCCTTCAGTGGCGCATTGGACAGGGCCAAATCCCGGTCCAGGGATTCCTTCACCACGTCCTCACGGAACACATTGCTGATAGGCAATACGTGGGCCAGTGGCTTAATGTCATCGGTATTAACGGCGCTCAAATTGTCAAAATACTCCAGCACATCGTTGAGCTGCTGGGTGTATTGAGCTTCCTTGTCAGCAGGAATATCCAGACGGGACAGTACTGCTACATTTTCCATATCCTTTTTAGTAACCTTCATTTTATCACCATCCAAATCATATATTTGATATAGATTTCTTAAAAACACACATGGAAAATTATACCATAATATGAAGCTAATTTAAACCACCGAAGAAAAATCACCTGCAACAGATACAATGTATCCATCGCAGGTGAAAATAACTTTAGGACTCGTCAAAACACGGGGGAATCCTTTTCTTCTGTATAACACATAGTAAATATTACTTATAGGCAGAGGACGGCTGTCTATAGCACGAGTCCCGTCACTAAAACTTTTCCTTGCCCTTAACATATAGCGGAAAAATTAAAACTCACGACCTTCAAACATTAATTTTTCTCGCTAAAACAAGAGAACGGCAAGTAAAAGATTTCTTAACGTGACGGGCTCTATCGCTATATCCAACCATCCCCTGCCCCGTACAGTATCGTTACTGAATATTGATTTGACTCTATACTTATGGACACGGGGGAAACTTTTCGCCTGCAAGAGCGGAGTCCGTGCCGTAGGCTCAACATGGATATAAAAATTGATTAGTGTTCGATGTATGTGCGACTCTGTCGCCTTTGGGGATGCCGTAAATAAAAGTGCATGTTGATTTGGACGTAGCGATGAAGCCGAAAAGGATTTCCCCGTGTCTAGTAGAAAGTTTTAAAAGTGCCAAGCCACGGACACGCTACCGATGTATACTTCTTAGAGGCTCCAGGTTGCGCCGAGTCGCACGCTGCCACCCCTTTGCTTTCCAATCCAGCCGTTGAGACCAAGATCAAGGGTCAGGGGTCCAAAACCATAACTCCAGCAATTTACCCGAACCAGACTATTAATTATTGTCCAAAAAACAATTATCCATCTCTGATTATTAACCTATTACTACACATATGTTGAAAATCCTGCAAAACAACTAGCCGGGATTTGTGCCAGCTTACTTTTAACCAAATTAAAGGAGCTGCCAAAGCAGCCCCCAATTTCAGCCCATTTCTTCGGCCAGGGCAGCGCGCACCTTGTTCAGAATATCCAGATGCACCTCCATGGCGAGATTATCCACCGTAGTGACATTTTCCTTGGTACAGCCGTCCACACTGCCGGCCGCCACTACCTCATTTATCATCTTCATTTCCAGCTCATCGTCAGAGAGAAGATTTTGACCGTGTTTTAGGGATAGGAGGGCACTTATGCCCCAGCCCCACCAGTTGGACACGCCGCTGACCACCGGCACCTGGGCACATTCTCTGGCACAGATTTCCTCCCCATGGGGTACATTGGCCTCAATAGCGTCACTTAAGGCTCCCATACCGATTTCATTTCCACCGTCCCCCACGGAAATGGTGGTAACGCCCCGTTTTTTGGCTTCCTCAATAATAATGGTGGTATCGGCCAGCATATCGTCAATTACCAGCCCCCGCATATTGTGATAATGACCATCCTGGGCCTTCCCTGGCCGCTCCAGGGTAATGACATGGGTAGGGTTAAATTCATCCAGCTGGTGCCGAATAAATTCATGGGTGTTATCGGTGGGAACTAACACTGGTGCCGTTTGACAGCCAACGGCCTTCAAGGCCGCAGCAAAGGGCTTAAAGCCCTCCTCATCAGTCAGAGGAAGTATCTCCACCCCCAGCTTTTCAAAGGCAGCCGCAATATTGGCTGTCCCCAGTGGCCCATCTGTTTCCCCAATGTAGCTGTTATCCGCCAGCCGGATTGGAAAGCCCGTCAGCAAAATCACCCGCTGGGCGCCCTCTAACGCCTCATTCAGCTCTGCTACCGGATTGGCTGGCAGCGATGGAATCAGTCCTCTTTTCCCCGGGTCCTCCCGCATAATACTGTCCAGTTTATTGAAAAAAGCCATACTAACACTTCCTTACTTTCCTGCTTGCCTTAGTTGCCCTGCTTTTTGCTCTCCAGGAAATCATTAATTTCACTGTTCAGCTTGTTGGTAATAAACATACAGCCCGGTGCATGGGTGATGACCAATGGCAACTTGGCGTGCTCAATCACTGCCTGGGGAGTCACACCGCAGGCCCAAAATACCGGTATCTCTCCTGGCTTGAATTCCACCGGATCACCATAATCAGGCTGCAAAACATCCTTTATGCCCAGTTTCTCCGGATGACCGATATTCACCGGTGCTCCGTGGACATTGGGGAAGCGACCAGTTATTGCATCGGCAATCATGGCATTTTGCGGAGTCATTGGCCGCATGCTGACTACCAGTTCCCCGGAGAAAATACCAGCCGGTTCACACATGGTGGTTGTTTTAAACATTGGTACATTACAGCCCATGGAAATATGCCGCACATCGATATGGGCCTCCATCAGAGCTTCCTCAAAGGAAAAGCTGCAACCAATGAGAAATACTACAAAATCATCCTGCCAATAGGGCGTAGCATCGGTAACCTCCTTAGTGAGAACCCCATTTTCAAAAATTCGGTACTTGGGAATATCCGTGAGAATGTTAGCTCCCTCCCCCATATCCTTGACAAATTTGCTGCCGTGAATTACCTCCAGCAGCGGACAAGGCTTGGGATTTTTTCGGGCAAAATCCTCAAAATCCTGGGCATATTTTTCCGGCAATATCACCAAATTGGCCTGGGCATAGCCATTGGCCATACCCGAAGTCTGACCAGTTATCTCCCCACTGCGAATTTTCAGCCAAATATCCTCTGGCCGCATATCGGCGTATTTGGACATATTCAGCACCTCCTAAAGCTTCTCAACGGACACCTGAAACAGCTGACCATCTATTGTTAAATTATAATTGCATACCCCTGGTCGTCTATCCGGCCAGCTTGCTGGTTCATACTCTGTATCCATAAGGTTTATTTGCTCTTGCCACATCTTCCTGAATTGGATGTATATATCTTGAGCTTCCTCCACGGAAATTACCTTAAAGGATATTTTTGTGCCAGGAGAACACTGGGCCAAAAGAGGCAAATCCGCCGAAATCACCGTGGCAATTTTCGGATAACCGCCGGTAGTTTGATGATCGGCCATCATGATAATCGGAAGCCCGTTAGGGGGTACCTGTATGGAACCAAAGACAATGCCATCAGTAATCATATCTTTTTGATTGGCTCTTTGGATAACCTGCCCCTCCAGGCGATAGCCCATACGGTCGGAATCATTGGAAATGACATAGTCAGCGCCATCCAAAGCTTTCACTGCTTCCGGGGTAAAATAGTCATCCTGGGGCCCCAGCACAATACGGATTTCTTGTATACCACCATGCTGGATTTCCGGCCACAAATGGCGATGCTGCATAAATTCGTGGTCCGTATGGCGTATATGGGATTTCCTCGCCAGAATGGCCTTGGCCAGCTCTGATGGCTTACCGGTATTAAGCACTTCTCCATTAGAGAGTTTACAGCCATCGGCGCCGCCTATGCCCAGCTTTAAATTGGTGGAATGGCTGCCTAGAACCAGCGGCACATCAATACCACCATCTACGGCTATATAAGCCCTGGTGCCCTCCTGCATAGAAGTTACCTTTAAATGCTGTCCCTTATGCAGTATCAGAGACTCATAGGCATGGGCAGGCTGATTATCCACCAATACTTTAGGCTCACCACCGGTTACGGCCACCAACACATCCTCATCTGCCTCCAGCTCCGGGCCTAAATAGGTACATTCCAATAAAGCAGCGTCAGTATCATTGCCCACCAAGGCATTGGCTATACTGGCCGAATACCGGTCCATATCTCCGGACACCTGCATTCCGCTGGCCTGATAGCCTGTCCGCCCTTCATCCTGTATTGTGGTCATAAGTCCACTGTTAATCACCTTAATGCTCATTTTCTATCGCCCTAAATTCTTCTTCGGTAATCGGTTTAAATTTAATATATTGCCCGGCTTGCAGGAGAACCGGCTCCTGTCGGTTCACATCATACAGCTTTAAGGGAGTACGACCAATAATCTGCCAACCACCGGGAGATTCCACAGAATATATTCCCGTCTGCTCACCGGCAATACCCACACTGCCAGCCGCAATTTTCAGACGGGGACTGGCTTTTCGGGGAGTAGCAAGGGATTTATCCATACCACCCAAGTAAGGAAATCCGGCCACAAAGCCCAACATATAAATAGGATATTCCGGCGCAGAGTGCAGTTGAATTACCTCCGCCTCGGTCATGTTATGACAGCTGGCCACTTCCGCCAAATCCGGGCCAAATTCTCCGCCATAAGACACGGGAATCTCCACCACCTGCTTGGGAGGCATTTCCACCGTATTCAGTTGACCTACCAAGGCTTCCAGCTTATCCCGCAGCTGACCATAGCGCAGCTCCAGAGGATCATATTGAATCAGCAAGGAGCAATAGGTGGGTATCATTTCCTCGATGCCCAGGATTGCTTCCCGTTCCAGCACCAGCTTTAAGGCCATAACCTTGTGATTTATGTCCAGGCTTATTTCCTGTCCGAACTCCACGGAGACCGCACAGTCCCCTACAGTAAGAATTCTCACATCATCCATTATTTCAGGCTCCTTACCTCTATCCCTGCGCCTTCTAATGCTTTACGGATTTTGCTTACCAATTCAATGGCCTGCTCATTATCCCCATGCACACAAATACTGTCCGCCTGAATGCTGATTTCTTTACCATTGATACTGATAACCTTGCCTTCCTTGGCCATCTTCACAGCCCGTTCCACCGCCACCACCGGGTCATGAATCACTGCCCCGGAGAGCTTGCGGTTCACCAAGGAGCCATCATCGTTATAAGCTCGGTCAGCGAACACTTCACTGGCTGTTTTAAGTCCAGCTTTTTTCGCGGCCTCCAGCATCACCGAGCCCGCCAACCCCATGAAAACCAGATTTTTATCCACTGAAGCTATAGCTTCACAGATACCAGTGGCCAAAGCCTCATCCTTGGCCGCCATATTATACAGGGCTCCATGGGGCTTTACATGCTGCAGTTCCAAACCTTGGGCTTTAACAAAGGCCAACAGAGCCCCCACCTGATATTTAACATAGGCCCCAGCCTCCTGGGGAGTAACCGTCATGGGACGGCGGCCAAATCCCATCAAATCTGGAAAACCGGGATGAGCTCCCACCGCTACCCCGTGCTTTTTAGCCAAAGCCACGGTTTTGTCCATTATCAGGGGGTCCCCGGCATGCCAGCCACAGGCTACATTTACCGAAGTAACGTAGGGAATAACTGCTTCATCCATACCGATGGTGTAGGCACCAAAGCTTTCCCCTAAATCACAATTCAAATCCACTGTACTCATTTCAGCCTCCAAAATGTCCAAAAGAATAAAATTATTGTTCCAGATATAAAATTAGAGCCAATCACCGACAAAGTACCGAGATTGGCTCTTGTAACTGTGCTTTTTGAGCCTCATCGCTCAAATATTCAACTAAAATATCATATCAACCGTTCAGCTTGGTACAGCCAGTATAAGCGAAATACTCTCTTATCAGCTCATCCTTGATACGATTTCTGGTTTTTGGATCCTTGTTGCCAACTGGCTTACCATCAACATTATCGGTAAACAGGATAAAGTTTGAGGAGGATGTTATCAAAATCTCATCCGCATCCAGCAGCTCTTCCAAGGTGTACTCCCGCTCATATACCGGAATACCCAGACGATAGCAGGCCTGAATCATATGGGTCTTGGCAATGCCCCGTAGAATATACTGATCATTTGGATGAGAAATCAGATTACCATCCTTTAGAATAGACACATTACTGTGGGCACACTCGGTAACAATACCATTGCGATGCAAAATAGTTTCCGAAACGCCTTTGTCGTGACCTTCCTGGGAATATAAAACTGCTGGTAGCAGATTCAAGGTCTTAACATTGCCATATTCAAACCGCAAATCAGCATGGGTATGTACCTTGATAGGATTTTCCATATCACCAATCTTGGAAGGACGGATATACACCCAAAGCTTACCAACCATATCCTTGGCATAAACATGATCTCTGGCCGCAATACCGCGGGTAACCTGCCAGTATACAAAGTGCGTGTGGCCTTCCACCTGCTTGGTCAAATCCCTAATAAGCTTGTTCAGTTCATCCTTCTCCATTGGTATTTTGATATCCATGGCATTGGCACTGCTATAAAATCTGTCAAGATGGTCCTCCAGAAGATACGGAACATGATTGCCCGCAGGGGTAGCCTCATAAACGCCATCACCAAAGAAATGGGAACGGTCGTTAAATGGAACCATGACCTCTTCAGGTGTACCAACTTTTCCATCATAATAAGCTAATTCTTTAAACATATAATCCCTCCATAAACAAAAATATTAGGGAACAATAATTTATATGTGGTATTATAGCATGTGTTTTCCACAAATACTATAGTTTTTTTAAAAACTTAACATGTATACATGGATACAAAAAATACAAAATAATTGTAACTTGCGTTTTTAATACAGGGACATTTGTCTAAATTTTTATAGTTTCAAAAATCAATTAACCTCGTGTATATTAATGTTTTCTATATTTCCTTGACTGTATATAAGATGTTTTCATATACTTTTATTAATAGAATACTTTTTCATATACATTTTTCTATATTATATGAAATATATGTAAGGAGGTATTTTTTTTGAATAATTTAACTATTCGACAAAAACTCTATCTAGTATTTGGAATGTTGCTGGTTATCTTTTCAATTACCAGTTTATATTCCGGTTACAGCTTAAACAGTATCAACAACGGGGCTATGCGTATAGCTACTGAACATCTGCAGGGTGTGATGTCAGCATCTGATAGTAATCAGACTTTGGCTGATTATCGTCAGGGCGAATATGCTGTTCTTACTGCAACCACATTACCAAACAGAATATATGCTATACAGCAGACACATAAACTGGGTGATCAGTTGGATATTGCCTTTACAAATATTGAGCCAACTTTATCCGGCGACTCTGCCCAGCGCTTTAACGAAGTGCAAACTGCCTGGAAAAAATATCGCACTAACTCTGAACAGATGATTGATTTGGTTTCCCAGGGCAAGCAGGCTGAAGCTGCAGTTTTACTGGATAAATCCAAGGCAGATTATAGTGTTATCAGTAGCGATCTCACCCGTATATTAGATGGACAAAAAGATTTTATTCATCAAGAAACCAACGATGCTGCAGACAAATACAGCTCCACCAGAATTGCTCTGATAGCCACATTTATTATTGTGCTGTCTCTGTCAGCTTTCATGGGCTGGTATCTCAGTTCCACCATTCAGAAATCGATTTCCTATCTGATGAATATCTCCCGGGAAATTGCCAACGGCAATCTTACAGTAAATGTCACTGCTAAGACCAATGACGAATTTGGTGAACTGACAAATTCTTATCGGGATACCGTCAAAAATCTCCGTACCCTTATTAGTCATATTCATAAGACTGCCAATGATGTATCAGGTTTTGCCGGACAGCTTACCGAAAATGCCAGTCAGTCCGCCCAGGCCACACAACAAGTTGCCATGTCTATAAGCAACGTGGCCTCTTCCGCTAATATGCAGGAAACTGCCGTAACCAATTCATCACTCGATATAAATAAGCTTGCCCAAAATTTGGAAGGTTTCGCCGAAAAAGCTTCTGCTTCCAACAAAGCAGCTCATAATGTGGAAGATATTGCCAGTCATGGTTCTGAGTCCATATCTGATGCAGTTAATCAAATGGATGAAATATCCGGTGCGGTACTTCAGGCTGCCGAAGTAATTCGACAACTGGCAGAGCGCTCCAACGAAATTGGACAGATTAGCGATACCATAGCCGATATTGCTTCGCAAACTAACCTTTTGGCCCTTAATGCCGCTATTGAAGCTGCCAGGGCCGGTGAAGCCGGACGCGGTTTTTCTGTAGTTGCCGAAGAAGTGCGTAAATTAGCAGAGGAATCGAACGCAGCCGCTCAGCGTATTGCCGAACTTATAAAAGACATACAGCAGGATACCGATCATGCAGTAAGCCGCATGTCCCACGGTACCGAAGTTGTTAAAGCCGGACAAGAAGTAGTAACTAACGCCGGGCAGGCCTTTGAAAACATCGTGGAAGCGGTAAGTAATTTGGCAGATCATTCCCGTGATATTTTAAATGAAGCCACCAGTTCCTCCAGCAATGCAGCAAACCTGGTTGATACCATGTCTGCTCTGGAAAAAACTGGTCGTGAAGTAGCTAGTGAAACTGAATCCGTATCCGCAGCCACTGAAGAACAGGCTGCATCTATGGATGAAATTGCCACTGCCAGCCGTAAGTTGGCAGAGCTTTCTGTAGAATTGCAAAATGCTACTGACAAATTTAAGATTTAATTTGCACGGGAGGGATATTTCGTGAAAAAATTATTTACTATAACCGTTCTATTGATTACATTAGCAATTACATTCACAATTTGCGGATGCGGTTCTGAAAACAATGGTCCCAAAAAAGTATCCATGACCTTTGCCAATTCCTCTTCCAGCTGGCAAAAAAACGGCAACAACATGAAGGAAGAGTTGGAAAAAGAAGGTTTTTCCGTCGATCTGCAGTTTGCTGATACTGATCAACAGCAAATCGAACAGATAAAAGCCATGATAGAAGCAAAACCTAGCTGCATCGTTATTGGTGCAGTTAATTCAGAAAATCTTACGGATGTCTTAAAAGAAGCCAAAGAAAACAACATCCCGGTTATTGCATATGATCGATTAATAATGAATACAGACGCCGTTTCCTACTACGCTTCCTTTGACAATGAGGCTGTTGGCTCTGCTATGGCCGAATATTTGGTAGCTACACTGGATTTAAAAAATGGTGCCGGACCTTTTAATATTGAGGTTTTCGCCGGTGATCCCGGTGATAATAATGCCCATATGTTTTTCTCTGGTTCAATGAAGATATTACAGCCTTACATTGATAAAGGACAACTGGTCTGCCGTAGTAATCAGCTTACTTTTGAACAAGCTGCCGTTAAAAATTGGGATAAAGCCAATGCCCAAAGCCGAATGGATAAACTTTTGGCTACCTACTACGCAGACGGTTCCACTTTAGCAGCAGTCTTGTCACCTAATGATGGCTGTGCTGATGGTATCAGAAATTCTTTGAAGGCAAATTATACTGGAGCTTGGCCAATTATTACTGGTCAGGATGCAGACAGTACGGCCATAGAAGCCATAAAAAACGGTACACAAGCATTCACCATTTATAAATCTCCAGCAGACCTTAATACCAAATGTATCCGCATGATTAAGGCGGTTGTAGAAGGCGTACAACCAGCTATTAATGATAAATCCTCCTATAATAACGGTGTGATGGTTGTGCCATCTTACTTATGTATTCCTCTTATAATCGATAAGGATAACATAAACGCAGTTAAATAAAACATAGCAAAAGGCTGATGCAAAAACTTATGCATCAGCCCTTTTTAGCTCTATTTGCTTATTAAACCAATGTCAAAATGTTGATCAGCAAGCTTTTCGATACCTCTTTGATCATGAGAAGCAATCAATAATGTAACACCGTATTGCTTATTTAACCCATTTAAAATTTTATATAATAATTCTGAATTTTCATCATCTAACATAGATGTTGGTTCATCCATGAGAATTAAACGGGGTTTTAAAAGTAATACCCTACATAAAGCCAAACGTTGTAGTTCCCCACCGCTTAATTGATGGGGATAACGCTGCAACAAAGCCGTATCCATTTTGATAAAAAACACAAAATAATAGACTGATACAACAATCTCTCATTGCATCAGCCTATAACACATTCTATATTAGTATATTTGATTTTTAAGAGATAATCTTAATTCTTCCCTGAGCCTTGGTAAACTCTGGAGTGATTTTGCCATGGAGTCGGTCGGTAATGTATTTCTGCAAGCTATCGCAGTCAACAATCCCCAACATTTCACATTTAATGATGGCACCATCCTCGGTAAGAGCACCATAGCTGTCGCCGCCTTCAATGATGAAATCATTGACGATAATCCGATATTCCGCATTGGCGTCAAATGGCTTACCGCCCACGGACTTAATGGTAACGCGGCTGCCAGGTTTGGCCGGGCTGTAGAACAAGGACTCCGGATACTGTGGTCCCTTTTCATATGGAACAGTCAAATTCAAGGTGAATTCTATACCGGTTACCTGTGGGAAGCCGCCCATTTCCCCTGGGGTATTCTGGGTGCATGCCTCTAATACTTCCAACAGTTTGGAGCCTTTAATGGTGATCACACCCAATTCATTTTCGAATGGGAATACGGCCTGAATATCCTTAACCTTTATTTTACCGGCATTGATTCCGGTTCTAACAGCACCGCCGTTTATCATCCCGGCATCAGCATGGTTATCCTTGCCCAGCTGTTGATTACCGCTCCAGAAGAGAGCATCAGCACAGAAATCACCCAAAGCAGTTTCCTGGCTTCTCAACCCTGGCATCCGGGCCCCATCAAGAGCCTCAACTACTTCGCCCACTGTAGTTCCCAGCTTCTGGTCGATGGCATAGGAGGTATTGTTTACAAGCTTTTCCACATTCTTGTCCGCCTGGGTGTACTTGCCCACTGGAATGAGGTTTTCCTGCCACTGGCCATTTACATAGGTAATGCAGCCCAAATTCTTGGTATGACAGCCAGTTTCTACCCGAAGGGTCCGGCCAATCAAATCATTTTTCACAGTGTGGTCGTGACCATCGATGAAAATATCAATACCATTTACATGCTCAATTACATCCTCGGAACGACTGCCGGCACAGCCATCCTCGCTGCCCATGTGACCAATAACAACGATCAGGTCACATTTCTGCTTCTGCAGCTCGTTTACATACATCTGAGTGCACTCGTACAGGGACTGCCCCTCCAAAAACTTCAGGCTGGCCACATAGGATGGACGGGCACTGGTCTTGGAGGCAGGGGTAGTCATGCCAATAACACCAATCTTCCCATAAGGCTTTTCCAGAATAATATACGGCTTCACCAGAGTCTGGCTGGTTTCCTCGTTGATGACGTTACAGGAAATGAACGGGAACTTGGCTTCCTTCATTCTCTGGGCCTGAACCTCCAGACCATAATCAAATTCGTGGTTGCCAAAGGTGGCGGCGTCATAGCCCACCCCATTCATGTAGTTAATAACCGACTTACCCTTGTCAAACTTGGCCAAATCATTACCCTGAATGAAATCCCCTGCATCCAGCATAATTACATCATAGCCTTTGGCCTGCATGTCTTTCTTGATTTGAGCAATAACCGGCATACCGATATGCTCAGCATCACTGCGGTCATAGCCGTGACTGTCATTGGTGTGCAAAATCATCACCTTGCTGAAATCAGCGGCGAACACCGTCTGACAAAGCAGCAAAAAGGTCACCAAAAACAAGTAAAGGGACCGCTTCAAAATCTTTTCTTCCCGAAAATTCATTTACCAAAATCCCCCTTTTAATTTTCTATGCCCTTGCGGGCTTCTACCCCTTTATTATAATAATGCCGTACCTCCTGCATATCCGTGATGAGATCAGCCCGCTCCAACAACCACTCCGGGGCGTTGCGCCCTGTGCAGACCACCTCAGTCTCCGACAAAGAATCCAACAAGGACTCGATGGACTGACGATCAATCAAGTCAAAAAACAGCGCAACATTCACCTCATCCAACACCAGCAGATCCGGCTTCATAGCCAGTATTTTATCTTTGGCCTGATGAAATTCCATTTTTATCATCTTAACATAGTCAGACGGTGGCTTACCATGAGGAAATACGACTATATTATCGCCCCACTGTCTTAATTGTTCCTCATCCAGCATTCCTTCCTCGGCTACAAAAAAGGGCTTGCCAGTGGTTTCCAATATTAGCTGTGGGGCGAATTTTTTTAACAAGGTCTGCTCACTATAAGCAAGGCTTTTCATAAATTGGAGAAAAAAAACCTTGTGACCAGCCCCCAGACTCCGCACTGCCAATCCGATAGCTGCCGTAGTTTTTCCTTTCCCCTTGCCAGTATATATCTGAAGCATTTTATTTTCCCCAAATATTTAATTATTTAGCAATCAGTACCGAGCAAGGTGCCTGTTCCAGCACATTGCGGCTGACACTGCCCATGAGAATGCCTTCTACCAAACTAAGGCCACGGCTGCCCATAACAATTATATCCACGGTATTGTCCTTAGCATAATCCACTATCCGCTCATAAGGAATACCTACCTCCAGAACGGTTTCACAATCCAATCCTTCCGGTATTTTTTCCTTTATTTCCCCTAAAATCCGGTTACCTTCCTCTGTCAGGGAATCGATGATTTCCTGACAAAGATGAACGGAAATAGCCGCCTGTTGAATATTTACCACGAAATAAAAAATCAATTTACCCTTTTCCAGCTGAGCCATGTGAATAGCCTGGCTTATGGCCTTTTCGGATTCCTCTGAACCATCCACCGGCACTAAAATCTTAAACATACAATCCCTCCGTTCTTACTTACACAAGACAATATGTCTATTCTTGGCCAAAATCAGCCAAGGTTAAATTCTTACCGATAAGCCGGCCTACCCGACCAGTTTCTCCGCTCTCCGGGTGCACTAACAGCCATTTATTTCTGGCAAAGAGCATAGCTGCTTCCCCTCGGGCTGCGGGAACCGTCTGTAAAGGTTCATTGGTACCCCTTGGTAAAATCACTCCGCTGCGGAATTCCTGGCCATTAACCCCACAGGGAGCATAATGCAAGGTGGTAGCGTAGATTTCCACTACCGTTCCCTTGGGCACCAAAAATGCCTCTACCTGGGAGGTATTATAGGAATTATCCTGATAATCAATATCCTGCCGCTGGCCCACCATAAGAATCATATCTGTACCAGCTATATTAATTTCTGAATCACGATGATATTCCAAGCCATTTAACTGGCTGTTAAAGCCATGGCACCAGCCAAACTCCACCGGCATGCCACCATATACCTGATTTTGGAACTCCTTGAAGAGCTCCATAGCTTCAAACTCGGGAACTGCAGCCTCATATTGCACTTCCTGTTTATCCACCGCTGGCATCGTAGCAACCTTGGACATAAACTCCGATACATCCAGATTCAATACACGGCCATAGGATTTAAAATCTGCATCCATTACTGTTTTCATTGTAAAACACCCAACCTCCTATCTTTCTAGAAATTAATTCGCCAAAAAACAATTCATTTCCTGCTGTAGATTGTAAAGTATTGTTATTGCCAATAAACCAGATCCGTTCTATACTTTAGAGGTATGCTAAACAAATACGTTGTACGGAGGTATTGCATGAAATCCATATTAACTATTGCCGGCTCCGATTCCAGCGGCGGTGCTGGTATTCAGGCTGACATAAAGACTATAACTGCCCACAAGATGTTTGCCACCAGCGCCATTACAGCTCTTACAGCCCAAAACACTACCGGAGTCCGGGCCATTCATAATGCTCCGGCAGAATTTGTTGGGCAGCAGCTGGACGCAATTTTTGAGGATATTCGACCAGATGCAGTAAAAATTGGCATGGTGTCCAGCCCGGAAATCATTCAGGTAATATCGGAAAGGCTCCGGGAATATGGGGCAGAAAACATCGTGGTTGACCCGGTAATGGTGTCCACTAGTGGCAGCAAGCTTATAGAGGATGAAGCGCAGAACAATCTGTGCAGCTTGTTGCTTCCCTTGGCCACTGTTATCACCCCCAATATTCCAGAAGCAGAAATATTGACTGGCATGACCATTAAAACCAAGGATGATATGCTGGCAGCAGCCCAGTCCTTTGCCCCGAAAATATTCGGTGGTATTCTTATAAAGGGTGGTCACCTGGCGGACAGTGCTACGGACTTGCTGTATTATGATGGTGAAGCCAACTGGTACCGGCAGGAGCATATTGATAACCCTAACACCCACGGCACCGGCTGTACTTTGTCCTCTGCCATCGCCTGCAATTTAGCTTTGGGCTATGAATTGCCAGAGGCCATTGCCTATTCCAAGAAATACCTCACCGGGGCCTTAAAAGCCGGTCTAAATTTAGGCAAAGGCTCCGGCCCATTAAATCATATGTATAGTTTGTAAAATAATTCCCATGTAAAAGGGACTGCCCACTATAAATTAGTGTTGGCAGTCCCATTTCTTATTTTGCCCCGGCATAGATCAAATCGTGATTTATGCACCAGTCCGTAACCCCTTCCAGAATCTCACCGGTCAATACTTTATTGCGCTTGCCGTAGGCCTGAACCACCACTCCGTGCACCACTTCAATACAAGCCAAATACTCCTCATCCTTTTGCAAATAATAAATAGTACAGGCCCGTTGAGCCATTTTCGGTGTATAAAGACGGAAAACACAGTTATGCATATTATCGGAAATAGCATACATATCTTTACCGGAGCGAGGCAGCTTAAAGCTCCCCAGTGGGGTATCTTCCTCCCGGGCCAGTTCACCTTTCGTCAAGGTAAATTCCACATCCAACAGATGCTTATATTTGGCATTTTGCAGACGATTAATCTCCTGACGAATTAGATCCATGCGCAAGTCATGGGCCTCCCGGGAAATTCCGTGACGATATATTTCCTGCACGAATTCCTCCGGGAAATCATTTTCCCGATAATCTGCCAGCCAGAGCCGCAGACAGTCATATTTGTAATAATCAATATTCAGCAGGGCATCACTTAGTATTTCCCCTGTCCGTTGGGCTCCCCACTTTTCCAACAGCCAGACATAAAGTAAATGCCAGCCCACATATCTGGTATTATATTTTCCTTTATCTCTGGCTATGTATTCCTGTAAATTCTTTGCCTCGTAAGGTGTGGAATTATCCCACCATAATTGATGCAACCAATAAGAATTGCTCTTAAAATAAAACCCGCCATTCCGGTCAAGCCCTAAAAGATTCAGACTTACCCCCATCAATTGCTTGCCTTCGTAGAAATACGGCCAGATATTGATATCCTCAACCCCAATTTCTTTCAAAAAATAGCAGATTAGCAGGGCCTCAGGGTTATCATGGTAGACCTTCTTTAAACCCTTGCTCTTGGGCAGCTGCAAATAATCGCAGACCAAATCAAAATTGGATTCATTTTTTCTGACAACTTTACTGGAAAAATCGAAGCCCAGCATGTCCACATACCAGCCTACATTTACATCCAGCGGATACTGCACAAAATATTTCAGCAGCTTGTCCCCCGGCATCTTCTGGGGAATCGTTGGATTAAAACCGAATTCCTCCCTGGCCAGCTCCTGTAAAAATTCCATAACCTGTTTTACTATAATTTCCGGTATTTCCACGGAGAAATCATAGTTATTTTCTGTCCAATCATATTTATAATTGAACACATTATTGCCTATCTCCGCTTGGTCTGTTCTGGCCGGAATAGCCGTATATTTCCATTTATCATAATCCAGTCGCAGGGAAAATTGCTTGGAAACCTTGCCGAAGGGCTCAATAATATACTTATCATCGTATTGACGAATAACCTTCACATTAAAGGTATCCGCCAAAATAATAGCGGTTTGTTGCTCCTTATAAAGCTGTACCCGCCATCTGGCCACCGCTTTGCGAAAAGATTCATGTCCGCCGCTATAGGCCAAATCCAAATAAGCCAGAATGGTGTCTTCTGGCATTTTGGCTGTAATACTGGCCAGCTCCTCTGGATTTGCGCAACTACTGGCGAATTCTATCTTTATTTTTTCAATGTCATCCTTAACCCAGGGGGCATCGGCCTCCGCCCAAGTATGTTCACTACTATCAAAGATATAATATGTTTGCTCCAAAATTTCACTTCCTCACTTGTCTGTCAAGCTATAAATACTACATGCCTCCCCATTCTTCCTTCTTTTATTAGTCTAATATAAATTTTTTCTGCGTCTAAGAAATAGTAAAAAATCTACTTAATATGTTATATCAATAAATTAATAAAGGGACCGCCGTTTGAAATACAATCAAAACCGACAGTCCCTTTATCCTATGGAGGGTTATTATAGTTTAAACCTGGCAACCTCACCCTGAAGACTTTGGGCTAAAATTGCCAAGGAATTACTAGCTCTTGATATTTCATCCATCATAGCGGCTTGCTCCTCGGTAGATGCACTTACACTTTGTGCCTCTTCATTGGAACGATCGCCCAATTCGACAATTTCTGACATAATACCATGAATATCTTCACAAACATACCCAGTTTGTTCAATAGCCTGTAAAGAATTATCAATGTGTTTATTCATATTTTTTATTAACGAAGCAATTAACTCAAAAGCTGCACCGGCCTCAGATACAATCTTAGTACCCTCCTTGACCCCTTCATTATTCTCCTGCATTGCTTTTACTGCTTTACTGGTATCTTCCTGAATACTCATTATCATGCTAGAAATACTCTGTGTAGCTTTCTCAGATTGTTCAGCCAATTTACGTACTTCTTCTGCAACTACCGCAAATCCACGGCCTGCTTCCCCAGCTCGAGCTGCCTCAATAGCAGCATTTAAAGCTAGTAAATTGGTTTGACTTGCTATGTTGGCAATTGTCTCTATCACCTGAACAATATTTGCTGAACGTTCTCCTAATGCCTCCACTATAACAGCAGACTCATTAATTTGATCTGACATAGTACTCATAGTATCAATGGCATTTCGTACTGTAACCTGACCACCTTTAACTCCCTCTAATCCCTCTTCTGCAGCTTTTTTCATCAAATTGGAACTTTGGGTTAGATTGTTCATATCACTGGTCATGTCATTGGTTTTTTCATTTGTTTTATTTAATTTTTCAACCTGACTTTGATTGTTCTCTGCCATCTTTACGGAACTTTCCGCTACTAATCGGATGCTTTCAGCTGTTTGATTTGCTGTAGCAGTCAATTCTTCACTGGCAGCAGCAACCTGTTCCGCTGAATTGGTTATTTTTAGCATCATTTTTCTGATTGCCTCTTTCATTCGATCAGTATCAAGAGCAAGATAGGCAATTTCATCACTGCCGCTAATATTCAAATTAGGAATGCTTAAATCTCCATTAGCCACGGCAGCTAATGTTTCTTGTACTTTATTCAGTGGCTTCAATTGATGTCTTACAGTGATAGTAACTACAATACCCATGATGATTAATAATATAATCGTTGCCATTGTCATATGTATGAGAAACTCATTTGCCAGTTGTGCTAATACATCGCCGGGTACACCAACAAACAACATTCCAATATTTTTACCACTGGAATCTTTAATTGGACGATAATTAACAAAAAAAGTTTTTCCTAATATTTGTGTTTCAGTAGTTACTTCCTCTCCTTTTTGAATTACTTTTTCAACTATCTCCGGTGAAGCCTTAGTACCAACAGCCCGTTCACCCTTCTCATCCTTTATACTGGTAGAAATACGAGTGTCATTTAAAAAAACAGTAAACACGTCCCCAGATTGGTGCGACATTGTATCTATAAGATTAGTTTTGCTATCAATTAAAGCATCACCCTTATAAAGCTTACCGTTTTTGACATTCCATTCACCGCTATAGGTGGCTTCCACAATTGTTTCAAATAAAAAACCGTCATCTTTTACTTTATCTGTTAATGACTCTTCAAAGCCATTAACGGCATTTCTGTAGCCTAACAATGCTACAATTAAACTGACTACAACCATACATACTGAAAAAAATAGGATTGCCTTCTTTTGCATATTCAAAACTATCCCTCCAAAATTACCAAAAAATAACCATAAGTTAACAAACATGTTCTAGTATAACCATTTGGTTTGATATTTCAATAAAATTTTTATATTTTATAATAAAAATGGTATATATATACCATTTTGTTAATTATTTTTTACCAACATCATGGTTCTTTTTTACTAGATTTCTTTCCGTAAGCTAACTTATGTTCCCATTAATAAAGATTGCATAAATATTCCACATTTGGCCTGTAATATTATTTTTTTGCATAAAAATACTGTCGCACTATAGTGCGACAGTAGATAAAATATGTTATCCGACTCGTTTATAACTGTTTATACCCTTTATATCCTTTGGCAGTGGCAATCTGTCATAAGTCTGTTTAATCTGGGTAAACAGCTCTGCCTTACGCTCCGGGCTGGTTTCCGGCTTACGCCATTCCTCATACATCTCATGGGTAGCCCGACTGGCTGCCAATGTCTCTGTGGAGTGAATCTGCATCTCAAACTGCTGACCAGATGGACTGGTAGCATTAAGATGTACTGCCTTGTAGCGACCTTCATCATTCAAGTACTTGTTATCCACTTCGTCTACTGTATATCCCTTTTCCTCAAGAAGCTCAACAGTGGCCCGTACTTTATCAGCCATTTCATCATGCTTTACTACCTGGGTATAACGGAGCAAATCTCCGGTTTCAGACACATACTCAAAATCTTCTTTGGGAGTTTCCCCAGCCTGCAGTGCCTTATCCGTTTTGCGATCAATCTTGCTCTTGACACTGGAAGCAGTCTTTACGGAATACTCAAGTCCATCCATGCTGGTACCCAAACGGTGAGCAATATCCAACATATCCAAGGTAATCCGTGGTTCATTAGCCCGAGCCATATTATAGGCCACCTGGGCCTTTTCCTGGCAGCCTTCCAACACATTATCCTCATTAGAGGCACTACCGGAAATTACGACCCGACCATTGCGGTTTCTATATGGAACGCCTCCCAGGCGCATTCCTTCAGTGAGTATTCCGGCCTGGCCCAACAGCCCAACGCTGGCCGCCGAAGCACTGTTCACATTACCAAAGGAGCAGGAAAAGGCTGACCAGGCAACGATACCAGCAATCAAAAATGCCTTTCCTTTACTGATGTTATTTAAGCGGGTTATTTCCATCAACCGGCTTAAATCAGTCAATTTGGTGTTATCCCAATAACATTTAACCTTTTTAGCATAATTATAAATTTCTTCGCCATTCATATACAGCCTCACATCCTTTCCAATTAGCTGTATTCAAGATGTTTTGAAAAGCATGCAGTTAACTGTTCTGCTTTCCATGGTTAAAGTTTAACAATGAAACCTGTAAAAAAAGTGAAAAGGTCAAACTCTAATTTAATTTTAATGTTTTAAGAAAAAGAACCGGCAGAAAATGATTACTCACTTTCCACCGGTCCCATCTAAATATAAACACACAACTACTTCATCATATTTTTCAGAGTACTGTAGAGCTCATGTAAGTCAATCGGCTTGGCCACATGACCATTCATGCCGGTACTTAGGGCTTTTACCTTGTCCTCGGCAAAGACATTGGCAGTCATGGCTATAATAGGTACAGTCTTGGTATATTCATCTGCAAGCTCGCGAATCGCCTTGGTGGCCTCGTAGCCATCCATAATCGGCATCTGAATATCCATAAGCACTGCATCATATTTTGGCTTCTTACCCTTAACCATTTCCACTGCCTCAGCTCCATTACCGGCCACATCCACCCTAAGGTTGACATTTTCCAGCAGGCACTTGGCAATTTCCTGATTAATTAAGTTATCATCTACCAACAGTACCCGTTTACCATGGAAATCGTACTTTTCTTTCTTCTCATCCTTAGCATTCAAATCCTGATGTTCACAGGTATCAAATTCCAGGGATACCACAAATCTGGTACCTTTACCCAATTCACTGGTGACCTGAATATCGCCACCCATCATATCCACCAGCCGCTTGGTAATGGACATACCCAAACCGGTTCCCTGAATACCACTTACCGTGGAATTTTGGGCCCGTTCAAATGGGGTGAATATCTTTGGGATAAATTCCTCATCAATGCCAATGCCTTCGTCTTCTACATAAAATTCATATTTGGAGTGCTTACTAATTTTCTTGTCCTCGGCAATCTCCACCAACTTTAACGATATAGCGCCATCCTTGGTGAACTTCACAGCATTACCTAGCAAATTGAGAAGAATCTGCTTTAACCGCAGCCGATCACATAAAACAGTATCATTATATACTTCCGAAGTGTCTAGGTTGAAGGTCAGATTATTAATATTTATATCCGACTGCAAAATAGATTTCAACTCATCCGCCAGGGCAATAATATTAGTTGGCTGAAGCTCAAACTCGATACGCCCACTCTCAATCCGGCTCATATCCAGAACATCATTGATTAAGCTCAACAGATGCTTACTTACCATCTTAATCTTGCCCAGATATTCCTTCACCGTGGATTGCTTATCTATATTTTCCAAAGCCAGCGTGGTATAACCCATAATACCGTTCATTGGCGTACGCATATCATGGGACATATTGCTAAGGAAAACACTCTTGGCTTCGCTGGCCTGCTGAGCCTTTAAGGAAGCTTCTTCGGCCTGATCAATGAGCTTTTTGTATTCCTCAATATCCTGACATACACCATATAAGGTAAGTGGTGTACCATCATTACGCCAACTTATGCGGGCATAAACTCTAAACCAGGTATAACCCCCATCCCGTTTCTTTAACCGCAATTCCATATCAATGATATTGGTTATTTGCTTGCGATCATTTCTTAAATCATCGATAAATTGGGCTCCAACAGGTAAATCATCCGGGTGAATAATCTTAGCCACTGTTTCCAATGTATTTGGAAATTCATCCGTATCAGCATAGCCTAAAATGTGGCGCAAACCATCACTCCACGTGATTCCCTCAATATTACCTATCGGATCAAAATGAACTAACCAGTTGGCAGATTTTAACGCCTCATGGTTCTGCTCAATAATGCCAAAATATTCCTGCTGTCTGTCAAACAGCTCATTAATTTCCTCGTTCTTGACAATAAGCTCTTCATTGGCATAGGCCTGATTTTTATTGGCCACCAGCAAACGGTCATTGGCATTCTGCAGCATGTCCTTCTGGCTACGCAACAAAGCATTAACCTTGGCTATGCGTCGACGGCTTCGATTCACAATAAACAAAATAATCAATATCAATAGAAGAATAATTCCAGCAACAATGGATAACCACCAATATTCTTTAAAAATCTCCTTAGGAGTTGGCTTCAGATATAAATAGGCATTATTGACTACTGCATTATCAACTTCCCGATCATTCAATGTCATTATTCCCCGTCTTAGTATTGAGATAAGGTGTGGTTCATCCCGGCGGATGGACATGCATATGCCGGTACTGCATATTCCTTCAATTTCCTCCAAGCCTCGATATAAATCGCTGGTGCGTAAATACTTCCTGGCAGTATATTCATTAATAAAGGTACAATCCGCATCCCCTTGACGAACTGCCTCTAAAGCATCATCCACGCTCTTGTAAAAAATTAGTTCACAATCGCCCAACCCCAAAAGATTCATATAAACCGGATGTGGTCTATCCAACGCAACGGCAATTTTCGAAATATTATTTCGATCAACACCATAGCGTATAATCATACTAATATCCACATCGGTAATATCATCAGTTTGAGAGATATTATTTTTTTCTGCCCAGCTTAAGTTCTTATATATGCCAAAAACAGCATCCAGGTCACCGTGAGCAAAGGCCTCATTCATGCGTTCCCCGTTATCAAATGGCACATAGTTAATAATATCTTTATCAATTCTTAAATTATCACAAATTGAATCTATTACTATAGGCATTAAACCAGTAGGCTCATTTGTATCAGGATTCATCCCGGAAAATGGCAAATTACCCACCAAATATCCCACACGAACACTGTGCTTTTTGGCCAGCCACTCCTCTTCATCATCGTTCAAGCGCTGATCTACCATGGCATCAGGGAAATGCTTGTATTCAAGCTTGGTCAAAAATACCGGATGAGCATCAGCTATTTTGCCTTGAGCAATATTAATATCCGTCAACAAATCATACCGGTCCTTGTCTACAGCCAAATAATAATCCGACTGTCCTAAAACTGCCACGTTTGATATACCATCAAGTTTTCCCTTAAAATGGGTCATTACCAAGGCATCAATGACTCCGGCATGCAAGGCCTCCAGCTTACTTTTGGATCCGCCGGAAAGAGGTACAACGATAGGATGCAAACCATTGCTGGCAATCCACTCCTCAAGGAGTTTTACCTGAATAGAATTTTTTTCCACACCGATTTTTTTGCCATTAAAGCTGGATAAATCATTCCAATTAATTTCCCTGTTATCACTACGGCAAGCAATATAATATATCTCATGGCCCATTGGTTCATCTGGATAAGCCATCTTAGCAGCCCGTTCATCGGTATAGGATACATCAGGCATTATATCAATTTCACCGTTCAAGAATTTCTCGTATAATTGTGACCAGCTACCATAAACGTATTTGTATTTCCATCCCGTATGACCAGCAATCATCTGAAGGTATTCATAGCCATACCCCTGTTTTATTTCCCCATCAGCCGCACCGGACATAAATTTGCCATCATCAAAGAAACCCACTCGAACTATTTTCCCAGTAGGAGCTTCAGGTACAACTTTTTGGAATTCATCAGTAGCTACTGGTTTAGGACTGCCACAACCAGCTACTAAGGCCAAAAAGATTACAATGGTGATGAAAAATACGCTTTTTTTCATTTTGTTCACCTACAAGGCAACACATGCAATTTGTATATCATTGCAGTCTGCCACCGGGGGCAATATTCATGAGCAGCTCCCGGACTAATTCTTCTTCCAGTTTGCTTTGCAGCTGCATCGCCGCATCCTTTTCTGCCTGCTTGCGGGCTTCCTTGATACCATCTTTTTTTCCGTCCCGATGGCCTGCCACGTAGCCGCTATCATAGCCAAACATAAAACTATCCTCAGCAATAGCCCGAGATATATCCTTGATGCTGTCCCGAAACACCTTCTGTAAATCGCTGTCCACTTTGTACTTGACAAAAATAGCCGCCACTAACTTTGCCAATACCTCCTGTTTGCCCAAGGCTTCCTCCGACAAAATGTCCGATAAAGGTATTTCTTTAACTTTGTTAAGGCTTAATGTCTTGTGCTTCCCATCCATAAGTATCCCTCAATTCTGAATAAATAATGGGTTGCTCTTTCCTCTTACTTTCGTCTCATACTTTTCCCTATGTTTTCGACATCAACCCCTATTTTTCCTGCCTGTTTTATGTTAAAATGATTCCGTGTGTTGTCGCAGAGTTTGTGACAAGACACTTGGAATGATTGATTATTTATAGGGGGTATTTTTTGTAATGGAAAGAGAATCCTTCCAATCTCGAATTGGATTTTTGCTGGTTAGTGCCGGGTGCGCTATCGGCATAGGTAATGTATGGAGATTCCCGTACATCTGTGGAGAGTATGGCGGCGGATTGTTCGTACTGATCTATTTATTGTTTTTACTGATTATGGGTGTGCCGGTATTGGCTATGGAGCTTTCTGTAGGCCGGGCAAGTAAGAAGTCTGCTTATTTAGGCTTTAAAAAACTGGAACCGGAAGGCAGTAAATGGCATATTCATGGTTTAACCAGTATCGTAGGTAACTACATTCTCATGATGTTCTATACCGTTGTATCGGGTTGGATGCTGGATTATTTCTTTAAATTTATCCGGGGCGAATTCGTTCCTGGTATGACCACCGAGCAAATTGGCGGTGTATTCGGCAATATGTTGGCTGATCCGGTGGAGCTGGTATTCTGGATGCTCCTGGAGGTGGCCCTGTGTTTTGTCATCCTCAGCGCCGGAATTCAGAGTGGTCTGGAAAAGGTAACCAAAATTATGATGGGTGCCCTGCTGGTATTGATTATTGTGTTGGGTTGCCACAGCTTGGTTCTGCCAGGGGGTATGGAGGGGCTGTCCTTCCTGCTTTTGCCTAGCTTGGACGGAATTAACCAGCATGGCTGGTGGACCGTTATCTCTGCGGCTATGAATCAGGCCTTCTTTACCTTGAGTGTTGGTATGGGTTCCATGGAAATCTTCGGCAGCTATATTGACAAGCATCATTCCCTGCCAGGAGAATCTGTACGTATTGCGGCTCTGGATACTGTTGTAGCCATCATGGCCGGTCTGATTATTTTCCCAGCCTGCTTCGCTTATGGTCTTAGACCTGATGCAGGTCCTTCCCTGCTCTTTGTGACCCTGCCGAATGTATTTATGGATATGACCGGTGGTCTTATCTGGGGTGCTCTTTTCTTCCTGTTTATGACCTTTGCCAGCTTCTCCACCGTACTGGCCGTATGTGAGAATATTATTTCCTTCTGCATGGATACCTTTAACTGGGGCCGTAAAAAGGCTGCTCTTATCAACGGCGTGATGGTTGGTCTCTTGAGTATTCCATGTGCACTGGGCTTTAACATTTGGGAGAACTTAACCATTATCGGCAACCGTGGTGTATTGGATACCGAGGATTTCCTGGTAAGTAATCTGATTTTGCCAATTGGTTCCCTGATTTTCCTGTTGTTCTGCGTATCCAAATACGGCTGGGGCTTCAAGAACTTCTTTGAAGAGGTTAATACTGGTGACGGCATGAAGTTCCCTACCTGGGTCAAGGGCTATTTCCAGTGGATTCTGCCAATAATGCTCTTTGTGATTATCGTTCAGGGCCTTATTCAGTAATAGGGTGAGAACCAACGTAGACAATAGATGATATATTAAAAGCACTGATAGCTGTTTTAGCCACCAGTGCTTTTCTTTTATTGTGATTATTTACGGTCTTCTAACCATGGTTTCATCAATTTCTGCCAAAGAGAAGGCTCCACACATACTCATGGTATCTGCCAACTCGCCGGTGATTTTGTCTATATAGGCCTTAACCCCTGCTTCACCGCCACCATAAACGGCAGTTACAAACGGCCGGGCAATGATTACTGCATGAGCTCCTAAAGCCAAAGCCTTAAATACATCGGTACCAGTACGAATACCGCCATCCACCAATATTTTTATACCGGAACCCTGCAATGCTGCCACAATCTCTGGCAATACTTCAGCTGTGGCCGGACATTGATCCAAGACCCTGCCGCCATGATTGGATACCACTATGGCCGCAGCGCCGGCCTCCTTGGCCTTTAGAGCGCCCTTTACGGTCATTATACCCTTTACAATGAATGGGCGACCGGCAGCTTCCACAATATCCTTCAGCTCCTTGGTACTCTTCGGTCCGGCTGGTGGATTCATCCCCTTTAGGAATGGCAAACCTGCCGCATCCACGTCCATGGCCACGGCAAAGGCGTCAGACTCCTTAACTAGAGCCATCTTTTCCTTTATGGTATCCAAATTCCATGGTTTAACCGTTGGTACTCCCATTCCCTTATTGGCCGCTATGGCCTTGGTAGCTGCCTGCATTACCCCGGCATCCACCCCATCGCCGGTAAAGGCTGCAATCCCATTGTTCCCACAGGCTTTAACTAGCACCTCATTATAGCTTACATCATTGTATTTATCACTGTAATGCAAGGTAACAGCCCCCACTGGACCGGCGAAGAAGGGGGCCTTGAAGGTCTTGCCAAATAGAGTAAGACTGGTATCCACTGGCTTTCCCTCACACAGGGTATCCATATTTACGCGGATTTCCTGCCACTTATCGTAATTGCGGATGGCCGTATCACCTACTCCCTTGGACCCAGGCCCAGGCATGACATTTTTACAGGCCCTGCCATTACATACAGGACAGGCATGGCATTTATCCCCAATACACTCTCTGGCTTGGGCAATAACCTCTGAATAATTCATAGCGAACCTCCTTACACTACACAACATATTCTTTATATATTATAATATCATGGACAGAATAACTGAAAGTTAAAAATACTTATTTTTCATTAAGGTGACTTAAGGAGCAGCTATAAATATGAACAACACCCAAAATACAATTTCAGAGGGCCTTACTCCCCAGCAGGAAGCCTCTGTCCCCCATAAGCGGCGGGTACGTTACAGCGGTAAGTATCCCAAAAAATTCAGCGAAAAATACAAGGAATTGAATCCGGAAAAGTACGGAGACCAAATAAAGCATGTTATAGCCAAGGGTAATACACCGGCAGGAATGCACATTCCTATTATGGTGAAGGAAATCTTGGAAGTACTGGACATAAAACCAGGCGAACAGGGCTTTGATGGAACCTTAGGCTATGGTGGTCACACCAAAGCCATGCTGGAGCAACTGCAGGGTCAAGGACATCTTTATAGCGGCGATGTGGACAGCATCGAAGAAGCTAAAACCGAAGCCAGACTCCGCAAGGAGGGCTTTGGAGAAGATATCTGGACCCCCCGGCTGATGAATTTCTGTGAAATTGACCAGCTGGCCCAGGAGGTAGGCGGCTTCGATTTCGTTTTGGCAGACTTAGGGGTTTCCTCCATGCAGATAGATAATCCGGAGCGGGGCTTTACCTATAAGGCGGACGGACCACTGGATTTGCGTCTGGATTCCCAATCGGGTATTTCCGCAGCCCAGCGTCTCAAGGAACTGGACCGGGATGAACTGACCGGCATGCTTATAGAAAATTCTGATGAACCCTATGCAGAGGAAATTGCCCGGCAGATTTGCAATGATTTAAAACGGGGCATAAAGATTGAAACAACTGTTGCCTTGCACGAGGAAATCATTAAGGCCCTGCAAAAGGTGAAAATTCCCAAGGAAGACCGGGATATGGCCATAAAAAAATCTAGTGCCCGAGTTTTCCAGGCCCTGCGCATTGATGTAAATCATGAATTCGAGGTTCTCTACGAATTTATGGAGAAGCTGCCGGATGCCTTACGGGACGGTGGTCGGGCCGCTATCCTCACCTTCCATTCCGGGGAAGATCGCATTGTAAAAAAGGCCTTCCAAGCTTTGAAGAGGGCCGGAGTCTACAGCGATATTGCCACTGAGGTAATCCGTCCCAGCAAGGAAGAATGTTACAATAACTCCCGTGCCCACTCCACTAAACTTCGCTGGGCCAAAAAGTAAATTTCATATCGCAATAAAATAAGGGGCTGCCTAAGCAGCCCCTTTGTTATATTAACAGGTTATTGCAACCTTATTGTATCATCTCAATGCTGGAAGCTCCACCAGGACGAATGGTCAAGGAATATACTCTGAAGAGATCCAAGCCCATCCAGTAATCCTCTGCGCCATTGTCATACACTACCTTAACATCCCAATACTGCACTCCATCCCGTGGATCAAAGCCGATGAAAATATCCTGTCCTGGAGCGAGAACGCTATTTGGTCCCAGCTCATCCTGATAAATCCAGTCGTTTTCATGGGTTGGGCTAAGATAAATGTAGGCGATAGTTCTACCAGTGCCGTTTACCAGGCTAAAATCCTGACTTCCAGCCAAAGCTGTTCCCTGAAAACCTACTGCCATAATTACTGCTGCCAAGAAAACCTTCAATACATTTAATACCTTCATAATTTTTCCTCCTTTATATGTAAATATAAAACACGACTGACAATTTTTTACTATGGTGCTATCCCATAATTTTTTTCTACACTTATACTTACGATTAATCACCCTATGTATTACAGTTTTATTTTTATTGATTGTAGTTAGTCTCGTCCTAAAATCTCTCGCATGGTGCCCATTGCCCGAAAAAGAATGACTCCCACATTTGCCGGGGAAATGTTAAGAGTTTCGGCGATTTCCTTATTACTCATATCTCCCCAGAATTTTAACTCAATAATTTGCTGCTCTCTTTCCGAAAGCTTTCCGAGAGCCAACAACAGCTCTTTTTTTCCTTCCTGCTCCAACAGCTGGCCATCAGGGCCTTCCTTTTCGTCCACCTTGGGAGAGAATACATCATCCCATTCCACGTTTTGCCGATGGCTCTGCCAACGGTAATAATCCGTCAAAGTACGGGTTGCTATCCGACTCAGCCAAGTGATAAAGGACGCTTTAGTGCTGTCAAAGCTATCTAAATGGGTAACCATCTTTTCAAAAACATCACTGACAATATCATCAGCAGTGGCAGCATTCTTCACCCGAGCATATATTAAATTATATATCCGAGGGAAAAAATGTTCATATAGCTCATCAAAAGCCACGTCATTATGCAATGCTTCCTTGGCTATAACATTCCAATCTTTTTCTTCCATACTATCTGTCTCCTATGCCACTTGCCGTCTTACCAGTTGAGCAAAAATTCCATTTTTGGCCACCAATTCCTCATATGTGCCACATTCCACCAAAGCACCCTGATCAATTACAAGGATTCGGTCGCACTCCTTAATGGTAGACAGGCGGTGAGCAATCACCAACCGGGTAGTTTTTAACTTATTAAGGCTGTCTGTAACAATGGCCTGAGTACGATTATCCAAGGCACTGGTAGCTTCGTCAAATATCAATATGGCTGGCTTTGCCGCCAGAGCTCTGGCAATCATAATTCGCTGCCGTTGTCCGCCGGATATATTATCTGATCCTTCGCTGATTACCGTCTGCATCCCCATAGGCATAGCCCGAATATCATCGGCAATCCCTGCGGCTTCAGCCGCAACCCAGGCATCATCCTGACTAAGAGCTGCCTGCCCCACAATATTCGTGAAAATATCCCCACTCATCAGCTGGCCATTTTGTAACACTACGCCCATTTGTGACCGGACAGAGGTTGGAGATAACTCCGCCAAAGACTGGCCATCATAATATATGGCACCACTTCGTGGCTTCTCAAAGCCTAGCAATAAACGCACCAAGGTTGATTTTCCACAACCAGAATGGCCCACAATAGCTACATTTTCACCTGCAGCAATCTGAAAGCTAATATCATGAAGCACATCTTTTTTATCCTGACCGTACGCAAAGGATAAGTGACTTACTTCTATAGCTCCCGATAATTGATCCGCCTCCACCTTATCTGTGGTATTTTCTGGTATCTCTTCCAATATAGGCCGTAAATTCTCTATATGTGGCTGAATTGTAAAAAAGGTTCCTACCAATGGAATCACAGAGTTCAAGGTGGCATTAAAGGACGTGAAAGCAGCCTCAAAGGCCAAAAACTGTGCATACCCGATACCAATAACGACTTTTTCAGTATCTGCACCAACACTGGCTGAATCCTGTAAGCCATAAACTGCAAAATAATACAAAATCATGGTAAGAATAAAAGGCTGAGCCGCACTTATAATACTATTATAGTTGTTCTGCCACCTTAAGGCTAGATTCCAATGCCAAGTTTCTCCAAAAACTTTGCTCCACAAATTATAGGCCTGTACTTCGGCACCATGAACACGAAATTTACTTAATCCTGCGAAAATCTGCTGAACCAGACCTGCCTCCGTATTGGTAGCAGCAATTAAATTGCGCTGGTAGTTCAGAACCCGCCAATAAACAGCAATGGTAATAATACACCATATAGCCCAAACCACCACTGCAACTCCCGTTAGCTTTAGACTATACCAGCACATTAACAATAGGCTCCAAAAGGAAAACAAGGTATTGAACACCGTAGCCACAAAATTTCCACTGACTACTTCCTTTATAGATTCAAAACCTCGCATACGACTGGCCAGCTCACCAGTGGTAAACCTGCGAAAAAATTTTTCCGGCATATTCAAAAGACGCCCCCACAAGGCCGCTTCTACAGACATATCCAAGCGGGAACCGATACGCATTACCGCCACTGCCCGAATCATGCTGAGGGCAGCCATGGTAAAACTGGTAACCATAAGAACCTGGGTAACCGATACCAGACCTGCTCTGTCCAGTATAGGAATGATATTTTGGAATACTGTTTCTGTTATTATCGGTGTTACCAAAGGAATTAGACCAGCAAAAAAACTTACCACCAGGATGGTTCTATAGTCTACTCTCCAGCACTGACGGAACATAAATCTCAGCAAATCCCTGATACGCAGCCTACGTCTCGGAAAACCGGCATAACATAGGAAGGCATCCTCATCCAGCAGATATGCCTCTTCTTCCGTTATATTAATGCCCTCCGGAATAGATCTGGTAATCAATCGATAACTGCCCGGTGTCTGGGGAATAATCGCCGCCATTTCCTTCTTTTCACCATAATAACCGATCATGGTGCCACAATCCTTGGTAAACCAATCCCTCTCCAGCTTAATCAGCCGCAGCTGGACATTGGCCTTTTGCGCTATCCGACGGATAAGACCAATATTATCCAACTTCTTCACCGTTTCAGGAGGCAGACTTACATCCGATTGCCCCATACGCAGGGCTTTTTGTACCAAGCGCATAATAAAGCTGGCTTCCTCCAGGCTTTTAACCCGCTGCTCAGTACTCCGTTCCTCATAGAATATTTCCTCTTCCCCCAACAGGTTATCAATAGCGTCATCAATCAACCGCCTTTTTTGGTGGTCAATAATGGACTGGCGACGCTCCAGCCGTTTATCTGCGGACAAAAATCGAATGCCCTGAAGCATGGCGAAAATATGTTGTTTACCCTCAAAGAATTTTAACAGGTCACTACTGGAAGCTATGCCATCCTCAGAGTGTAGTATTTCAACCCCCTGAGTCAAAGTATCATCACCTAAATCAGTCAATCTTTTTATCCATTTTATACCGGAAACATGGTCAAACCACCCCTGTATCAATGGCCGTAGTTCTTCCTTGGTAGCAGTGGAGAATTTTTGCACTGTAATCTGGCAATCCTCCAGACCATATATAAGTACATCTACTTCCCCAAATTCATCAAATGCCGGAAAAACAGCCTGTCCAGCCTTCAATGGAAAAAGGTATTCTTGCCGATAGGATTCCTGGCTGGCCGTTACAGCATAGACCTCCACCGTTCCCTCCTGCACCAGCAAATATTCATCTGTATTTTTTAATCGCCAGCGTTTTCCTGCTTGTAGTTCCATACCATCACAACTCACTAACCTTATTTACTGTCATGTTCTTCAATCAGTCTGCGATAAGGACCATCGTGATTCATCATTTCACGATGCCGTCCCCGCTCTACCACTTGTCCATTTTCCAGAACAATGATTTCATCAGCATCCCTGATAGTGGACAGCCGATGGGCAATTATAACACAGGCACAGCCCCGATGCCGGATATTGGTAAGCACCTGTTCCTCCACCACCGGATCCAACGCACTGGTGGCTTCATCCAATATCAACAAAGAAGGATTTACTGCCAAAGCCCGGGCAATTTCCAGACGTTGTCGTTGTCCTCCACTGAAATTCAGACCACTCTCTGCCACCTTGGCATCATATCCTCCATCCAACTGGAGAATATCATCATGTATGCAGGCATCCATGGCTCCGCGAATTATGTCGCTTTGTCGCAGGGAATCATCAAATAAGGAGATATTTTGGGCTACCGTTCCGGTTATTTGAAAGATATCCTGGTCCACAGCTGCCAGAGATGAGGTTATTACATTACGGGGAATCTGCCGACGAGGTTGTCCATCAAAAAGTACCTGTCCATCCCACTCCTCATACAATCCGGAAATAATCTTGGCTACAGTGGATTTACCGCTGCCGGAAGAGCCCACTATGGCCACCCAATGTCCCGGTTTCAAATGAAGGTTGAAATCCTGTAATAAAGGCGGCTCCAATGGACTGTAACCAAAGTATACATGCTCCAAAGTCAACTCACCGGACAACCGCATTTTTTCCCCGTTATTTGATGTATCTGGGTAGTTTAAGGTATCAACGCTATAGCTGCGCACATCATTAAGCCGCTGCATCTGCATTTCAGTAGTTTGCAGACTGGTATACAATCCTGTTAGGTTATTTACCGGAGCCTGGAAATTAGTCATCAAATGTTGGAAGGCCACAAACATACCAGCCGTCATGGCCCCATCCATAATGGAAAAACCACCAAAGGTCATTATAAGGGCCCCGTTCAGACCGGATAGCAGAGTTGGCAACATGGTAACAGACAACATCCAAATTTGGCTTTCCTGCATACCATTTAATACCTTTGCCCGATATCCCGCCCATTTCATGAAGAAATCACCTTCATTACCGTTGGCCTTGATACTGTCAATCATGGTAAGGCCGTTTATACTGACACCATATTCTTTGCCAGCGTCCTGCTGTATACGCATGGTCAAGTCCGTTAAATGGCGACGGGTCAGCAGAAGAACCGCTATATTCATCAATAAAAAGGCAATACCAATAAGGGTAAGAACAAAATTATATTGTAATAACAGCAACAAAAAGAACAGGGCTACAAATCCATCCAGAACAGCAGTAGCTGCACTGCCGGACAAAACCCCGGCCACCGATTCATTCATACTGATACGCCCTGCCACCTCAGCAGCATAGCGCTGATGGAAAAATTGCATGGGCAATCTTAATAAATGCCAGAAAAAACTGGATGAATCCGCCAAGGTCAGCTTACGCTGCCAACGAGTCAACAATACGGAACGAAGCCAGGTTAAAACAGCTGACACCACAAAGGATATGGTCATGGCCAAGCACAAATTAGGCATCCAGTCAGGGTGTTTATTGGTTAAAATATCATCCAGAAATATCTGACTAAACACCGGCGATGCCAGTCCCGGGATAATCATAAACAGGCCCAGGAAAATGAGAAAACACATTCCCCATTTATCCTGCCACAGCTTTTCCCATACAGCTTTAAAGACATTATATCGATGCCCCTCAGGTTTAAAACCAGGACCTGGCTTAATGGCCAGGGCTATACCTGTATATGAGGTTAAAAATTCCTCCCAATCTACGGTACGGCGGCCCATACCAGGATCATTCAGATAAACCGTATCGTTGATAATACCCTCAAGAACTACAAAATGATTGAATTCCCAGTGTATAATCAACGGATAATCCGGCTCTTCCCGGATGTTTTCCGCCTCCCAACTATAACCATGTACCTCACAATTACGTGCTTTGGCTGCCCGCAATACATTGCTGGCCTTGCTGCCATCACGATTTACACCGCATTCAGCCCGCAACTTTTCCAAAGGAATCCACAAGCCATAATGAGCCAATACCATAGCCAGGCAAGCAGCTCCACATTCAGTGGCCTCCATCTGCAATACCGTTGGTACCTTCACCCGGCTTCCCGAGCCAATATTAAGTTTACTTAATAATTCAAAAGCCATATGACTCACCTATTCCGCAGCCATTGGCTGATTCTATAAAAGACCTTTTCTATAGGTGGACGCCGTTCAATAATAACAGAGCCCGTGCAAAAACTACCCGCAGTAACTGGTTTATGTGGCCCCACCGATGAGGTCCATAAATAGCCTGAAGGTGAATTTTCATCCTTTACCAATATGAAACGTACCTCCATCACTGCCCCCTGACCACTGGACATCAAGCGTTGCGATAATTCTGGATTGCCTATTTGTTGTTCAACGGACTTTAAGGACACAGGATAATTGGATACAGTACGAACTACCCCCACCAAGCTGCCAGATTCCTGGGCATCAACACCACTGGGCACAATCTGAATAGTCTGACCGGTTTCTATACGCTTTCCCTTATCCACAGGTACATAAATCACGCCCATTAAATCGGCATTTTTTTGGGTCAAACGAACACTGCAAAGAGGGCTGCCGCTCTCAATAATACTCCCTTTGCGCACCATTACTTCATCCACTATACCATCATAATCACTGATTACATCACGGGACAGCTTCTGCTTATAGAGCTTGGCCCGATATTGATACACCTGACTGGAAGTATCCCGCATGCTGCCAGCTAGTTGGGACTCAAATTTAGCTATATTAGTATCAGCTGACTGGTCTGAATGCTCCAGGCGAGCGATTAAATCACCCTTCTTTATCTGCGAACCCTCCCGCACATAGACGTTGGCCACTTTGCCACCAGCAACATGGGTAACATTGGTAACACCACCATAATCAAGAATCATGCCCATTCCATCAGCCCGAACGGTAAGCGAGCCAAAAATTGACCATATTACAACGGATAACAACAATAAGCCCACCGCCAATAACCCCATCCAGCCGATGGGGGTAGTTATGGGCAAAAGGGCATCCAATCTATCCGGTGAACGAAGTTTATCTAAAGCCGTCGAACTAAAAATCTTGCTGCCATCTGCCATTATTAGTTATCCTCCAATACAATATCTATCTGTGTACCTTCATCTATACCCTCTGTATCTGAGGTAATAACTATATCTCCAGCTTTGAGTCCCGTTTTGACCTCCACATACTTGCCATCAGTAATACCGATTTCTACGTGACGGATGGCTAACCGGCCATCCTCATCCAGTACAGCAACCTGATTTTTATTTTCATTTATAATAGCCCCCACTGGTACTGCCAAGCACTTATGTGGAAGATTGGAATGCAAACATACTTTGCTGTATGCTCCTGGCTCCAACAGGCCTACCCGATTATCGATGCGCCAAACAACCTGTCGCATGGTGGCAGGCTCACTTAAATCTGGAGTTATCTTCTCTACCTGTACGCGGAAAACCTGATCCTCCCCTAAATTCCCCGAGGCAAAATTAGCGCCATAGGACTTCTGAAGCCCCTCACCTTCACTGATGGTAAGCTCAAATTCCCGGCCAATATATAATTGCTTGGTATAGACATCCTTCAGTGTAGACGTAAAATTAATGGATGAAAAATCCCCCACCAAGGCTACAGGAGTACCGGCTTTAACGTAAGCTCCCACCGTCTGATAGAGATTTAATACCTCACCATCGATAGGTGCCGTAATTATTTCCCTGGACTGTCGAATCAACAGCTGCTCCCGTTGTGCCTGAAAATTGGCCAGTCGGGCCTGAGCTGCCTTATATGCTGCTTCTGCTTCATCAAATCTCTCAAGGGAAATAGCATTGCTTTCCAACAACTGACGATACCGGTTGTAGGTATTCCTTGCTTTTACCACCTGAGCCTCTGCCTCAAAAATATCACTGTCAGACTGACGAATTTTCAGTGGTATATCCTCATCCAATAGCTCAATAATCGGAGTTCCCACAACAACATGGCCATTCTTTTCCACAAAAGCCCGTACGACCCGGCCATTTTCCAACGCCACCACATCAGTCATCTTATTGGAATAGAGATTTACCAGCTCCAGTTCTACAATAGGCATTAAATCACGTTCCTGTACGGTAGTACCAGTTAATGGTAAATGTTGATTAGCCATTCGTTCAATTATATCATTTTCTCCCCGATGATTCAGATAAACACTATAACCAAACAAGGTCACTATCAACGTTATAATGATGCCTACACCTAAATAAAAATATATTTTCATCGTAAATCCCCACAATTTTTTTTAATTTCTTGTAATACTCCTGCCCATTATTCGTATGTTATGGTAAAATAGAACTGGAAAATGATGGGAGTGAATATTATGAGTATCCAGAATGAGTTAACTAATACAGACTTTTCGCACCTCAGCAAGGTAAAAAACAGCCTCAAGGCTCATCTCCACGAAATGCGCAAACAAAAGAGAGAGCTGTCCTGGGAAGAACTGGATGAATTAGCTGCCGCTGGTGGTCAGAATCCTATGAACCCAATGATTCCAAAAAAGCCTCTGTAATCTTTTAAGAAAATTAATAACTGTGTAAATGACTGTGGACAACAATATTTGTCCACAGTTTTTTAATATAAGTACCTTACATAGTATTATAGGGAAAAATAATTGTTTTTTCCAAGTTTTTTTGAAATATCCTCTGTTTCTTTAGCTTAATCTTAAATATTTCATAACAAAATACCCTGCCTGTTTTACTTTCACTGTAAAACAGGCAGGGTGGAGAGAATTTTATACTTTTATTCAGCAGCATTCTTCCAGCTATCGCCGACAGTGCCCGCTTCCCTCATTTCCGTTGCTGCCGCATCCATACGGGAGAAGGATTCCTTTACCCCAGCTGCATCATGTGTAAAATTCACGGCATGATCAGCTCCGATACCGATAGAAGCAGCTTCAGAAACAGAATCAATATTTGCTCCCATGAAAATAAAATTCCACTTATACTCCTCAGTGGCCTTTTCAATCATGGCCTTTACATCGGCTTTGGTATATTCCCTGCTATGATTTTCCTTACCATCAGTCATAATAAGGAACAACACACGACGTTTAGCAGGACAAACACCTTCTTTATTCATTCTGCCTAAGGTATCTGTAACCGTTATACCCACTGCATCCAAAAGTGCTGTCATCCCTCTGGCATAATACTCCTTATCGGTTAATTCAGGTACCTTCTGTATATCCTTGGCGTCTACAAGCTTTTCATACTTATCATCAAAGAGAACCGTGGTAACCTCAGCACGCCCCTTTTCTTTCTTTTGCTTATCCAAGAAAGAGTTATAACCGCCTATGGTATCTCCTACTAAATGTCTCATGGAACCGGAACGGTCAAGTATACAGATAATCTGTACCGGCTCAGCGGATGTCATGGAACATTGTGAAGTATGTTCATGGGGCAATATCTCTGATTGCTTCACTACCGATTCTTGTTTTTCCGTCAAAACGCTCCCCGGCGACACCTGGGCAAAGCATATACCTGTACTAAGAGCCAGCATCGCCACCAACATCAATAACCTTCTGTACATTTTATCATCTCCTCTTTAGCTCCCCTCCATATCTTGATATTTCAATTTTTAATTAACCTTTTGAACTGCTAACGGTAATAAAACCTTATCACCAGCGAAACCACCATGAGCTTCAAGCTTTAAATCAGAAAGGTTTTTATTCTTAGGAATATCAAATGGGATAGTTACTGATACTACCATACCTGGATTTATTTGTCTTAGGAAGGAATCTAATTTCCCTCCCCTTGACATCGCTATTGCTGTTTGCGCATCCGTACTATGGCTATACTCTACACCATCACTAGTAACTAGCTTAAATGAATTTGCATCTACTGTTATAGCATCTTTCTGACCATTAGATACTACCAAAGAAACAATAACAAATTTTCCCTGTGCCTGCTCTTGAAAGAACTGATCACCAATAGTATTTTTTTCTTCAATAGCATAAACAGCTATACCTACATTTGAGGCAACAGCCCCTTTAACCTTGCCTATCCCCTCAACATCACATACATATTCTGGAACCTTTTTTTCACTATTTTTTGAGGATTTCCCCCCACCGCAACCGCTTACTATTGTTAATAAAACAATAATAGCAATAAATCCCAAACAACATCTCTTAAATTTGCTCATATACAACATCTCCTATATATAGATTACTTGCACATGCATAATTCTTGTATACAGGCAAATAATCCTGCTTTATTGTAAAAAAATATTAACTTTTATAAGTCACTATTGGTCGTTATTTGAACTGTCCCCCGTCCCCTTTAACTGGAAATTTACAGGGAATTATTATATTATTTTTTTACACTAGATAAGGTCAATGATTATGAAGGAGGCAATTATGAACCGAAATAAAGAAGCCTGCCATTGTAAAAATGTAACCTACGGCATGATCGAGGATGCTGTAAAAGCCGGCTACACAAACTATAACGACCTGCAGGAAAAGCTTCGCTTCGGTACCTCCTGCGGCAAATGCCAGGAATTTATACAGCATCTGCTAAAAGAGTTAATTGCTGAACAAATGTAATTGAGAACATACTCAAAAATGGAAAAGTAATTTCACAATTTTCATAGAGGAAAAAAATAGTATTTGTTGAATATCCTTGGTAGAAATTTTCTTGCGGAGGTGTTCACTATAGATACGATCGATACACAGGATAATACAGTGGATAATACGGTGTTACCCAATAACAAAAGTCCCTATAGGCCCCTGCTGCTAATTCCCATAACCTTAATTGTAACCATTGTATTGCTTGCTATAGGGGCGTATATTGACAATAATTTGATTAGTTGGGGCTCAGCCAACGCAGGTCAGGGTCACCCTGTTCCATTTATTACACTGTTAGTAGCATTAGTGATGACAGCTGCTAATGTACTTGTGGGTATTGTGGCCATCATCGTGACAATTTATAACCTATACAAAAGGAGATAATCCAGAAGCATTGGACACAAAAAAAGATTATTGTTGGAGGGCGGAGACTATGTTGAGTATTTTTCGAAAGACAGCTATAGGTTTATCTTTGGTTACAGCCTTATCCCTAGGGACCTGTGCCGAAGCGGAAATCATAAATGGAATAACTCCCGAAAGGGAAAACCAGCTGGCCCTTTTGGCCCGTCAGAATTTTTTTAGTGAGACCAGTAAGACTATGGAACAAGCCATCTCTGAGGGCGGTTATTTTGCGGTAACGGATCTGGACAACAATCAGCGGCTGGAAATTCTCTTCACCTCGTCGGCCTGTGACGGCAGTGTCATTTCCAATTGGGGCTATGAGGTGAATGAGTCGGAAAACGATACTTATCCGCTGAATTTTATGGATGGCTCTTATGAGGTAAACATAAAACATCCCGAGCTGGCCATGTATTATGCTTGCCAGCTGGGCCTATATTATTACACTGCGGGTGATACCAGCTGGAGCATGACCGATGACGGAAAATGGGCCCATAGCGGTGGCGTGTTCAGCATGTATTTGGAAAATGGCCGAATTCATCGGTCCCTGTTGGGCGGTTTTTATGGCCTGCACAAGGACCGGGATAATCCCAACGAAGAAATACTTTATTTTGACCACAATGCCAATATTATACCCTTTGGAGAATATGCCAACCTTTTGAAAAATTATTACATCCACCATCACCCATTCTGGGTAACTGTGGATTGGCGGCCGGTTACCGAGCTGGCGGCGGCCAAGGGCGATCCGAAAAAGTTGCAGGAAGTCTATAGAAAATCCCTGTCGGGCTTTTATCTGCAGGAGACTGCCACCGAGGAAGAAGTTCACGGCAATTAAACTGGAACCCACAAGAATTAAGGAGCAAAAACCATGTCACTTTTAAAAACAATCAAGGGACTTGTCGTTTGCCTCGTTATGACTACGACTTTTTCGGCTGTTGCCTGTGCCTATCCCTATGAATACGGTCTGGAGCTGGTAAAAATAGAATACAGTCCAATCATTACGGGTATGGATTTCAAAGAAGCGATAGCGAAAAATGCCTGTTTCTGCATCAGTGATTTGGATTGCAATGGCTGGTTGGAATTTACCATAGCCAAACAGGACGCAGAGGGAAGGTATCGGGATATTCAATGCTATGAATATGACTCCGACTGCGCGGATGTATTGCGTCCCCTCGAAATCCGTCCACCAGAGGCTGGTTTCAGTCCAAGGGTTATGTACATGCCAGGGGAAAATAAGTTGACTGCCTATCGCCACAGGGATGAAAAACAGGGTGAAGAACGTTATTATCATGTCGATACCACTTACAGGCAGGGCGGAGAATATACCGTGGCCCGGCAGGTCATCAATAAATCCAACAATATGTTGTTCACTTATCTTACCGCCATGGAAAAGGGCGTTATTAGCGAATCTGCAAGCAATCCAGGAATGCTTACATACACCCCAAAATTATACATGGATGCAAATGGCAAAGAAATCAGTAAGGACGCTTTTGATAAAGCAGCCGATAACTATATCACGAATACCGAAAAGGTAGAGGCGACTTTCCTGTGGATTCCTGTTGCGGAATTAGAAAAGGCCTTGGGGCTGGGAGTGGATGAGACATGGGAAACCCTCCAAAAATCATGGCAAGGCTTCCGCTTTGGCAACGACCCTCAGGGAAAAAATCCCAACGAGCTTGAATAACTGCCGGTCAATTTCCAAAGATTACACCACCATGAATAAACACAGGCGTCCTATTAGCAGCAGTCTGAGTAGGAACCTTTGTTGACAGCTTATAAGGGGTATCTAAGATATAGGCAGTTACAAGAATAGCATCCTCCTTGATTTTTTTGAAGATTTTGCTATCCAGCTCTGCTTTATATACTTCAAAACTATGGGCGCCAACGGAAGAAGAAGTCAATGCCTGAGTAAAAGCCATGTTATCTGACCATTGCCATAATTTTTCACCGTTTTTATCGGTAATAATAAAATCATAGATCTGTCCGTTCCGATGACTTACGCTGTAAGGCGAATCACCGCTGTTGGTAACTTTGAGTTCCATTAAGAGCTTTCCGTTCCGCTTTTCAACGGTGAGCTCCTGAATAATATTATCAAATTGCATAGCAGCATAGTTGCTGTTAGTATTCGAAGCACCAGACCCAGAGCCTGACACAGGGATAGTGACACCTATTCCCGTGCCAAAATTGGCGTTAACGATGCCGGGAACACACATGGTAATTGCCATTACAAAAGTCAGTAATAATTTATACATAATGCATCACCTCGTGGAATATATTTTTACAATATTTTACACAATTTGACGAGGGTAGTGAAGGGACATATTAAAACAAAAAGGATAACCTTAATTGGCTATCCTCTTTAATTTGAATCAAGAACAAATATTTGGTTAATGGGTTGCGAGAGGCATTGATGTGTCGGCTTCCTCACTTTTCGAGGAGGTGATGGCCTATGAGTCTTTACGAGCAGCTATCCTTGCTGATAGCACTTCTAACTCTTGCCGTTGCCGTATATAGTATTAAGAGATAAAATTCTTTTATGTAAAACTATAGCCGACCACTGCAATGGTCGGCTACGTTCGGTAGTCTATTCCGAGGAACTGACGGAGCAAACATCAACCGCCTCTTTTCTTATGGTTATTATAGCATTTGTCCTGTCCATGGACAAGTGCTTATTTTTATCCGACCGAAGCCACCATAACCAGCATCAACAGTCAATCCAACATTATTTTCCGAATACATAACGGGTATGAATCATTGCTTTCCCCTCATAGTGCGGGCAATTAGGATCAATTATGTTGAAAGTATGGCGCCGCTGTTCGCCGGCAGGAATATATAAATTTATACCTTCAAAATAGCTCCATCCTTGCCATATAAGTTGACCATTCGGATCGTCAAATTTCGCCTCAATGATGCCTTCCTGAATCGTAACCCCTTCCTTGTTGTTGTTGGTAGTTCTCAAAAAGGAAGCGGAAGGTGAACCACCTTCCGCTTTTTTAAAATCCCTAAAACCGTAATCACTTGTTCACGAGTTGCCCTAAAACAGTCTGACAATCTTTGCAATAGTACTATCATCGAGGGGTGTACGTACAGGGTAAGACAATATAAACTCCAAAACCGCACGCCCTCTGTTTGTAAACGCGTCACCTGTACCGTTAAGAATCAGATCAGGATTAGTAAAATACACAATGCCGATACGCCGATTCTCTCGTATGTAAATCCGCCATATATACTCTCCTATGATTTTGAGATTTGACTTGAGGTTGTCCCCTATTATTTCCCTTTAAAAACAGGAGGACGTTTTTCTGAGAAGGCCTTTATACCCTCCTGAAAATCCTCTGTCCCCAGCAGCATTGCCATGGCCATGGATTCGTAGGTCAAGGTTTCATCCAGTGTAGCGCCATAATTATTAATTTCCTTTTTCATCATGGCCAGGGCCAATGGTGCTGCCCCAGCGATCTGCTTGGCAACAGCCATGGTTTTTTCTTTAAGTTCCTCCGGAGGAAATACATTATTTACCAAGCCCAAGGAATGGGCTTCTTCGGCAAGCAATGGACGAGCAGTAAACATCAATTCCTTTGCCTTAGCCAGGCCAACGGTCTTAGCCAGGAAATAATATCCTCCACAATCTGGTGCCAATCCTATGTTGGCAAAACTCTGGATAAATTTTACCCCCCCGGCAGCGTAACACAGGTCACAGGCAATGGCTATATTAAAGCCTGCCCCAGCTGCTACGCCATTAACCATGGCTATAACAGGCTTGGACATACTGCTGATCAGTTTGACCACCATTCCAGCCTGGGCCACAAAATTACAACGTTCATCGGTAGTTTTTAATTTATCAAGGGATGGCAAATCACCACCTGCACAAAAGCCCCGTCCTTCACCTGTAATTACCACAACACGGACATCCGAATCATGCTCAACGAAATGCAATTTTGCCAACCATTCATTAATAAGCTCCAAACTCATAGAGTTGAGGCTTTTAGGCCGGTTTAAGGTTAAAAGAGCGACTCCCTCGCACTTTTCATATTTAACAATTTCCTCGGACACAGATACCCCTCCCATCAATAAATCTACAATCTAACTACTATGGACGATACAAAACACTTAAAATTTGCTCAACGCCGGGCCATTCAGGTAATCGCAACAATCTCCCTGCTGAAATCCCTGCTCCTGCATTTGGCGAATGATACCGTCACGGATTTTGAACCAACCTGTGGACCAATTGCTAAAGAGGGTATTTTCCGCCGGAGCACGGCCGATTATCCGTTGTAAAACAATGTCCGGAGCCAAATGACGCAAAAACAAAATCACCCGTTTTTGGTATTCATCCCGGCCAATCATCGTCAATTCACCCGCCGCGTACTGCTGAGCCATAACCGTCCCTTTTACAATATACAGGGCATGCAATTTTACCTGATCCAGCTTCAGGGCAGACATAATATGGGCCGCTTCAATTGCATCCCGGTCCGTATCCCAGGGCAAATTAAGTATCAGATGCGCACAAGTTTGAAGACCATATCTTTTTACCCGTAGGACTGCATCAATAAACTCCGCCAGACTATGCCCCCGATTAATCTTATCCAGCGTAAGGTAATTTACTGACTGTAGCCCCAGCTCCACACAAATATCAATTTGGTAGCGGTCGGCAATTTCCTTCATAGCCTGCAAATAATCATCCCGAATACAGTCCGGCCGGGTGGCAATATAGACGGCCACCACGCCCTCTGCCTTGGCCGCTTCCTCCAAGTAACCGACAAAACGCTCCAACGGCAAATAAGTGTTACTGAAATTCTGCAGATAAGGGATGAACTTTGTGGCCTTGTATTTGGGTGCAATATGCTCCTTGTTGGCGGCAATCTGTTCTGTTACCGTCATGGTATCCGGCAAATTTTCGTAGCCGGTACCAATCTCGCCACAAAAGGTACAACCGTTAACCCCACAATTACCATCCCTATTGGGGCAACTTACAGGTAAGGCTACGGGTAACTTGTATGTCTTCTCCCCATAGCGGTTTAACAAATATTCCGAAAATGTATTATATACTGGCTTGTTTACTAAACCCATATTAATTATTCCACTACCTATCCTTTATCATCATCGAGCTATTCCTTGCCACAACGATTCTGGTACTTCCTCTCTGGTCAAAAAGCCATGAACCAGGGTGTAATACTCCGGCAGGTGGTCACTGCTCCAGAGGATGTCTATATTGAATAGATCCTTGGTTAATTCCACGATAGTAAAGCCAAAGGCATCTATTGCATAACGTAATTTATCCGGCTGCCGACAGATGCCTCCATCCTTTCGGGTGCATTCCTCGCACAGATTGCAGGCCGTAGCTGATAACGACACACTGCCAGGGAGCTTGTCTTCCAATTGGCGAAGTTTTGCATCCACATCCAGTTTAACGGCGGACATTATTTCCCATCCCATTGCCTTAATTTTCTCCGGAGTGTCTTTTTGCTTGATCAGCTCGCTGTCCAATTCTATCTTGGAGCATACCAAATACACCCAGGCATATTGCCCTAAAAAGGCCTCCTCATCAATGGATAAAGGAGGGCAGGACCATTTTTTTCCATATCTTGGGCAATGTTTACAATAGCCAAGATGTTTTTCCCGGTCCTGGTATTTATCCCGTATAACCTGCATCGGCAAGTATTTTACATGTGTTTTTACTGTATAATCCATCATTTTTGTCCTTTGAACTGCTCCTGCCATTTTGGCAGCCCGTATTACTCTGTCTTCCAGTCTCGTATCTTCCATGATCTGGGCACACAGTTTGCCCATACACTCATGCCGAAAACTGTCATTGCTTACACTGGCATTATATTCCAAGCTGCTTTGTCTTACTCAATTTAAACAGTAGGAAAAGGCTTTAACTCCAACATAAACTGCTAATATCCGGGAAGATTTTAACAAGAAAACAAAGGCATGCTTCGGAGAAATTCGATACTATAAAGGCAGACAAATCCCCCATAGCAACGAAAGGATGTTTTTCATGAAAAGAAATTATTACTTGGACTGCCTGCTTTTCACCAGCGGTATTATTTGTATTGTTACCGGCTTAATGTTGGATTTTCACTTAATTTCAGGTGGAAAAGAAGTCAGAAGTCTCTATAAACATATACACATATATAGCGGTTATTTTATGGGAATTGCCCTGATAATACATCTGCTTTGGCACAAAGGGTGGATTTCCCAAGCCACAAAACAAATCTTAGGCCGTAAAAATACCAACATAACAACCTGATTTATAAGTACTACTTTTTCTGCACCAGCTACTTTGCTTCCCACAAAAACTTTTTCCGAACAGCAAACAATTTAAAAAAGATCGTTAACACAAACTAGGTCTTTGCCTGGCGTAGAATTTCTGCCAATCCTACAGCCAGGTAAAATTTTTTGTTGTTGAAATTTCAGAACAGGTTAACAAAGAATTTGGCATCCAAAGAATAGAAGAACTTTAAATTTTTCAGGAATTAATCTCTATCTGGCACATTTTCATGGCTTCCAAGGCATTTGTGTGGCTTTCCGGTGTTACACCGGCACAGCACTGTGCATCGACAGATACCTTCAGTTCAGGATAGGCCGCCTTTATAAGCAGGGCATTGCTGATCACGCATATATCGGTGCACAGCCCCACCAGCTCCACTTCATCAGCTGCTTTCAGGTGCTTTATAAGTTCCATGGAACCAAAGGTCGGCTTTTCCACAACTGCCTTGGCTTTTTCCACGAATACACCGAGTTCATCGCAGATTTTCCAGCCCTGAGTGCCCTTTATACAATGCTCGACTGGCAGATTTTTCCCTTCCTGAGTATTTAAATAATCTTTCCCATGAGTATCCATAGTAAAAATAAGCTCAGCTGAACGGCATTCCACTACCTTTTCCAGCTTGGCTTTTAGACGGGGCAGCATTGCCTGGGCTTCCTTGGTACCAAGGCTGCCATCAATAAAATCATTCTGCATATCTACCACAACAATGGTCTTCACTTCCACAAACCTCCCAAATACATCAACTCATTATTCCTTTCTCTCCAAAGGAATTTTATAAATTACCTCAGTGCCTGCCCCCTTTTTGGAATGAAGCTCCAGACTCCCCCGTTCGGCATACAGGTTGGCTATGCGATGACGGACGTTGGACAGGCCTATACCGCCAGTCTGGTCCTGCATCAGCTTTTGGCACTCCTCTTTGGTCATGCCGGTACCGTTATCCGACACCTTGACGGCCAGCTGGCCTGCTTCTTCCCTAATACTTATGGCCAGGCGGCAATCCGCCGGCTTGGAAAAGAGACCATGCAATAGGGCATTTTCCACAATAGGCTGCAGGGAAAAGGTGGGCAGGAGACAATTATTCACCTTATTATCCACGTCCAAATCCACAGTCAGCCGGGAGCCAAACCGTACCTTCAGTATTTCAATATAGGCCGCCACACTGGAAAACTCCTCCTCCACCGTCACCTTGTCCTCATGCTTGGCAAAACTGAAATGAAGCATTTCCGACAGCTCCTCCAGCAGCATACGGGCTGTATCCGGGGCAGTGCGGCAAAAGGACATAATATTGGATAAGGTGTTGAACAAAAAATGAGGATTTATCTGAGCCCGCAGGGCTTTCAGCTCGGCCCGCTCCGTCAGCATCTGCTGCTGGTCCAGCTCATGAACAGCCAGCTGGCGGGACAATAGCTGGGCTAAATCCTTTACCAGCTGCACCTCAGCCACGGACAGATTGCTGTTGTGGGTCCGATACAGCTTCAGGGTGCCCACTGCCTTGTCCCGAATCACAAATGGAGCCACTACCCCACAGACCAGCGGACAATTTGGCTCTGGGCATTGAGCCCCATCCTGAAATACCACAAGTTTTCCTTCAGCCAGTGCTTCCGCCGTGGCCGGGGAAATAATATCATGTCCGGGCTTATGATGGTCACAACCAACCCCAATAAAGGCCAGAATATACTTGTCATCCGTAATGGAAACCGCATCCACCCTGGTCAGGCGAAAGATTATTTCCGCCACCTTCTGGGCACTGTCAGGTGACAGCCCATCCCGAAACCATTTCAGGCTCTGGGAGGCAATGGACAGGGCCAAATGGGCGGATCTGGCGCCGCTGAGCTCGGTCTGGAGCTGCATGTCCTTCAAAATAAGCACAAAGAGAGTGGTGCCCACAATGGTCACCATGGTTGTAGGCAGTGCCGCTGTCTGTTCAAAGGCCAGTGCCGCCTCAAAGGGCTTGGCGAAGGCCAGGGTAAGTCCTTTTTGAATCAGCTCCGCCGTCAGGGCCATACCAGCCGCCATACGCCAGTCCAGACGATAGAATCCCACCTTTTGCCGCAATAAGCCGGCCAATATTCCTACCATAAAGGTGGCCACTGCACAGGAGGCCGCCGTAAAGCCCCCCAGACTGTAACGGTGCAGGGCGCCAATCAAGCCAACGCTGGCCCCCACCCATGGGCCACCTATAATACCCCCCATTAGGGTTCCAACTATTCTGGTGCTGGCCAAAGCACCATCTATATGAGTTCCGTAGTATGATGAAATAATGGATAACAGGGAGAAAACCGCAGTAAAGATTGCCCAGGAGGTCCAAGTCACCGGCTCCATGGCCATGGACATGGCCTTGCGGTTGCGTCCCAACAGATAGGCCACTACCGTGGAAAAGCACACATCCCCCAACAAATCGAACAACAAAGCCATCAAATCACATCCATTTCGTTAGGCCCATCCTTATTTTATGCCAAGCTTCTGCCGCACCTCCGGTATATGCTTGCGGCTCACCGGAATTTCCGTGCCAGCTCCGTCATTGAGGTTAAGCACATAAGAGCCATGAAACCAGGGAATGACCTTGGCTACTGCCCCTATGTTGACAATATATTGACGATGTACCCGGAGAAAAATGTCCGGATCCAGCATCTCCGCCAATTCCGACAAGGTTATGGACAGCTGGTAATCCCCTTCTTTAGTGTGCAGGAAAACCAGTTTATCCTTGACGTAGGCCAAAAGAATATCCCGCTGCTGAACCGGAATCAGGGCCCCACCCTTTTGTACGCTTATGGGTCCATAATGAGGCCCAGCCGCCGGGGCGGCCAAAGAAGGCTCGTTGTGCTCCGTCAGGGCAAACAATGAACGGACCTTTTTCAGGGCCTTGGTAAGCCTGGCCTGGCCCAAGGGCTTGGTAAGATACGCCACCGCCGCCGTTTCAAAGGCCGGCAACGCATACTCCTCATAAGCCGTAACAAAAATAATCATAGGATTTAACTTCAGGGTAGCCAGGCATTCGGCAAATTCCAAACCGCTCATACCCGGCATTTTAATGTCCAAAAACAAGAGCTCGCAAGGATTTTGCTGAAGATAGGCCAGCGCCTGCTGACTTTGTTGGAACTTGGCCACCACTGATATATCGGGATGGGCCTCCAACAAATACTCAATATCATCACAAATCGGCTGCTCATCATCAACAATTACCGCACGCAACATCTGGCTTCATCCTTTCATGCATAAAACTTGCCTTGCACATTTAAAATTCTATCATTTGAAATGTTACATTTCAATATACTAAAGGGAGAAGGCCAAGCCCCCTCCCTTTATTTTTATGACATTTATCAGCTGTTCATGGCTTCTCCGGCAGCATCCCAGCCAACCTGAAGTGCCTTCATGTTCTGCTCCACCGTATGGGGCGGTACACGGTCTGCCACTGATTCCTTGATGGAGTCAAATGTAACGGTACCCGTTATACGCACCAGGGCCCCCAGGGCCACAATGTTGGCAAAGAGGGGCTTGCCGATTTTTTCCACGGCCAGTCTTGTAATTGGAATGTTGACTATTTTCGGAAATTCAGGTGGATTTGGTACCAAATCCTCATCCAAAACCAGTATGCCATCCTCCTGCAAATCGCCATAGTATTTCTCGGCCGCCTTTTGCGTCATGGCCAATACCAAATCCGGCTTGCCCACATGGGGATGATAAATAGGCACATCATCCACAATGACCTCGGATTTGGAGGCGCCACCCCGGGCCTCTGGCCCATAGGACTGGGACTGAACCGCTTCCTTCCCTTCATTTACCGCTGCCTCGGCAAAAATAATAGCCGCTGTGATTACACCCTGACCGCCGGAGCCGGATAATCTAAGCTGTTTTCTCATTTGTCAGCACCTCCTGCCATCTGGATAACCTCATTGTAGGCCGTGGCATAGTCCGGCTCGCTTTCGTGGTAGAAGAGACCGATAGGGAATTTTTCCTCGGTCTTCTTGTCCTCCGGCAGCTTGTCCCAGGCCGCCTTCATAACGGCGTTGTCCCGCAGCCACATCATCATCTTGGCCGGATCGGCCATCTTGTTCTTGCGGCCATAAGAGGTCGGACACTGGCACACGGCCTCCACGAAGGAGAAGCCCTTATTGTCAATGCCACCGGCTATCATGTCCGTAAGGTGCTGAACATGGAAGGCCGTGGAGCGGGCTACATAGGTAGCACCAGCAGCCTCGGCCAGACGACAGGCATCAAAGTTTCGGTCAATGGCACCATAAGGGGCCGTGGTGGCCTTCTTGTGGGTAGGAGTCATAGGTGAGGCCTGACCACCGGTCATGCCGTAGATGCTGTTGTTAAACAGCACCACCGTCAAATCCACGTTGCGGCGGCAGCCGTGGATAAAGTGGTTGCCCCCGATGGCGGTGCAGTCCCCGTCGCCGGTGATGACGATAACATTAAGCTCCGGGTTGGCCAGCTTTATGCCGGTGGCAAATGGGATGGCCCGCCCGTGGGCGGTGTGCAGTGTATCAAAATCCATGTAGCCGGAGGCTCGGGATGAGCAGCCGATACCGGATACGATTACGCTTTTGTCCTGATCCAGGCCCTTCTTTTCTATGGCCTGAACAATGGCCTTCATGACGATGCCGTTGCCACAGCCTGGACACCAGAGGTGCGGCAAGCGGTTCTGACGAAAATACTGTTCAAAAGATCTCTCCATTATGCCTTACCTCCTGCTACCAGATCATTGATGCCAACCTCGATTTCCTCCGGCTCAAAGATAGTCATGTCGTACTTGGCGCAGAGCTCCACCGGACACTGGCCGGCCACAACCCGCTCTACCTCGCCTACCAGCTGGCCGTAGTTAAGCTCGGCCACCAGAATGCCCTTTGCCCGCTGGGCCACTTTCTTAATGGCCTTGTCGGCAAACGGCCATATAGTAACCAGGCGGACCAGTCCCACCTTGATGCCCTTCTGGCGGGCATTGACCACGGCCTCATAGGCTGTACGGGCGGTGCCGCCAAAGGAAATAACGGCATATTCAGCATCATCCATGAAGTATTCCTCCACATGGGTGATTTCATCTTGAGCAATATTAATCTTCTCATGGAGACGCTTGGTAACCTCCCGGGTAATCTGTGGACTTCCTACAGGAAAGCCCGTATCATCGTGGATAAGGCCTGTTACATGGATGTGGTACCCCTCACCAAAGTTAGCGATGTTGGGAACCAAATCCTTGTCCGGCGTGAATGGCTCATAGCCCTCTGCCCGACTACAGGATGGCTGACGACGTGGATATATTTCCAGATCGGAGGATTCAGGCAGTTCTACCTTTTCCCGCAGATGGCCCACTATTTCATCCATCAAAAGAATAACCGGGGTACGGAACCGCTCAGAATAGTTAACAGCCATCACCGCCGTATCAAAAGCCTCCCGCACGCTCCAAGGCGACAGGGCAATCATTGGATGGTCACCATGAGTTCCCCAGCGGGCCTGCATGACATCCCCCTGAGAAGGGGCGGTAGGCTGTCCAGTGGACGGACCCACTCGCTGCACATTGACGATAACCACTGGTATTTCAGCGGCAGCGGCATAACCAATAAGCTCCTGTTTTAAGGAGATACCTGGTCCCGAGGAGGCGGTCAAAGCTTTTTTACCAGCCAATGCTGCCCCCAGAACAACGCCCATACTGGCAATTTCATCTTCCATCTGGATGAATTTACCACCGACAGCTGGCAATAACTTGGCCATACTCTCGGCCACCTCTGTGGACGGTGTAATAGGATAACCTCCGAAAAACCTAACTCCGGCTGCCAGAGCCCCCTCTACACAGGCTTCGTTTCCCTGCATCAATCTTGCTTTGCTCATGCTTTCACCTTCTTATCTACAAAAATTGCATAATCAGGGCAACGAAGCTCACACTGCCCACAGGCGATACATTCCTCCAAATTCCGGACAAGGACCTGCCCCAGTTCGCTGACGGCCAGAACCTGCTTTGGACACAAGGCCGCACATATTCCACACCCCTTGCAGCGCTTTTCCTTGATGACGATATCCACGCTCATTTTCTCTCCTCCAATATACACAGCTCAGTCAAAATATTCCCAGTACCCGCCAATAGGTCTGTGCAAACAGCAACAGCAGCAAGTAACCAATAATGGTTATTGGCAAACCAACCTTAATACAGTCCTTGGCGGTAAATGTATCCGTGGCAAAGGCCAAAATCCCCTGTGGCGAATTCACCGGTAAAATAAAGCCGAAGCTTACCACAAACTGCAATACCATGGTTATACCAACAATATTCAAAAGAGGATTATCCAACCCCTGAAGTACCGCAATCATAATCGGTATCATGGAGGATGCTACTGCGGTGGCGCTGGCAAAGCCTATGTGCACCACGATAAGGAACATGGCCAGAATAGCAAAGACCATAAACACGCTCATGCCGGCCAAACCAAAGCCCATGGACAACTGATGGGCCAACCAGGCAGCTGCCTTGGTGGAAAGCAGAGCAGAACCCATGCTTATACCTATGCCGAACAGCACCAATGTGCCCCAGGAAATATGGGACTGGGCTTCTTTCCAGGTCATGATACCAATTCCCGGCATGAACATCAGGGTAATGGCAATTACCGTGGATGTGGTGGTATCCAACGGATGAATTATTTTTTCAGTAACCCAAAGGAACAGTAAACCAATGGAAATCAGCATAAGCTTCTTTTCCGAGGTCTTCATTGGACCAAGCTCTTTTCTGGCTTCCTTTACTGTGGCATCCCCGCCGGCCACCTCAGTCATTTCCGGTGGCAAAATCTTCCAGCAAAGAAAATATAGAATAACAGACATAATAGCAGCATACGGTGCAGCGGCGATAAACCATTCTCCCCAGGTTATGGTTGCTCCCAGCTGCTTATCGATAAAGCCAAGGGCCACCATGTTCTGTGCCGCGGCGGTCTTGATACCGATATTCCAAATGCTGGCCGCATGTACCGTGGCAATCATCAGCAGTGCAGCAAAGCGGCTGTTACGTTCCATCTTAAAAGCAGCAATTATACCAAGAACAATCGGGACAATGCAGCCCACCCGGGCGGTGGTGCTGGGAACGAAGAACGCCAACACAAAACCCACAAATATCATACCGGCCAAAATACGGTTGGTTTTCGCTCCCACCTTGGACAAGACGAACAGGGCAATCCGCTTATCCAGACCAGTATGCATCATGGCAGCGGCCAAAAATAACGCTGCTCCCACCAGCACTGTTCCGCTGGCACTAATACCAGCAAAGGCAGTTTTCAAGGCCCCCGAGGTTCCCATAAGGGTAGTCGGGTCCTGCGGATTTGGCGACAAGCCCAAACACAAGATCATCAAAGTCGCAATAATTGTAGCACTTACGGGATAGGTTACTGTTTCTGTTATCCAGATGATAACTGCAAAAACCAAGATACCCAGCATCCGATGTCCTGCCGTGGTTAAATCGGCAGGAGTCGGCAACATAAAGATACCAGCCATAACCAGAAAGGCCAATACAAGACCATACCTTTTTGACAACGACGATACATCAAGTGAATGAATTTCCGGTTTTACCATTTCATGGGATAATTCCATAAGTCACACCTCCTGAACATAATACTTTTCCGAATCAGTGCACCTAACTTATGGTAAGTATATTATTCATGTTATATGACTAACTACTAATTTCTTCCCAGTGGACAAAATTCCATACCGAACGACAAAAAAGAGGCGCTGAATTTTTCAGTGCCTCACCCCTTGTATTAAAACAAAAAACTTCTCCTTAATAGGCGAATTACACTGTTCGGAGAAGTTTTTTCTTTAGTTTGCTGCAAAATATTTCTCTTCATCCAGCATATTATTATCCTTGGCCAAAAGGAAGGTAGTGGCTATATTGGCACTTTCGTTGCAGACCCCATTAAACATAGCAGCAATTGGATCAACGCAGAGGATAACTGAAATCGCCTCCGGAGGAACCCCAACCACCGTGAACAGATACGCTATACAGATAATTCCCCCACATGGAATAGGCGGTTTGGCAATGGCCATTATACACACCGATACCCACAGGGTAATGAACAGACTAACTGTCATATCCACAGCATAGACTCGCATCAGCATCAGGGTAACCATCGAGAAGAAAATACAATTTCCTGCCTTGTTCATGCAATTCATTATGCAGAATAAATATGCTGACAAGGAAAATTACACCCATGACCATAAAAGTGACACAGCTTCCCCACAAAGCCGTGCGAAGAATTCGGCGATAGATATTCGTTTCTCCCCGTTGAAAAATTAGTTCAAGAATTGTGCGTAGTTTGCTCATTTATGGCCTCCACAGAGCCAGTCTATACACCCTTTAACTCCATCATGTACTGAAAACCCGCCATTTTAAAAATTCCCAACACCTCAGCTGACAGATTAATAATGGAAATATTATTGTGCTGTTTTTTTTGTATTGTCAGGATTATCCGCAGTCCAGAACTGGAAATATACGCCAGCTCCCTGGCATCAAAAACCAGAGAAGCATCCCCTTGATTTTGAAGTATTTCTTCAATTTCCTGCTGTACATCGGTAGCATTCAACGAGTCAATGTCTCCCTCAAGAAAAATTGTGAGAATCCCATCTTTATTATCGCTTCGCAAAATGCCTGCTCCTTTCCATTGGAATATGCTTATAACGCATTAGCTCTTTCCCCACCTTCAAAGGGAGGGTGGCATCTTTGGGCCAAGTTATAACAAGCTATATATATTTTTTATGTTTTCCACATACTTTCTATATTACCCAAAAAAAATCCTGCTAATAGTAAACTGCTAAAATATATCCAATTCCACACTTCGATCATACACTCCTCTGGTGTAGATAAACAACAATCCCTGCTGCCTACGTTCAACGACTTCATCAGCTACCGTCACTTCAAAAAACTCAATGTGGTATTTCTTGTTTAGCTCCCGCCAGTTGGTGAATTGAAAACCGGCAATGATACCGGAAGCTCCTTTGCCTTCCGGCAACTTGTCCCGCCAGAAGGCAGCTGTCTGTGCCTGATATTTTTCCCTGTTCCAATTTAGAAACTCTGGCCTGTTCTGACCGCTGTCAGCCGTAAGGGCATCAAAGCGCATTAGATTGTCCATAACAAGGCGGTGATCCGGCCCTGTTCTTTGCCCTACATCAGATACTGGCAACTTTTCAAAGAACTCCCACAAATATTTGTAGAGGTCCCTGGCACTGATGGACCGCTTGTGATTCCCCAGCTGTTCCCAATAATCGGTAAAGCGGGAATAAAATTCAAAGGCATTGCCGTCAAAAAACTTTTCAATCATATAATCCGTTGTCTTGAGACATCGCCCAGCATTATGGTACAACTCAAAAACCTGCTCAAGAATATGCAGCCAACGAATCTGCCCATAATCCAACACATTATTGGACAAAACCTCATAGGGACCTATATCCATGTATTTATAATCGAATTCCTCCACCAAATCCATCATGGCGGAACCCTTCAGAAATTTCAAAAATCCCAACTGCAGCATATCGGTCTTTAAAGCATACAGATCATTAAAGGATTGACCAAAGGACTCCATACTTTCCCCAGGTAAACCGATGATTAAATCCGTATGAATGTGCATGTTGTGATTTTTCTGCAACTCTTTGATATTACGGCATATATCTTCCCAATGATTTACCCGGGATATATGCTGCAGCACCCTTGGATTAGTGGTTTGAATCCCGATTTCCAGCTGAACACGCCCTTTGGGCATAGATTGCAAAGTAGAAATAGTTTCTTCATCCAAATAATCCACTGCAATTTCAAAATGAAAATTAGTTCGGCAGCTAGCCGGTAGCTCCTTAATATACTGGATAATCGGCAAAAAATGTTCTTTGCTGGCATTAAAGGTCCGGTCCACAAATTTAACCTGACGTACATCATGGCGAACAAAAAAATCCAGCTCCTGCCGTACCATATCCCAAGGACGAAACCGCACCCCTTTGGTGGCACAGGACAAACAATAAGCGCAGGAGAAGGGACAGCCGCGTGAAGTTTCATAATAAAGGATTTTTTCTTTAACCTCGGCCATTTCCCCATCTATATAAGCAAATGCCCCAGTAAAGTACCGCGGATTATCCTCGTCTAATACAGTGACGGCTTTGCCTGCCACAACAGTCCCATCACCAAGACGATAAGCCAAACCAGGTGCTGAAGGCGGTTGAATCAGTAGGCGGTCAGGGGTGATTTCCTGACGGATGACAATGGCTTTTAACAGTTCCTGAACCGTTTCCTCCGCCTCACCACGCACAACAAAATCCACCGCCGGATTGGCCTGCATAAAATTGGTCACTTCATAGGACACCTCGGGTCCTCCACAGATAATGACCGTATCCGGCAACACCTTCCGCACCAATGGCAATACCTGTTTCACCAGTTCAATATTCCAGATATAGCAGGAGATTCCCAAAATATCCGGCTTATGCTCATAAATTTCACTGAGGATATCCGGTATGTAATTATTAATGGTCAGCTCCAATATATTGGAGGAAACATTCATTTCGGCGGTTGCCTGCCGCAGATAACGAACTGCCAAGGAAGTATGGGAATATTTGGCATTAAAGGCCAGCCACAGAATATTTTTCATATTTTTGCTCCATAAATCTTTTACAACTAAATATTATTTTACAGGAGGTATCCATATCCTTATTTCTTTGGTATAATAAGTAAAGATGTGTACCGTTGGGAGGGATAACCACAACGGAATATGATAAAAGGAATGTGATAAATAATGATACCAGAAAAGTTTATGCAAATTGGTGCAGCTATTATGCAGAACCCGGAAATGCTCCAGAAACTCAGCGATGCCAAGAGTCCACAGGAAGCCTATGAGATTGTAAAGGATCTATTGGGTGGTATGACTCAGGAAGAGTTCATGCAGACTGCTGCCACATTGGCTCCACTTATCCCAGCTGATCTCACCGATGAGCAGCTGGCTGCCATGCCTGCTGGTAACATCATCAAGGCCTTCAAGGGTTGGGTAAAGGATCTGCCACAGGCTTAATCAGCAATTTAATTTGTTTATGCTAAAGGGACTGCCTAAGCAGTCCCTTTTTTTATTCCTTACCGGTCCAACAATAAGTACATATTTTGTCCTTATCCAAACCAATAGCCTCCAGAGTACCTTCCAATGATTGATACCCTAAAGAATCAAATTTAAACATCTCACAAATGCGTTTTAACATGCACTTGCCCCGCTCCGTTTTGGCATCCGCATATTCATCAATATGCTTCTCCCCTTCCGGACCTTCTAAATCCTGAATTACCCGCCGGGCCAGCAATTCATTTTCCGATTTACTGCTGGAAAAATTCAAATACTTGCAGCCGTACATAATTGGCGGACAGGCGGAACGCATATGAACTTCCTTGGCACCGCTCTTATAGAGAAAATCTACTGTTTCTCTTAACTGAGTTCCCCGAACAATGGAATCATCCACAAAAAGCAGCTTCTTGTCCTTGATTAGCTCCGGTACAGGAATCTGCTTCATTTTAGCCACCTGATTACGAATTTTCTGATTGGTAGGCATAAAAGAGCGGGACCAGGTTGGGGTATATTTAATGAACGGACGGGCAAATTCTACTCCACTTTCACTGGCATAACCAATAGCATGAGGAATTCCAGAATCCGGCACTCCGGCCACATAATCTAAATCCGGCAAAGTTCCCCGTTCCTTTTCCTCCCGAGCCATAATCTTACCGTTCTTGCAACGCATCATTTCTACATTAATTCCCTCATAGCAGGAGGTTGGATAACCATAATAGGTCCACAGGAAGGCACAAATCTTCATATCCTTTCCTGCCGGGGAAATAGTGCCAATACCATTCCTATTCATGCGGACAATTTCCCGGGGCCCTAATTCATAAAACATCTCATAGCCCATTTTTTGAAAAGCAAAATTTTCAAAGGACACACAGTAACCATTATCATTTTTGCCAATGATAACCGGCAACCGCCCCATTTTATCCCGGGCAGCAATAATCTCGCCTTTATCTGTAAGAAGTAATATAGTAACTGATCCCTCAATAACATCCTGAGCATGGAGTATTCCCGAGACAATATCGTCCTCTTCGTTAATAAGGGCCGCCACCATTTCCGTTGAATTCACCTTACCAGCACTTGTGGCCATAAACTGGCGGGAACGATCGGAAAAATATTTATCCAGTAAAGCATCGGCATTATTGATAATTCCTACAGTGGTAATGGCATAAATACCCAAATGGGAACGCACCATTAACGGCTGCGGATCCGTATCACTGATACAGCCTATACCACTGGTACCGTTAAACTCCTCCAGTTCCTTTTCGAACTTGGTACGAAAAGGAGTTTTATCAATGGAATGAATTTGACGCTGAAAACCGCCAACTTCGTCGTGAATTACCATACCACCACATCTGGTACCCAAATGGGAATGATAATCCAAGCCAAAAAACAGGTCTACCACACAATCCTTGTTGGACACAACGCCAAAAAATCCACCCATTTATCAATTCTCCTTCCAAACTTACACACAGGATAATCTTTAATAAAAAATTTCAAAGGTCTTCGGCACGGTTTCAATCTTCAGTGGCAATTCCGGACCAATCTCTCCATCAATATCACTGGTCAAAGACTCTGTGCATTCCACCTCAAAGGACGCCGCCTGACGATAGACCACTTCCTTACGTTTGGAAATATCCTTCCCCATAAGAAGCTCTGTGGTAACCACCATCAAATCCTTCATATTGCATTGCTTCATAATCAGCAAATCCATAACCCCATCCTGAACACTGGCCTGTACCGCCGCATTCTTAAAGCTGGCCACCACACTGGAATTTACCACCAGGAACAAAAAGGCCTTTTCGTGGAAAACTTCGTTTTCTGTCCGAACAGTTAAATCCAAAGCCCGAAACTGTGGCAAAGTCTTCAGCCCATGTACATAATAGGCCATCTTGCCAAAGGCATTTTTCAGACGGGTATCTACCTCGTGAGCTATGGAAGTCACCATTCCGGCGCTGACCACATTGATAAAATAACGGTCTCCCACCTTACCTAAATCAATCTTCATGGTTTTGCCCGCAGCAATACGGTCAAAATACTCCTCCGTATCCAATTTAAGGAAGGTAGCAAAATCATTGGAGGTACCAGTGCCGATTATTCCCATAGGAATATTTAGCTGCTCCTTCATAATGAGATTGACCACCTCATGAACAGTTCCATCCCCACCGGCAGCAATAATTCCGTCCGGATCAGCCAATTTTATAAATTCTAAAATATCCGCATTCTCCGGAGTTGTACGATAAGGAATTACCATACAACCACGACTCTGCAGCTTAAAGATGATTTCATCCAACCGCTTTTTAAAAATCGCCTTTCCGGAAACTGGATTATATACCAAAACAAGTTTTTTCATAGAAAAACCATTCCAATCAAGTTAATTTGCGCTGGTATCCTTATATACGCCCAGCTTGTGCATAGCCTTGATACCAAACCGGCCAACCATCGGAATGCGGGCCATATCTTCCTCCAGCATGCCGCCGATTAGCAGCAAAACAGCAAAATACACCACAAAACCAAACAGGCAGGCCCCAAAGGTTGCCACAATATTACTTTCAAGCGCCACTATAGTATAGTCATAGAAATACCACACAGCCGCTGCCATTACCGCCGCCGCTACCACAGTCTTTAACAGCTGCGGAATTTCCATGCGGTAGCCAATATAGCGGTAAATAAAATACATGTTTATTATGGCAGCCACACCCATATCTGCTGCGGTAGCCCAAGCTGCACCCATAATACCCAGCCATGGCAACGCAACCAAGGTCCAGTTCAAAATAACCTTGGCCACTGCAGCAATAATCATATTAACCATCGGAATAGAGGGATGTCCCAAGCCCTGCAAAACTGCTGTAGACACCTGATGGAGCCCCAAAAGTACAATACTTACGGCAGAAACCATTATAGCCGGACCAGCATTAGGGGCATTATATATAAGGGAAGCAATCGGCGTTGCCAATATAAATACAATAACAAAGGCCGGAAAACATACGGCATTGGAAATACGGATACCAGAGGCCGTCTGGCTAAATACCAGCTTAGCATCCTGTAGGGCCCGGGCTTTGGAAATAGCCGGTACCAAGCTTACCGCCAAAGATGCCGTCAAAATAGTCGCCAAATTTACCAATGGTACAGCCATACCTGTCAGATAACCAAACAGCTCAGTGGCTTCATTTACACTATAGCCTGCTACCTCCAAGCGCTGTGGCACAATGGCTAAATCCAAATTGGATACTACCGGCAACATAATGCTGGCTGCCGACACTGGCAAAGACAGGGCAAAAATTCGCTTAATAATACTCCAATGGGAGGTTTTCTCCGCATCTGGCAGTGGTTGAATATTTTTGCCAAACTCCTTAACAATATCCCTTTCCAAATTCCAGTGGAAATATACCAGTACAATAAGACCAGTCACAGCTCCGGCAAAAGCACCCAAACTGGCTCCAGCCGCTGCATAATCCAAACCATACGGCAAGAACAGGCTGGCAAACATTATCATAGTGACTACCCGGAAAATCTGCTCCACAATTTGGGACACAGCTGTAGGAGTCATGCGTTGCCATCCCTGTAAATATCCCCGGGAACTGGCCAAAAGTGTTACAAAGAAAATGGCCGGTGCCAAAGCAACTACGGACCAATAAGCTCTTGGGTCCCGAATAAAGTGGAAATCAATGAGCCATTGAGCACCTAAATATGTCAAAACAGAAAATAAGATACCCGTCACAAACATCAATGACATGGATACCTTAAAAACTTGTTTGGCACCCCAAATATCCTTTAAAGCCACCCGCTCAGCGGTGATGATGGAAATTGCCACCGGCACACCAGCTGTGGACACACTTAAAGCAAAGAAATATATAGGAAAGGCCATCTGATACAGGCCGATACCTTCACCGCCTAAAATTCTGGATACAAAAATCCAATTCAGGGAACCGATAACCTTTACTACTACACCAGCTACAGTGAGTATCAAGGTACCTTTCAGCAAAGACTCACCCTTATCGGCTTTATTGTTTGTTTCAGAAACTTCCTGCATACTAATACTATCACACCCTTATTAGGTATACTGAACAGTTGTATAAACCTCCTTATTGTGCTTTAATAAAGAGGTAATAATTTACATAAGTCAATCAATGGCATAGTAAGGAACTGTCACGAAGTAAATTCTGGAATATTTAGGCAAGCAAGATACAGAAGCTATTTCGTGGCAGTTCCTAATCCATGCTAAGAAATTATAACACTTACGGTCCTAGACTGCAAGCGCACAAGGAGTCCTGCAAAATGGATATAAATATCATCGATTTTGACACCACCATAGGCAAGAAAAAGCCCCGGACCATCGCCGGAATGGTAAACACCAATGAATGCCCCTTCTGTAACGTGGCTGCTCTGGTGGATATTATTGATACGGATGGCAATATCATATTGGTACGAAATAAATATAATGTAATGGACCCTTCCACCCAGCTGGTACTTATTGAAACCGACCAGTGTCATTCTGATATTCCCGACTATCCTGAAGAGCAAATGCGACGGATAATTCGCTTTGGAGTACAGCATTGGATTACGATGCTGAATTCTGGCCAATACCGCTCTGTTATCTTCTTTAAAAATTTCGGACCAATGTCAGGTGGTACTATCCAGCATCCTCACATGCAATTAGTTGGTTATCCGGACCTGGACCCAGAGCTTATGTATGACACTGCGGAATTTGAGGGCATTACCATTTATCAGGATAAAGGCGTAGAACTGAATGCCTCCACTACACCCCGCATAGGTTTTTCTGAATACAATCTGGTATTACACGCTGAAGCCTATACAGACACCAATCTTAACGGGAAATCTGCCCTTATGCCTAAAACTGACAGTTTAGATTTATTGGCTGATCTAATAAAAGAAACTGTAACATTTATCAAGGAATTCTATAACCGGCCAAATTTCAGTTATAATCTCTTCTTTTATAATGTAGAGGGAAAACTGCGGGTAAAAATCATGCCACGCTTTGCAACTCCTCCTATGTATGTGGGCTACAACATCCACCTGCGCCCAACCTCCATACCTGATTTCGCAGAAAATTTGAAAAAGCACATAAAAAATAAAGTTTTTTAATAAAATAATAGATACATATAACCTCATGAGACGGGGAAGCTTTTCGCCTGCAAGAATGTAGTCCGTGCGCCGCAGGCTCAGCATGAGCACTTATTTGATATATGCCACGATGTATGTGCGACTCTGTCGCATATGGAAGAAGCTAATAATAAAAGTTCATGCTGATTTAGGACGCAGTGATGAAGCCGAAAAGTTTTCCCGTCTTTTTTGCCCTTTTGTCCCCTGTAAAAAATTTAATGTCCACGGCTAATACTATATTATTTTTAAATACATATACATTTTTGTCCCGTGTTTTATAAATATTTATTCATTTTCCCCTAACAATCTGCATAATTACTGTATCTTTTAAATTGTTTTCCTGTTTCAAAACACTTTACAAGTTTACACATATTTTATAAATCTTTACTTTTATTTTTGTAATTAATGTGCTATAATAACGCTCGTATACTTACAAAAAAGGAGTTTTGATTATGGAATCAAGAAAGTCTTTTGGCGGATCTCTTGGCTTCGTCCTGGCAGCAGCTGGTTCAGCAGTTGGCCTGGGTAATATCTGGAGGTTCCCTTATTTAGCAGCCAAAGATGGCGGTGGCATTTTTTTATTTATTTATTTTATTCTTTTGCTGACCTTTGGTTTTGCTTTACTTACTACAGAAATTGCTATCGGTCGTATGACCAAGCAGAGCCCATTGACAGCTTATGGCCGTGTATCCAAGAAATGGAAATGGTTAGGTCTTATTGCATGCCTTATTCCTGCTATTATCATGCCATACTACAGTGCCATTGGTGGATGGGTTGTTAAATACTTCGTTGCATTCATCAGCGGTAACGCCCTCAATGCAGCTCAGGATGGCTTCTTTGTAGGCTTTATCACTGCCCAGTATGAACCACTGGTGTACATGTTCCTTTTCCTGATTGCATGTACTTCGATTATTCTCTTAGGTGTAAATAAAGGTATTGAGGCATCATCAAAGATTATCATGCCGGCTCTTATCCTTCTGGTTATTGTTATCGCAGCTTTCTCCCTAAATATCAGCCATACTGATGCCAACGGTGTTACCAGAACCGGTATGGAAGGCTTGATGATTTATCTCATTCCAAACTTTGAGGGATTGACCTTCAGCACTTTCATGACAGTATTGGTTGATGCTATGGGCCAGCTGTTCTTCAGTTTGTCGGTAGCTATGGGTATTATGGTTGCTTATGGTTCCTATGTAAGTGACAAGGCTGATGCTGTATCTTCTGTTAACCGCATTGAGTTCTTCGATACATTAGTAGCCTTCCTTGCTGGTTTAATGATTATCCCGGCTGTATTTACCTTCATGGGTATGGATGGTCTGACCGCTTCCGGCCCGGGCCTCATGTTTATTTCCCTGCCAAAGGTATTTGAAAGCATGGGTGGTGCCGGTACCTTCATAGGTATCCTCTTCTTCCTTATGGTTATCTTCGCTGCAGTTACCAGTGCTGTATCCATTATGGAAGCCGTAGTATCAAGCTTTATGGATTATTTCCACATTACCCGTGTGAAGGCTACCTTAGCAGAGTTCTTCATTGCCTTGGTATTCGGTACTATCGTCTGCCTTGGTTACAATGTTCTGTACTTTGAGCTGCCTATGCCAACTGGTGGCACTGGTCAGGTATTGGATGTAATGGATTACCTTTCCAATAATATTCTCATGCCAATGATTTCCATCGGAACCTGTGTAATGATCGGTTGGGTTGTTGGTCCAGATGTTATCATCAAGGAAATGGAAAAAAATGGTGAGAAGTTCAGCCGGAAATATATCTATATTGCTATGATTAAGTACATTGCTCCAGCATTACTTATTCTTTTGTTCCTGAAGTCTTCCGGTATTATTTCCTTCTAAAAAATCGATAATGATAAAACCCGTTGTAGCACCTGCTACAACGGGTTTTCTTTTACTTATATATTCAATTCATTCAATAAATACTATGCCGCAATATCTAAATGAGCTCCCCGTAATTTTACGGCATCAGTTTTCTTTAATCCCTTCTGATAAGGATTATCTTCATTGTAATACTTGATCTGGGTATTAGTCTCACCACCAGAAATGTATGAGCGTCCACACTCAGGGCAAATGGCGGTCTTCAACTTAACTGTGGCCATCTGAACATGACCGTGATTAATATGGGCCTCTAAATAAGCATTAGACACATGCTCGTGTTCGTGGCTAAGAACCACAGAAGCAGCATTATTAGGGTCTATATGCCCTGGAGCTTTAAAAGAGACCATTTCATCAGAACCGTCCTTATATTTACGGTTCTTACAAGTCTTACATTCAGCCGGGGAAGACCTCCTGCCTGGCTTAATCTGATGTTCCGGGCCAACGCCTTTGCCATCAGTACGCTTGGGTCCCAAATTCGCCGTCTGTTTTGTATCTTCTCCGTACCCCTGCATACCGGTCATAGCACCACCATAGGCCCTATAACCGTTTAACCCCTCGATACTCACCTTCAGCACCTCCTTGCACATCTGTATTGTGAAACACATCTATGGCATCCGTGCCTATTTAGTTAATTATATAGTATTTTATAAAGATTTTCCATCAAAATTCGAAATTTTCAAACAATTTTATCTATCATAAGGTGTAATGTATACCATTAAAGCAGATAAAACTACCGGAGCAATACTTATGAGCAATGCTACCTCCAAACCAATGTGATCTCCTAATACTGCCGTAACAGCAGCCCCAATGCTACCAATCGCATAACAAAGTCCCATCATCATGCCAGAAGCTACCCCAATGAACTGTGGCATAAGACGGCCAGTCCAAACAATTGAGCTGGGCTGGGGTGCCATAAGCAGGGCTCCCGCCAAAAACAAGGATAAAACAGAGAAAATATTAGCTGATGGCATGTTAAAGAAATATACCACAGGAATTATTGCCAAGACTAAAGAATAAAGCATGACTTTTTTATGACTGGTACGATCACCTAATTCACCACCAAAAAGGCCGCCTAATGCTGAACCAGCCAAAAAGACCCCCAGCAGAGTACCAGACATAACTGCCGATAACCCCTTACTCTGCATCAGTAAAGGTAAAAAGGTTACCACTGATACATGGGTCCAGCACCGAAACCCCATGGCCAAATTCAGTCGCACCACATCCCGATTTTTAAGTATAGTAGAAAAATCAGTTTCTTCACTGGACGCTGTAGCTTTACTACTTATAGAGGGTAACTTCCATAAATTAGTGAGCACATAAGCCGTTGCCAACAGCATTCCGGGTATTATCAGTACCGGCAAATCTTCCAGTGCAAACCTCTCCAAAAAGGCCACAACAACCACCGGAGCCAGGGCAAAGCCAATATTCCCCCCCGCCACATAAAATGATACAGAACGCCCCATATTTACCTTGTCACTGACCTTGCCAAGCAGGGAGGTACCCAGGGGATGATAGGCCGAAACTGCAACTCCCAACAAAGCACATAGTAAAAACAGCAACGGCTTGTTCGGTACATACCCCACAAAACAGATAAATACACCGCATAAAGCCACCGCATAAACCATTATCTTACTGGAATTATGCTTATCAAAAAGGTACCCAAAAAAGGGCTGAAATAAATTCGACGTTATGGAGAGAACCATCACCAATAAGCCACACATGGTCAGGGACATATCCATTCGTACCATAATAATCGGTAACAGCACCGGTAAAAAATTATTATAAAAATCAATCATAAAGTGACCGCCGGACAGGAGGAACACCCCCATCTTCGGTCCACATGTTATTTTGTCCATAAAATAACCTCAACTTTCTCCAGTATTTTAAATGGACTATAGTGTACTGACACAATGATAGTTTGCTTAACGGGCTTTTACTGAATCATTGCCCAAAATTTCCTTCAGCAATGACACCACTTCCTCAGAGCCATCAATCCACCAGCTTTGCTCTGTTTTAATCATCTTTTTCCGATCAGAATAGTAAATATATACCACGTGTTCACCGGGATGAGTCTGCAGCACATCCTTTATGGCATTAAATACCGCATCATTTTCCTGGGCTGCACTGATGGCCAGATAATAATCCTGTTTATAATCCGCCAGCAGGCACACACGGTCCGCCAAGAGCTTGATTCCTTCATCTGTGTAATTAACTTTTCCGGAAATCATCACTGCTGAATCCGGTTCCAAAGCATTCACATGTTCATAGAATACTTTTGGAAAAACCACTACCTCAATGGAATTAGTATAATCCTCCAGCTCGATAAAACACATGGTGTCACCCTTCTTGGTGGCAATACGCTTGGCACTGACGATCATACCACCCAGCCTTACGGACTTTCCATCCTGGATTTTTCCCGATACAACCTGTTCTATATCCGTAAAACCAGCCAAAACCTCCTTGTAAGCATCCAATGGATGGCCGGTAATATAAAACCCGGTTATTTCCTTCTCCCAGGTCAGCATGGTATTTTGATCCACCTCTGGAAGATCGCGCATCCTGATCTCCGAAACAGTATTTAATTCTTCATCATCAAATAATCCCATTTGAACGGAAGATTTTTCCTTTTGGGCGACCGCCGCCGCATCCACCGTCTGGGATAAAACGTCAAGCAGCTGGGACCTTTTCGCCCCCAAGGAATCAAAGGCACCGCATTTAATCAGGCTCTCCACCACCCGTTTATTAATGGAACGCATATCTATCCGGGAACAAAAATCCATGAGGGAAGTAAATGGGCCATCATTGTCCCGCTCTTTTTCCAAATCCTTCAGGGCTGCCTCTCCCACATTGCGTACTGCTGCCAAGCCAAACCGTATAGCATCGCCATCCACGCTAAAATTAACCGAGCTGGCATTGATGTCCGGTGGTAAAACTGCAATTCCCATATGACGGCATTGCTCTATATAGAAGCTTACCTTGTCAGCGGCATCCATTACACTGGTCAGCATAGCCGCCATAAATTCCTCGGGATAATTAGCTTTCAAATAAGCTGTCTGCCAGGCCACCCAAGCATAAGCCGCACTGTGGGACTTGTTAAATCCATAATCAGCAAAGTGGGTCAGCAAGTCAAATATCTTATTGGCCAAGTCACTATCAATACCATTTCCGGCACAACCCTTGAGGAAATTTTCCTTCTGGGCCATCAGGATTGCGGCTTTTTTCTTACCCATGGCCCGGCGCAACAAATCGGCCTGACCCAAGGAAAAGCCTGCCAAAACCTGAACTATCTGCATTACCTGCTCCTGGTATAGTACCACTCCAAAGGTCTCCTTTAAGATTGGTTCTAACCATGGGTGCATGTATTCCGCTTTCTTTTTCCCGTGACGACCATTGATAAAGTCATCCACCATTCCGCTGCCCAAAGGACCCGGACGATACAGGGCCACCAAGGGAATAAGATCTGTAAAGCCCTCTGGCCGCAATTCTTTTATAATATTGGTCATGCCACTGGATTCCATCTGAAATACAGCCCCGGTATTGCCTTTGCACAGCAGCTCCGAGGTCTTGGCATCCACCAGAGGAATTTTCCGCAAATCAATATCAATGCCACGATTTTTCTTAATGTTTTTGACGGCATCATCTAAGACCGTTAGGGTTCGCAGGCCCAAAAAATCCATCTTCAGCAGGCCCAATTCCTCCACATGATCCTTGTCATACTGAGTAACCAACGTACCTTCTGATACCATGACCGGCAAATAATCCGTCAAAGGATTACGGGCAATCACGACACCAGCTGCATGGGTTGAAGAATGCCGTGGCAAGCCTTCTACTCCCATGGCAAAATCAATAAGCCTTTTTACCTCGGCGGAACTCTCATAGAGATTGCGCAACTCCTTGGAGCTCTCCAAAGCCTTTTTAATGGTAATACCTAACTCAGCCGGCACCAGCTTAGTAATTTTATTTACCTCACTATAAGGTATATTCATAGCCCTTCCCACGTCCCTTATGGCTCCCTTGGCTGCCAAGGTACCAAAAGTAACGATTTGAGCCACATGGTCTTCCCCGTAACGCCGTTTTACATATTCGATAACCTCCGGGCGGCGAACAAAGCAAAAGTCCACGTCAATATCCGGCATGGTTACCCGCTCCGGATTTAGGAAGCGCTCAAAGAGCAAAGCATATTTCAACGGGTCAATATCCGTTATTCCCAACAGATAGGCCACAATACTGCCGGCTGCTGATCCACGGCCCGGACCCACGGCAATGTCCGCACTGCGGGCATAATTAATAAAATCCCACACAATAAGAAAATAGCTGTCAAAGCCCATCTGGTGAATAACACCCAGCTCATATTCCAGGCGATCACGCACCTCTTGGGTTTCCTCTGGATAATGACTAGGTAAGTTGTCTTCACATAATTTCCGCAAATACTGTTCATCCGTCATACCATCCGGTAATGGGAAATTTGGCAAATGACGACTGTCAAAATCAAAGTCCACATTACAACGTTCAGCAATCTTGGCTGTATTGGTAATAGCCTCCGGATGATCCGGGAACAGGGAGACCATTTCCTCCCGGCTCTTCAGATAAAATTCTTCCCCAAAGAATTTCATCCGACTAGGATCATCTACGGTTTTACTCATCTGAATGCACAACAAAATATCATGAAATTCACTATCTTCCTTTTTCAGATAGTGAGCATCATTGGTGGCTACCAGACCGATTTTATATTTGTCTGCCAATTCGATGAGTCCCTTATTTGCCTTGGTTTCCTCCGGCATTCCATGATTTTGTATCTCAATAAAAAAGTTTTCCCGACCAAAAATCTCCAAATAATCCTGCAAAGACTTTTCCGCCCGATCCATATTTCCCCGCAAAATCCACGCCGGTATCTCTCCGGCGATACAAGCACTAAGGCAAATAATGCCCTCATGATACTGACGAAGCAGCTCCTTATCGATGCGCGGCTTATAATACATACCCTCTATATTGGCCTTGGACACTAACTGCACCAGATTTTTATAACCAGTGGCATTTTCAGCCAACAAAATCAGATGGTAATATTTCGTACCATCTACTTCAAAAGTATCCCGCCGTGAACCGGGGGCAATATATACTTCACAACCGATTATGGGTTTTATACCCTCACTTTTGGCTGCCTTGTAGAAATCAATAACCCCAAACATGGAACCGTGGTCAGTTATGGCCATGGCCTCCATCCCCAATTCCTTAGCCCGCTTAACTAAGGGTTTAATTCTATTTGCGCCATCCAACAAACTGTATTCCGTATGCACATGGAGATGGGCAAAATCACATTTATTTTCACTAATATTTGTATCCGTTATATTGTCGGCCATACCTAAACCCTCCAAATTTCCCCTATTTTATTATTATAACGCAGTTGTTCAAATTTTTCTTTTAAAAAAAGAAAAATATTCCTTCACCCAAATATTTATGCATCCAGTCTCATTATACTTCCAGACACATAAAAATACCCTCCTGACTGGTTTGCCCAGTAAGGAGGGTACATATCAGATTTACCATCGGAAATTTTATCTTTTCAATTAGTACCTGGTTGAAATTCCAGAAAATCAACACGATTTATTATTCTTGTCCCCAAGTAGGAAGCTAAAGATCGCAAATTCATTTTTTTCCAGTGCTGCCACGCTTGGTCATTGCCATGCCCTGCTTGCAAAGTGGGCATTTATCCGGCTCATAGGTCTGAACATCCATATGAAGCAGGGCGGTGCTTGGCACGTCGCCAAAGGTAGCCTTGCCGCCACTGCGGTCTACCAACATGCTAACTGCCACCGGAACGCCGCCATGGGCCTTTACCACATCAATAACCTCCCGAATCGAACCGCCGGTGGTTACAATGTCTTCCACAATAAGCACCCGCTCTCCTTCGTGAAGGCTAAAGCCCCGACGGAAAGTCATCTTGCCATCAACCCGCTCTGTGAAAATAGCCCGGGTTCCCAGAGCCTTACCTGTCTCATGGGCCAGCAAAATACCACCGGTCATTGGTCCAACCACAGTTTCAATATTTGCATCCTTAAACTTGGCAGCCATGGCCTGACAGAGCTTTTCAGTATATAACGGCTTTTGCAGCACATTGAATTTCTCCACATAACGTGGGCTGTGCAGACCGGAAGTTAACAGGAAATGTCCTTCCATTATTGCACTGGTCTCCAACAACATATCCTCTACTTCTTTTTCGGTAAGAGTCTTAAGTTCCGCCATTATTTTACACTCTCCATTTCTTTGATTATTGCTTCAACGGCTTTCTTAGGGTCTTCGGAAGCCCGGATAGGCCGGCCTATCACCAGATGAGTTGCACCATTTTTAAGAGCTGCCGCCGGGGTAGCGATGCGGCTCTGATCATCAATGCTGGCCCCGGCCGGACGAACTCCCGGGGTAACGATCATAAAATCCTTGCCACAAGCTTCCCGAATAGCAGCTGCCTCTTGAGGAGAAGCCACCACGCCATCCAAACCAGCTTCCTTGGTAAGCTTGGCCAGACGGACTACCTGCTCCCGAATACTGCACTGCATACCCAAACCCTGCCAGTCAGCTTCACTGATACTGGTAAGGATGGTAACGGCAATAATTTTAGGACAAGGAACACCAGCCTCCTCAGCCGCCTTATGCAGCTTATCTGCCGCTGTCTTCATCATAGTATAACCACCGGAGGCATGAACATTTATAATATCCGCCCCCTGTACCATCAGGGAACACAATCCCTGAGCCACCGTATTGGGAATATCATGAAGTTTCAGGTCCAAAAAGATATTCTTGCCCTTTTCCTTCAGATAAGAAATCACCTTGGTACCTTCACTGTAGAAAAGCTCCATACCCACCTTGTAATAGCTGACGCTGTCACCCAGGGTATCCACCAGCTTCTCCACATCATCAAATTTATGAAAATCAAGGGCCACAATCAAGCGATTATCTGCCATTTTTTCCTCCTATTGTTTAGTTGAACGGGGAAGGCTCATCCGCCTCGTAAGCAATACACCTGCGGGTGGCATGCGAGTGATTCCATGAATAAGCATAGCGTTAATGGCACATCATCTCAAAACATATCGAAGCTGATATGAAGTTGCTAACGGACGCGCAGCCCGTCAATATCTCGAAGATGCCGTATCCTCTTTGATGTGACACTAGCGACGCGCATGAATGGAACACTCCATGACAGGACCCGCTAAAGTATATTACCCAGTGTTTTTGACCTCATCCGTCACACTTCGTGTGCCACCGACGGAGCTTTGCTCCTAGTACCCGAAAGGTGCTTCTCCAGAGGAGAAGGCTTAGCTCATGCCAGGTCGTAACCGCCCCCAACATAATCCTGTATCGCCAAGCTATATACCAAACGGCGCTCCCGCATAAATTCCAGCACATTCAACACTTCCCAGGCCGTATCCAGCGAGGTCAGACATGGGATAGCGTGTTCAACCGTAGCCCGGCGAATCTTAAAGCCATCATGGACAACGCTCTTGCCCTGATTTTGCGTCATGGTATTGATTACCATGTGGATCTGTCCCTTCTTGATGAGCTGGATGATGTCAGCACTGCGCTCATGCACCTTGCCAACCACCTCGGCATCAATGCCCATGGACTGAATAGCCTTAGCACTGCCAGAGGTAGCCATCAGCTTGTAGCCCAGCTCCGAGAAGGCCTTGGCCAGCTGCTTCATTTCATCCTTATCCTTATTGGCCACCGTAAAGAGAATGCAGCCATTAAGCGGTATATTCATGCCAGCACCGGTAAGAGCTTTGTACAAGGCCCGATCATAATGGTAGTCAATACCCATAACCTCACCGGTGGACTTCATTTCTGGCCCCAAGGAAATATCCACATCAGCCATCTTATTAAAGGAGAATACTGGTGCTTTTACTGCCACATAATGCTTTGGCGCCACCAGACCAGATTTATAGCCCAGCTCCTTGAGGGAGGCCCCCATGGCTACCTGGGTAGCCACATCCACCATCTGAATGTCTGTAACTTTACTGAGGAATGGCACAGTTCTGGAAGAACGTGGATTTACCTCGATAACATAAACCTCATCATTGGCCACTACATACTGGATATTCATCAGTCCCTTAACATGGAGACAAACAGCCAGCCGCTTGGTATAGTCAACAATGGTGTATTTTATCTTCTGTGGCAAAGTCTGTGGCGGATATACAGCGATGGAGTCACCAGAATGTACGCCGGCCCGCTCCACATGCTCCATAATACCCGGGATAACCACATCAATTCCATCGGAAATGGCATCAACCTCTACCTCGGTACCCTGCATATAACGGTCAACCAATACCGGATGCTCCGGTGTAACCTTTACAGCACGGCCCATGTAGTCACGCAGCTCTTCTTCGTTATACACGATTTCCATAGCCCGGCCACCTAATACATAGGATGGACGCACCATTACCGGATAACCGATTTCAGCAGCTCCTTTAATGGCATCCTCCTGATTGGTAACACTTATGCCCTGTGGTCTTGGAATACCCGTCTGGGTCAGGACTTCGTCAAAGCGCTCCCGGTCCTCAGCCCGGTCAATATCATCCACCGAAGTACCGAATACCTTGATACCAGCCTTGCTAAGAGCTTCTGCCAGATTAATGGCGGTCTGGCCACCAAACTGGACAATTACTCCCTCTGGCTTTTCCTTATCAATGATGTTAAGCACATCTTCCACCGTCAATGGCTCAAAGTACAGCCGATCGGAGATATCAAAATCTGTGGAAACAGTTTCCGGATTGTTGTTGATAATAATGGCTTCAATGCCCATCTTCCGCAGGGCCCATACAGAATGTACGGAACAGTAGTCAAATTCCACACCCTGTCCAATACGAATCGGACCAGAGCCCAAAACAACCACCTTGCGGTGATTACCGGAGGTATCCACCTCATCCTCCTGGGCATGGAAGGTGGAATAATAATACGGCGTTGCTGCCTCAAACTCAGCAGCACAGGTATCTACCATCTTGTAGCATGGAAGAATATTCATGGTCTTACGCAGGGTGCGAATTTCATCCATGGTTTTGCCAGCTAATTCAGCAATAGACCGGTCAGCCAGTCCCACATCCTTGGCAGCCAGCATAAGGCTTGGTGTAATCTGTTCCGACTGAATGCGCAGCTCAATATCCGTAATACGTTTTATCTTGCTCAGGAACCACTTATCAATCTTAGTGATATTATGGATTCCATCCACATCAATTATCCCCCGGCGCAAAGCCTCGGCGATAACAAAGAGCCGTTCATCATTGCACTTACCCAGGGATTTTATAATACGGTCATCATCCCATTCATCCATATCTTCCATATGGAGACGATGAACACCTATTTCCAGAGAACGAACCGCCTTTAAAATGGCTCCCTCAAAATTCCGGTCTATGGACATAACCTCACCGGTGGCCTTCATCTGCGTACCCAGGGTTTTGTCAGCGTAAACAAATTTATCGAATGGCCAGCGTGGGAATTTTACCACACAGTAGTCCAAAGCCGGCTCGAAGCAAGCCTTGGTCTTTTGGGTGACTGCATTGGTAATCTCATCCAAGCTGTAGCCAATGGCAATCTTGGCGGATACCTTGGCAATCGGATAACCAGTGGCCTTGGAAGCCAAGGCGGAAGACCGGCTTACCCGAGGATTAACCTCGATTACATAATACTGATTGGAATTAGGGTCCAAGGCATACTGGGCATTACAGCCGCCCTCGATACCCAACTCGCGAATTATGCGAATGCTGGCACTTCGCAGCATCTGATATTCATGGTCAGTAAGGGTCTGAGATGGAGCCACCACAATGGAATCACCTGTGTGAACTCCCACTGGGTCAAAATTCTCCATATTACAGATGGTAATACAGTTGTCACTGCCGTCCCGCATTACCTCGTATTCGATTTCCTTCCAGCCGGCCACACTGCGCTCAATCAACACCTGACCAATCATGGAATATTTCAGGCCCTTGATAACAATATCAACCAGTTCTTCTTCGTTGTCGGCAATACCGCCACCGGTACCACCCATGGTATAGGCTGGGCGTACAATTAACGGGTAACCAATCTCGTTGGCAAACTGCACTGCAGACTCCACATCCTCGACGATGGTGGATTCCGGAATTGGCTCACCCAGCTTATTCATGGTTTCCTTGAATAATTCTCGGTCCTCTGCCTGTTCAATGGCCTTAAGGGAAGTACCCAACAGCTCCACGCCGTACTTTTCCAGAATACCCTTTTCGGAAAGCTGTACTGCCAGGTTAAGCCCTGCCTGACCACCCAGGGTAGCCAACAGTCCATCTGGCTTTTCCTTGCTGATAATCTCCTCCATAAACTCTACCGTCAATGGCTCGATATATACCCTATCCGCCATATTGGTATCCGTCATAATGGTGGCTGGATTGCTGTTTACCAGCACCACCTCCAGGCCTTCCTCTTTCAGGGCCCGACATGCCTGAGAACCAGCGTAGTCAAATTCCGCAGCCTGACCAATGATAATCGGTCCTGAGCCGATAACTATAACCTTCTTTAAATTTTCCTTCTTTGGCACGGCTTATTCCCCCTTTTCTGCACCGGTAAGCATAGCCCAAAACTGGTCAAAAAGATACATATTATCATCCGGACCTGGTGAAGCCTCTGGATGATACTGTACGGAGAATAATGGCAAAGAAGTATGTCGCATACCTTCCACAGTGCCATCATTTACATTGAGGTGAGTAACCTCCAGTGGAAGGTCAGCCAAAGAAGCCTCCTCAACAGCATAGCCGTGATTTTGAGAAGAAATATGCACCCGGCCATTCAGAAGATTTTTAACTGGCTGGTTGGAGCCTCTATGACCAAATTTTAATTTATAAGTATTGGCACCTAGAGCCAAGGAAATCAGCTGATGTCCCAGACAAATGCCAAACATTGGCTTTTTGCCAATGAGTTTCTTTACCTCTTCAATGACCTCCGGTACATCCTTAGGGTCCCCAGGGCCATTGGAAAGGAATATTCCATCGGGATTCATGGCCATAATGGCATCGGCCTTGGTATCAGCCGGCACTACCGTCAGCTTGCAGCCAAGGTTATGGAGGGAATTCAGGATATTCTGCTTAATGCCGAAATCCATTACCACCACATGAGGTCCATCATTGTCCATTACGTATTGTTCCGGGGTGGTAACCTCGGCCACCACATCCAGCTTAATCGGCACAGCCATGAGCTTATCAATCTCGCTCTGTGGTGCATCATCAGCTATGATAATGCCCTTCATACAACCGATGGAACGAATATAGCGGGTAACTGCCCGAGTATCCACGTTATAAAGACACGGAATTTTCTGGTCGTTAAGGAACTTGGCCAACTCATTTTCCTTTTGCCAGTTGCTTCCTTCCGTGCACAGCTCCCCGATAATAAACCCATTAACAAAGGATTTACGGGACTGCATGAATTTATCTGCTACCCCATAATTGCCCACCAATGGGAAGGTCAGGGTAACAATCTGACAGCAATAGGAAGGGTCCGTAAGAATTTCCTGATAGCCGGTCATACCGGTATTAAATACCACCTCGCCGGTGGCTGTATAATCATTTAACAGGTCGCCAGTAAATACGCTGCCGTCCTCTAAAATAAGCTTTCCCTTCAAAATTACACCTCCAAAATCTCCCCATTATCCATTACCAGCTGACCATCCACGAAGGTCTTTATAGCCTTGCCCTTCAGTGTACGGCCCACAAATGGTGAATGGGAACCCTTGGTATAAAATTTCTTTTCATCTACGGTCCAGCTAAGCTCCGGGTCGATAACCGTCACATCGGCAGGCATACCCACACCTAAGCTGCCGGCATTCAGGCCAAAAATCTTGGCTGGCTCCGCCGTCATTTTGGAAATCATGGTAACAATATCCAACTTACCAGTATCCACCAAATCCGTAAGCAAAACGCCAACTGCGGTTTCCAGTCCTGGGAAGCCGCTTGGAGCATAGATATACTCCCGATCCTTTTCCTCCTGAGCGTGAGGGGAATGGTCGGTAACAATGCAATCAATGGTACCGTCCTTTAAGCCGGCCAATACAGCCTCCACATCCTTGGACTGCCGCAATGGAGGATTTATTTTAGTAGAGCTGTCCGAGAGCTCCACCATATCATCGGTCATGGTCAAATGCTGTGGAGTAACCTCGGCGGTAACCTTTACGCCACGTTTTTTGGCCTCCCGCACCAGCTCCACAGAACGAGCAGAACTGATATGAGCCACATGCACCCGGGCGTCAGCATATTCTGCCAGGGCGATATCCCGATATACAGCAATATCCTCAGCAACCGTTGGACGTCCCTTCATGCCCAGCATGGCACTGCGATGGCTTTCATTCATTACACCTTCATCCACCAGGCTAGGTTCTTCCTCGTGGTTAATGATTACCTTGTCAAAGGCCCGCAGGTAATCGTAGCAGTTTAACAGCACCTTGGCGGATTTGGTAAAATGTCCGTCGTCGGAGAAGGCTACGGCTCCCGCCGCGGTCATATCCCCCATTTCAGCCATTTCTTCACCCTTTTGGCCCTTGGTAACTGCTCCGATAATTTCCACATGAACTACAGCAGCTTCCTCAGCCCGCTTCTGCAGCGAGCGCACCAAGGCAGCTGTATCCACCACTGGATTGGTGTTTGGCATAGTAGCCACAGTAGTATAGCCACCAGCCGCTGCGGCCTTGGTGCCGGAAGCGAAGTCTTCCTTGGCCTCCTGGCCTGGCTCCCGCAGGTGAACATGCATATCGATAAGGCCCGGACATACGATCTTGCCGTCAGCCTCCACCACTTCATCCGCAGCAGACTTGATATTGGCCGCCACCTTGGCGATTTTTCCGTCTTCGATTAACACATCAGCGATTTTGTCTATGTTATTGGCTGGGTCGATTACCCGGCCACCCTTTATCAAAGTTTTCATGCCTTGTTACCTCCCGTAAGTGCGTGGGTCAAGATTGCCATACGAACTGCCACACCGTTTTGTACCTGCTCCTGAATGGCCGAATGGTCACCATAAGCCACCATTGGGGAAATCTCCAGTCCCTTGTTCATTGGACCTGGATGTAACACCAGCACATCATCCTTGGCCAAAGCCATACGCTTGTCGTTCAAACCATAAATACGGGCATATTCTCTCGGAGATGGGAACAAACCAGCCTTCTGGCGCTCCAGCTGAATCCGCAGCACATTGATTACATCCGCATCCTTAATGGCATCCTCCACGTTATCGTGGACTACAATTCCCTCCTCCTCAAAGAGAAATCTCGGCATGAGAGTCTTCGGACCGGCCAGATGTACCTCCACACCCATCTTACGCATGCCCTGAATATCGGAACGGGCTACCCGGCTGTGGGTGATATCACCCAAAATGGCATATTTCAGTCCCTCTAAATGTCCCTTATGCTCCAAAACGGTGAATAAATTTAACAGTCCCTGGGAAGGATGGGCATGGGCACCATCACCGGCATTGATTATTACAGGAGAAGCTACCTTGGCAGCATATTCAGCTGCTCCCTCTGCCTTGTGGCGCATGATAATAGCATCTACCCCCATGGCCTCAACAGTATACAGAGTATCCCGCAGGCTCTCGCCCTTAACAATACTGCTGGTACCGGCAGTGATATTCACCACATCGGCCCCTAAATACTTACCAGCCAGTTCAAAGGATGAACGGGTACGGGTACTTGGCTCGTAGAACAAAGTCACAATGGACTTTCCCCGAAGCGCCGGCACCTTCTTAATATCCCGATGAATGATATTCTTCATCTCCTTGGCACTTTCCAGAATTACCTGGATTTCCTCCTTGGTAAAGTCGGCTAACGCCAGTACATCTTTACCACGAAGGTTTACTTTAGCATTATCCAAGACAATCACTCCTTTTTTCTGGCCATAAAAAAAGCTCTCTCATGCCGAGGCATAAGAAAGCTCAAAATGCTTTTAGATACACTTACCCTAGTAATTTACGATAGCATACACCTATCCCACCGCAATTAACCAGCTTCCTTTATCAGCCTCACAGGACTAATTTCAAAGGCCATATAATCTTTTGTCTATGTAACTATACACCAATTATTACTTTTTGGCAATAGAAATCTCCTGGTATTTTTCTCCCCGTCTCTAAAGATATTTTAATCTGAATTATGTTATAATCTCTTTAAAGGATTTTAATTCAAGGAGGAGCTAACGATGTTTACTTTTAAAAAGAAACTTGCCAAAATCATTACCAGTGCGTTATTAGTAGCTGTGCCTACCTTCGCCACATTACCTGCCCAGCAGGCGGATGCCAACTGGATTACCACGGCTATTAATGTAGGTGTAGCAGGCTATCAGATGACCCAGTACAATAAGGAGCTTGATAAGCTGAATAAGACCGAGGAAGGTCGTCAGTCATTATTTAAGCAAATGAAAGAAAAACAGGGCGTAAATGATGACCCATATTTAAACAGCCGTCTAGACAGTATTATGACTAATCTCAGTACAGCTGTTGCCGTAAGCGATCCTTCTATCAATGAGAAACCATTCTTATATTTCCTCAACCCAAGTCAGGACTTCAACGCTGCTTGCTCCTTGGGACATGTAATGACCGTTAACACCGGAATTTTTGATTTGCTTCGCACCGACGACGAAGTAGCCGTGGTGTTGGGACATGAAATGGCCCATGGCCAGAAGGATCACGTAATAAAGGGCTTTAAAAAGACTATTACACCAACACTTATCGCCACCGCCATCGCCTCCAATACCAACACCCTGGGGCAAATAGCCACCAGCTTAGTACTTGATTACACGGAAAAGGTTCACATCACCAAGCCTATGGAATGGGAAGCAGATAATTATTCCTTTGAATATTTGAAGGATTCTAATTATAACTTAGGCGCCTGCCCAGCAGTTTGGCAAAGAGTAATCGATAAGTACAGCAGCCAACAGGAGCGCATGAGCGGCGATATTTTCTCGGTTTCTGACCATCCATCCCATGAGGAACGGCTGAAAAACTACATCAAGAAAATGAAGGAATACAGCAATGACAAGGTGGATGTCAAGGACAGCACTGTATATGTCAATAACAAGGAATTTGTTACTCCAGCACCTTATGGTGATATGACCAGTCAGATTCGGGCCTATTATGTGGCCGGTAACTTGTCCCGGGCCTTCCATGCCGACAAGAACGGCAAAGCAACTGTAGCTAACAGCACCGTCTATATCGGTGAACAGCCAGTTATCACTCCTATTGGCGATGATGCATCCCCTGAGGAATTAGCTGAAAAATTAAATAGTCTGTAACATAAACATAAGGACTGCGCTTTCTGCGCAGTCCTTTTATTATTCCCTACCGCCGGAAATCCATTTCATCGCCGGCATTTTCCTTAAAGTCATGCCATCTGAGAATGCCTTCCCGCATTACAAATTCACAGCTACCATCGCTGTAGGCAGTGATATCGTTTTCCTTACCATTTTCATATACTATACAATCGGTACAAATTGCGTTACCTGGACATACCAGAATGGCATTATCCTTATCATAGCGACAATTATAGGTCCATACTCGATGCTCAGCTGCACTGTTAGCCCAAGTAATATCCGCTATATAAGCATTATCCTGCTGGTTGATTACAATAGTGCAACGACCACAAGCCCATACCCCAAGATAATCCTTAGGAGATACTCCTTCACCATTGCCATAATTACCCTGCTTTTCCGGACGAACAAAATGCATTGCCCCATCCTGGCCGGACCACAACTCCGTCTGAAGAGTTCCATCTAAATCATTCTTGGCAAAACCAGCCCAAAGCTTTCCGTCACTTTCCTCGAACATATACCAAGGCGTATAAGAACCGTCCGGATGCTTCTCCGCCGTAACCCGTACTGTACCATAAGCCGTTCCGCCGCCTTTATAGGACAGTTCATAGGTATAATCCGGTTTGACAATTAATGTGCGGGAATCCAGCACATCGGCTTCGTGCCATGTCCCAATAATTCCCTGAACCGAAGTATCAATTTTATATAAATCTACTTCGGCGGAGGCCACCGAGCCATGACCGTTTATTAACACAAAGCAAAAAGTCAGCAAGGCAGCAAATATACTGCGAACGTAACTACTATACATTATATTCACCTCGAATAAACTGCAACAGCGTTCTGCTGTCATACAAAGGCATTAACCTACGGCATTCTGCCAATGGGTACGATTATTGGTAGTTCTCCATCTATAATGTCCATGATATTCCGGAATATCTGGATTCTGGATGTAGAAAGTATATGCTACATAATCCCCTGGCAAAACCTCGATACCATCCGGATAATGACTGATACCAGTGTCAGACCACATCTGCTGTCCATTGTCCGCCGTAAGAATCAGATCAAACTCTATCCAAGAAACTGTCCCTGCACCATCACCGTCATTTACAAAGTACCCCTCCACTGTTGCTTCGCCCGGGGTATTCAGGTAAACATGTTCAGTGTGCCAAAGAATGTGAGCAGCCGTCCGGCATTTTGCGGATTAAATGCCGCAAAAAGAACTGCCACGGCAAAAAATGCCAGAAACCTTGATAAGAACCGCTTCATAAACATACCTCCCATTGTAAATTGTCAAAACATTCTATATAACTTGAATATATAGTAAGAAATATACCGAAACAATAGTACTTTCGCTCTATTTTCCCATTAAAATTACATTAACTAATTTGCTTGCTTTATTTCGCCAGATTAGCCTAGAATAAAGAAAAGGAGGCATTACTATGCAGTTTAAAATATCCAGACGAAATTTTATCAAAATGGCCGGAGCTGCCACCACGGGTATTGTACTTTCACAGCTCCCCAATAATACCATGGGACAAGCAAATGCCACTGGCACATGCCCCTATAATGGTCGGGAACTTCCCCTGCTCTATGACACCGACATCTGTGTTTTGGGTGGTGGCCCCTCCGGTATAGCTGCAGCAATAAGCGCTGGAAAAAATGGTATGAAGACCCTCATCGTCGAAAAAGGGATAACCCTGGGTGGACTGCAAACCATGGGAAATGTTATTCCCTGCATGACTACCTGGGCTCCTGACAGTGATACTTCCTTTGTGAAAGATTTAAAAGAACGCTTAGGCAAATATGGTCTTGATTACAATGACCACAATGAAAAAAGCGAAGTAGGCATCTGGACCAATCCTGAAGCCCTCAGCCTGATATACGACGAAATGTGTTTGGATAATCACGTGGATGTGTTATATAACACCATTTTCGTTGATGTCATAAAGCAGAACACTACTATCACCCATATAATTGTGCAGACCATCGATGGGCTAAAAGCTATAGCTGCCCAAACCTTTATTGACTGCTCCGGCGATGCCATTTTAGCCCGAACTGCCGGAGTACCCAGTGAGCATGGTTTCGAAAAAACCGGCAATAATCAGCCCATGAGTTTTCGCTTTGAAATGGGCGGCATTGATTTGGACAAGGTATACCAACATGTAACAGTGGAATTAGGGGATGATTTCTGTCCCACCAAGCCACCCCATTATGAATTTGCTGAAGCCCGTCATCGCACCAAACAATACGTGCTGGAAAAATTTATGGTTGATGGCATAGCCTCCGGGGAGCTTACCGAAGAGGACGCGGAATATATGCAGGCCTTTGCCATTGTGGGAAAGCCTGGTACTATCTCCATGAATTGTCCGGAACTGCCATTAAAGTTCAGTGCCTCAGAGCCCCTTTCCTACAGCCGGGGTGTTATGGCTGGCCGACAAATGATACATCGCATTAGTCAGTATTTTATCAAGCATATGCCAGGCTTTGAAAAGGCCTATTTGGCTAAGGAAGCCTCCATGCTGGGGGCCAGAGAATCCTGGCGAATTAAAGGAAAATATTATCTTATCGAAGATGATTACCACAACCAAAGCCGCTTTAAGGATGCTGTAGCCCGCACCGCCTGGTTTATTGATGCCCACGGTGAAAAGGTCAGTGAAAAACTCCCTAAGGGAGCTTATTACGAAATACCATATCGTTCCCTTATTACCAAGGAAATAGCCAATCTTATTGTGGCCGGCCGTTGCATCAGTGCCAGCTTCATTTTACAGGCATCCATGCGGATACAGCTTACTTGCATGAGCATCGGGGAAGCTGCTGGTATTGCCGCTGCCTGGGGACTAAAAAATAAAATATCAGCCAATGTCATTGAATGGGATAAAATCCCGGCTAACCTTCGCAGCTATGTAAGTGCATAAATGACCCAAATAATCAAGATTTGGTACAGTACAATGTTACCTTCAGAAAATTACAGGATAAGAAACCGTAATGGAAACTCAAAAGAGTCAGCAGGCGGTAGCCAAGGAAGTAAGCGGCATGACCGATGCTTCCCACCAGATGCGGAAAAATGTACAAAGCATCAATGAGTTTGTACAACGGATTTCCGAGGCCACTCAGCAGATATCTGCCCAATGCAAGGAGGCATCCGATACTGCTTCGTCAATAATGGATGAATAATTGTACATACAATAAGCAAGACCCGACACAGGATGTCGGGTCTTTGTTTTAGTGGATAACACTGTACTATTTTAGTAACCAGGCAATAGCCTTGGCCATACGCTCCGATTCCTGATAAAAATGATTACCAACATTTAGTTCAAATAGGGTTTTTATCCCCATCTTGGAATAATATTCCGCCAAATAGCTGGTATTTACTTCCACAGTCTGTAAGACCTTATTACGGGTCTTGGCTTCCTTATTCCCTAAGGAAAAATATAAACGCTCCGGCTCTCTGCACATTTTATTTTCACGCACGAAATCCACAAAATCAGGATACCAGAAGGAGCCTGAGCCACATGCTATACGGGAGAATTTGTCTGTTTTATAGGCAGCATATAAGGCAAACAACCCCGCCAGGGAATAGCCAGTCAAAGCAATATACGTAGGCATTTTATCCAGTTGACTCATTATTTGCGACAGGATATCTCCTGTAAGCTGCTGCAAATATTTATCCGCCCCACCACTAAACGGCTTATCTCCCTTCACAATAGAGGGTATTGCCCAAGGAGAAAGCTCATTATTCCAATCCAGTCCATCAATACAGGCGAAGGAAAAGGCTTTATCCGTCAATCCCTTCACTGCTTGGAAGACCTTCTCTCCCTCACCATCAACTGTATTTAAAAGCACTAACGGAGCAGTTTGGGATTCTGAATAGAGTATAATTGTCTTTTCCCCTGCTCTAATCTCATCTTTAACTGACTGCTCCATGTATAATTCCTCCAAAGCTGATATGCCGCAACTTTCCAATTCTCAATTCACTTCTGATTTTACCTGAAAGCGCAGGTTTAAACAATAAAACCCGCCAAATTCTAGTTGGCGGGTTTTAGACGATTAGTTATTCATAGTAGCAGCACCACTGACGGCACTGGCAATATCTATGGCACCACTGGCGATGGTGGCTCCGCCAGCTATGGCACCGACACCAGTACAACACATCACTGCACCGATGGCCACAGAAGCTACACCACTAACTGTGCTTATAACAACTTTTGCACTCTTTTTGGCTTTAGCACTTATTGGAAGCTTATCCACTACAAAGTTGACGCCTTTCCCTACCAGGGAGAACAAAGCACCAAATGGACCTCCGCCAGCAACCATATCCAACTCTTCTTCTGTAAGTTGTACTTTAGCCGTTTTTTTACCTAAAAATATCTTTTCATGGAAATCCTTCAGGAAGAGGTTGGCATAAACCATACGGAATTCATCAAATTCTTCCTTCGTGTAGTCACCTGGTACAGTTGCCAGCGCGGCAGCATAAGCCTTCTCCTTGTCACAGTCACTCATCACTGCTTCAAACAAGGCCATATCCTCACTGAGTCTTGCGACCAGTTTTTTAATATCTCTATGCTGAAATGCCTTTTCAATGCGTGCCTCAGGGATATCCTGAATCAGATTTTCCAACTTTTTGCCATCAATAGCATTCTGTATCATCTGAACTTTCTCATTATTTAATCCTTTCATTTTCAGCCCCCCTATGTTTTTCTCTGTCTATACATACGGGTGATAGCCTACTTTATTACTACTCTGTGAAAAAATGTGTTGGGGCATATTGGCAGTATATTGAGAAAAGTTAGAGCATGGTACTTACTATTTCTTTCCGGACAAATTTTCCTTCATTGAAAGCTGTGGCCATGTTCACCCCGTTACACATACAGTTTGCCAATAAACTTTCACTCCTGGAAAGCATAAACATGGCATAAATGTAATTAACCAAATTGTCCTCAATGCGATTATAGTAGCTCTCATCAGAACTTTTCAGCTTCTCCAATTCCGAAATATATTTTACCTGCTTAAATTCTTCTTTGTTGTGGCGTTCTTGAGCTATAGCAATAATTTTTTCCGGAAAAGCTGCCCGCATGCATTCAAGATAATAAGCGTCTTCCGTCGCCAAAAAAATCTTGTCATAATTATATTGTGTTAATCTCTCGTTAATAATCCGTATACAGTCTTCAATACTTGCTGGTCTAAAAGCTCCCACATAATTTGCCAGCACAACATCGGTTCCTCTGAGAAGAACACCAAGAATTTTTTTCTTTCCTATAACCTCATCTGCGTATTCTTGCATCTGCTCTACAAAAACAGGATTTAACGTCGTAAGGTCGATATTAGCCTCATGTCTGTCCATAAATGATGTCAGTACGAAGCAATTAAAGGATTTTACGTAGATGGTATTGCTAGCATTCATATCTTCCGGTTCTTCTTCAACAGAAAAATATTTGCTGAGGGTAGACTGCCGGTAGCGGGTGCAGCCTGGCTCCAAAAATACTTTTATATTGTGTCTCTTTAAGGCCTGTTTGGCCTTGTTATACGATGATAAAATACTACCTATCCCCTCGGTTTTGCGGATGGACAATTCCAGATACTTAATTTGCTTTATTGGTAAATCTGTAAGCCATTGAAATATAAACAGCGAATGAAAAAGCCCCAAGGAACTGAAACGATCTATACTCACAATGTTAGCATAAAAATTTTTCTGAACATAAATGGCTTTTTCCGACAAGGGCTTCTCACCTATTGTTACCTGGGATTTCAGCCATGGAAACAGCAATACATTAATATCCTTAAAACGAACTGTCATGGAGGTATTTTTAAGTACCAGCATGGCAATAGCGATGGTATACTCGTTGGTATCTTCAAAGAATATTTCTGCAAAACCATCTAATAAATATAAATTTATTTTATCCAAATCATTTTCGTTATAAGAATAATACGGGGGAAATATCATCTCTTCCCTATAAAAGTCACTATCAGGAAAGCTGGCGTCATTTTTGGCCTGTATATCATTATCGATGTAAACGAGATCAAAATCCTGTCCCCCTTCATTTTGCACATGAAATCTTTTCTCACCCTTTAGTACGTATTGCAGGGCCTCATGAAAAATTTGTGGCTCATTGACCAGATTTCTGTAATTGTGATTATTGTCATATTCTTTGATTTGTAACATTTTTGACCTCCAGATATGGTAAAATGAAACTGTTGGAAACCCTTTCGACAAGCTAAAGAATTATTCCTGCATCTCCCCTGTAAAATGCGAGAAATTACTATTCACCCACATTTTACTCTGGATGATATTGTTGCTAAAAGGATTATTTTATGAATCAGACAAAACTAAGACAGCTTCGCCTGGCAATATTTCTAGCATTACTTACCGCATTGGCACCCCTTGCCAATGATATGTATTTGCCTGCTTTACCAATGTTGGACTCATATTTTTCTATTTCCACTTCATTAGTGCAGCTAACACTGACCATGACAACCATCGGCATTGCCCTGGGACAAATTTTCGCCGGACCAATCAGCGATTTTATGGGTCGCCGTTGGCCATTGCTCTTGGGGATGGTAATTTTCTGTCTGGCGGCACTGGGCTGTATCTACGCGGAAAATATCTGGTTATTTTTGTTTTGGCGCTTTGTTTTGGGCTTTTGTGGCGCCAGTGGTATTGTTATTGCCACTGCCATTGCCCGTGATATTTATGAAGGGGCAGAATTAACCCGTTTCTTCGCCATATTGATTATGCTTAACGGACTTGCCCCAATTCTTGCTCCGATTATCGGGGGACAATTACTGCTTTGGGGCACCTGGCGCGATGTATTTCTTTTACTTTTTTTCATTGGCGCTTCCCTGGTCCTTGCCACATTTTTCTTTACCGAAACCTTGCCGGCCCAACGGCAAATTCATAACATCAGCAGTGCCTTCAGACGCTATGGAGAACTTTTGCATGACCGTTATTTTTTCAGTCATTGCCTGCTACAGTGCTTCACTTTTGGGGCTTTTTTTGCCTATATTGCCGGTTCATCCTTCCTGTTTCAAGACATATATGGCGTATCCCCCCAGGCTTACAGCCTGATTTTCGGAGGAATTGGTCTGGGATTGATGCTTATGGCTAGTGTTTCAGCCAAACTGGCTGGCAAAGTATCCAATATCAGGTTATTAAAATACGCCACACATACTTCCTGCTTCGGCAGTATCCTGCTGTTCATCCTATTCCTCGCTGAAGGACCAATATTTGTAACCTATCCAGTCCTGTTTGTGACCATCATACCACTATCTGTAGTTGGTGCAGCAAGTTTCTCTCTGGCACTTACCAGGCAAGGCCATAACTCAGGCAGTGCTTCAGCACTTTTGGGCTGTTCACAATTGTTGCTGGGCGGGGCAATAATGCCCCTGGTAGGTATTGCCGGAGACAAAACCCCTATTCCCATGGCTGTACTCATGATAACGGGTTATAGTCTTGCAATTTGGTGCTACTACAAACTGATTGGCCCGGCGCATCATACAGAATAAAATACTAAAACACACAAAGAGCAGAGCTACCACGCTCTGCTCTTTTAATCTTTGCCCCACATAAAATATCATAACCCTGCATTAGCCAAAAAGCCAAAAACAATTGACCAATATTTTTCCCCATCTGTTTTCATGGAATCAGCGTGCCCAGCTCCCTGAACTATCAGTTTATCTTTTTTGCTGTTGCAGGAAACATACAGCTCCTCCATCATCGCTGGTGGAATAAGTTTATCTGCATCACCATGTATGAACAATACTGGTGCTTTAATGTTAGGAACAGCCTTTATTGGTGCAGCTTCTGTCACTTTGGCCCCAGTCTTAAAACCACTTACCACATCAACACAATTCATAATAGGAAAGGCCGGCAAACCAAAGATAACCCCCAATTGATTGGAAAACATTTCATAAGCACTTGTATAGCCACAATCCTCTATAACCGCCCTTATTGGCGGGATATCATCCCTGGCTGCCGCCATAAGAACAGTTGCCGCTCCCATTGAAACCCCGTGCAAAGCAATTTCCGCATCAGGATATTGCTTTTTAATTTTTTGTGCCCAAAGAGCAACTTCTGCGCTTTCCTTAACTCCCATGGTTATATACTGGCCTTCTGTCTTGCCCGAAGCACATAAATCCGGGGTCAAAACCTGATAGCCATGCTGCAAATAGACCTCTGCATAATCATTCGCATAACTCTGGTCCCGTCCATAACCATGTACGAGAATGGCCCACCGCTTACTGGGTTGAGCTGGAGCGTAATGTGTAGCCGCCAGTTGTCTGCCATCAGGAGAAATTTCCCGCCATTCCTCCTTCTGGCCCGATGGTTCCGGAGGAATTTTTCTGCTTTTATCATGGATACTTACGCAGGCCGCCGGAGGAGCCAGAGGATCCGTATCATTGCCACGTTTTAGAGCAAAATCCACAAAATAAGCCCCTATGCCGTACCCCACTGCCACAATTACAGCAAGAAAGCCTGCAATAAATATCTGCCATTTTTTTAACCGCACAATCTCAGCTCCAATCAACAAGTTTCATTAAAGATCCTGCTTCACAATAACACACATCTATTTAAATACAATTTTACATGAAACCACATTCGTAAACAATAAAACCCGCCAGAAAACTGACGAGTTATATTTGTGTGGACCATAACGAATTATTAGACTTTTATCTAATAAAGTTGGTTGGTTGCCAAGGCTCCTTTTCCGGCAGACCATACTTCTCCTTCCCCAAGGCAATGCTCTTCATTAAAAATGCCATATTTTTACCTAACGTCCGCATAGTCTGCAGTCCCTCGCCATCCTGCTCAGCCTCACCCTTGCCAGAACCATGTACACTGTTCCAATACTGGCTGGAAGCTATAGGCATACCGCAAATTGTAAAGTACTTGTTAAGGGCATCAAAGGAGGCCGAGCAACCGCCCCGACGGGCCACAGCTATTCCTGCCCCTACCTTCATGGTCTTATCAAACTTACAGCTCATAAACAGGCGGTCCAAAAAAGAAAGTACCGTACCATTTGGTGAAGCATAATACACAGGTGTTGCCACTACCAAGCCATCAGCCGCCTCAAACTTGGGTGCCAGCTGGTTTACCTCATCATCAAAAACGCATTTCTTGTTTTCAGCACAGGAATAACAGCCGATGCACCCACGAATGGCCTTGTTGCCAATCTGCACCACCTCTGATTCCACACCTTCCTGGTTAAATGTTTTCACCAGTTCATTTACAGCAATTGTTGTATTACCATTCACCCGTGGACTTCCATTGATAATAAGAACCTTCATACTAAAACTCTCCTTCAATTAAACTTTCGTAAAAAAATCAAAACACACACAAAATCCCCATTCTTTATTCGTCAAAGCATGACAATAATCCTGCCAAAACGAATGTTAGCTTTATTCTCGTGATAGGATAATCGAGAATACTAAACGAGCAGAACCCCCAGTGGCTCTGCTCGTTTTTTTCAGCATATAACTATGGCAATCAAAGCATTTTTTCCCACCATTTCCCGAATGCCTGTAATGATATTTCGTCTATGCTGACTGCCTCACCGATTTCTGGAGTAAGGAGTTGATAATCTTTTCCCTGCGAGGCTTCTGCCAGCTTCTGATAAGGCTCCTGCCATGGATGGCGGGCCAAGGCAAACTTACCTCCATGGGCGGGCAGTAATGCCTTTGCCCTCACATCAGCTGCCGCCTGAGCCGTTTCCTCCGGTAATAAGTGAATATCATGCCAGGCCATATTATACTGGCCATTTTCCCCCAACATCAGGTCAAATCCACCAAACTGTTTTCCAATGGCCTTAAAATGTTCACCATATCCCCCGTCTCCACTGTAATACACTTTATTCTTAGGGGTCACAAAGGCAAACCCACACCATAAAGTCGGATTTTGCGTAAGAAAACGACCCGAAAAATGCTGTGACGGCAGAATATGAATAGAAAAATCTTCTGCAATTTTTATTTCCTTATCCCAATCTTCTTCGTGAAGGATTTGCAGATCGAACCCCCACTGCTCAAAATATTCTCCTACCCCCAGAGGGCAAACGATATTTTTGATTTTGTCTTTTAAAGCCATTATTGTTGGATAATCCAGATGATCCCAATGGTCATGAGAAATAGCCAACACATCAATATCCGGCATATCAGCAGCAGTATAGATATTGCTGCCTGAAAAGGCTTTATTGATGAAAAACACTGGTGAGGCATAAGAGCTGAACACCGGATCAATTAAAATTCGCCGTCCGCCCAACTGCATATAGAAGGTGGAATGCCCCATCCACACCACCAAATCCTGTTTGATATCCAGTTTTTTCAAGTCAGTTTTATGGGACAACATAGGCTCCTTGGGGGAAAGGGCTGACTTATCCCCAAATAGAAATTTGGCGGTAGCAACAAACCGATTTTCCCCACTGTCCTCACTCATCACCTGTACTGGCACTAGATTTTGAAACTTACCGTTGATGTAATGGGGTGAAGCCTGAATGCGGGCCAAGCGCTCCCCCTGGGGCAACCGGCCAAATTCCGGTCGATGTATAAAGCTATATCCCCCCAGAGAAAGCATTCCCGCCGTCGCCAGTCCGCCAATAATAAAATTTCGTCTATTCATGCGCCTTCACCATATACTTAATCTACTTCAATTAATTCATACTGGTCATTGCCCAGACCAAGTTCCTTCATAGCCGATAATTGGCGCAAGCCCTCCCGGCTTTCAATGCGTTCAATAAGGTCATTTTTACGGGAGTCCTCAAAATTATACACCAAGTCAATTGATGCCTGGTCAATGGCCAAAATATCCGTTGAGGCCAATATGCCGATATCCGGGATAACCGGCTCCGCTGCGCTGGTTCCGGCGCAATCACAATCCACCGACATACGCCTCATCACATTCAGAAAAGTGATATTTTTGCCAAAATGGTCACAAATAGCCTTGCCGCTGTCCGCCATCAGCTCCATAAAGAGGCCGCCCATTACCCATTTTCCATAATCCTGCACACCATGAACCTGCAGTTTTCCTTTTTTGCCTGAGGCACAGCCAATGGCAATATTTTTCAATGAACCGCCAAAACCACCCATGGCATGGCCTTTGAAATGGGTAAGCACCACCAGGGAATCATAGTTAGTCAAATGGCTTCCCACAGCCACCTCTTTAAGATGTAAACCGTTCTTTACCGGGAAATTCACATCCCCGTCTTCATCGATAATATCCACCGGGCAGAAGGTCCAGCCATTGGTCTGCAAGGTTTCCCGATGCTGCTGCGTAGTAGACCGGGGTCCCCCATAGGCCACATTGGCTTCGATAATGGTACTGTTTGGTATCTGGCTCTGGAAGGCTTGTACCATATCCCGTGGTAAAATATTGGGACCATGGGGCTCACCAGTATGGAGCTTGATTGCTATTTTGCCACTTATTTCACTATTAACCTTCCCATACAGCTTCTGAAGGTGCTCTGCATCTATATGCTTGGTAAAATATACCTTCGACTTAGCTGACGCTTGTACAGCTGCTTTATTGGCATTTGATGCAGGAACTGTACTATCTGCGGCTTTTGCTCCACAGCCTGTTACAAATCCCGACAATCCGGTAAGACCAGCTCCGGCAATGGCCACACCAGCCATCTTCACAAAATTACGTCGTGACAAATTGGACATAACATTATCCCTCCTAAGCCGTAAATTCTATACTTCTTCCTATGCAAAAGAATATCATAAACAAAAATCTATTGCTACACCTCACTCGCGCTTGGACAGGCCTTTATCTTTCATCCATTTTTCCATAGCATCGGCCAATTCCTGATTATTGATATTGGCCATAAGGAAGTTTCATACCTGTTCTCTTTTTCCTTTATTTAACATTAGCAAAAGATTTTTTGATCCATTCTTCTATTTCTGCTTTGGCCTCTGTTTGGGAATTCTGCGCTTTATGCCCACGCATTTCCATGCCTGGCAGTACGTTGGCTTTTGTAACTTCTGTAATAAATCGCTCGGTATTACCTATACCACTACCTTCATGGGTGCAAAAAGGAATAATGGTCTTGCCGGCAAAATTTTCTTTCTCCAGAAAGGTATATACTCCCATTGGCAAATCCCCCCACCAAATCGGATAGCCTAAAAGGATGACATCATATTTACTCATGTCCGGCAGTGGACCATTGATTTCCGGACGTTCATTGTTTTCTTTTTCCTGCTTGGCAACTTCAGTTGCAGGGCGATATTCCTTTGGATACGACTTGAGCGTCTTTATTTCAAACAAATCTCCCTTGGTTATATCCGCAGCCATTTCTGCCAATATGCGCGTATTCCCCTTTTCTATGTAGCCCACGCCACCAGTATTCTCATCCGCCCGGGAAAAGTATGCAACTAACACACGCTTTCCTGAAGTTATGTCCGCCTGCGTCTGAACAGTAGTAGTGTCATTCGCAGTCCGATTATTTTGAACCGTAGTTTCTGCTGAACCACAAGCAGCGGCAGTAAGTGCAAAAAGCGCAGCACATAAGAACGTAAATATTTTTTTCATCGTTTATCTATCCTTTCTTCCTCAACAGGAAGATCGATTTCATCTTCCTCGAATTTGATTTTCTAAAGTATATCAGACGGTAGTCACTACCGGTCAAGAAGAAAAGGAGTCATACTTATGTATACGATGGTCCATAGTAATAAGATGCTGTAGCACCACCGTCTACTAAAAATGTTGAACCAGTAATAAACTGCGCCCGTTCACTCATTAAAAGCTCTGCTACATCAGCCACTTCATCAGCAGTTCCTGGGCGACCTGCCGGACATTTAGCAAACATATTCTTGTAAAAATCACCACGAGGACCATTGAATTCATCTATGGCCAAAGGCGTAACAATGATTCCAGGCGCAATATCATTGATGCGTGCTCCACGTTCGCCCCAGCGGACAGCTTCATACATCGTGCGCTTTTCATTACAGCGTTTGGCCAACTGATAGGCATGCAAGGTATCCTTTATCTTTTCCGGCTTCAAAAAATCCAACTTTAACAGGTCTTCTATCGGGGTCATCGCCATTGCCCTGTCCTGTTCCAGTGAGAGTGCTGGCATACGATGCCCAGACTGACTGGATATAATTATCCCCGTGCCGCCCTTAGCGATAACCTTGCCCACTTCTTCCATCAATACTGCCGTTCCATAAAGGTCAACCTGCAAGATCACTTCAATCGGTACCTGTGATGGCGAAACACCGGCACCACAGACCAATGCTTTTACTTCGCCATATTCCGTTGCTTTTTGCACCATAGACTGAATAGAAGTCCGTGAAGACATATCCATCACAAATGGCTCCACATCAAAGCCTGCCTGATTCATAGTTTTAGCAACCGCCTGTGCATTGTTTTCGTTTTTATCTCCAAGAATAATCTTCTTGCCATAGCCCATGCGACGGGCAATAGCCATCGAAATCTGCCCGGCTCCTGTGACAATCATAACATCTTTGCTCATTTTATCCCCCCTTTTTAGGCAAGATTTTTCTTTGCCCAGGCAGCCACTTTTGATTCAGAGCCTGCGGCATCTGCCCCCTGTATAGCCATGCCTTCACCGACCACGGCACCATGACAGTACTTTTTCAAAGCAGCAGGAGCCCCGGCAATACCACTACCTTCATGGGTCATTAACGGAAATACTTTTTTACCGCTAAAGTCCAACACCTCCAGCTGGGTAAATACGGCACAAGGATAAGTCCCCCACCAGCAAGGACCGGCCACTACGATATTGTCATATTCTGCCACCGAATCCAGCATTTTCACCAATTCCGGGCGGGCATTATTGTGCAGCTCCTCTTTGGCTTCAATTGTACACTGAGTATAATCCGTAGAATAGGTTTTTTGCGTCTCTATCTCAAAAATGTCCGCTCCTACGGCTTTTTTTATATATTCTGCACATATTTCCGTATTGCCCTTTGGCAAATCCACAATACTGCCATTTACATAATTCTGCCCCTTACGGGAATAATAGATTACCAATGTCTTTGCCATTTCTTTACCCCTCTCGTGAATTTAATCTAATTTCTTAACGACCTTTGCCGGTACGCCGACAGCCATACAGTTATCGGGAACATCTTTGGTGACCACAGCCCCGGTACCGACAATCGCATTTTCCCCAATGGTTACACCGGGCAAAATGCTGACTCTGGCGCCAATCCAGGCATTTTTCTTGATGCGGATTTCCTTGGTCATGATTGTGCGGATATTTTTCGGTTCATGGTTGACAGTAAACAACCCCACTTCCGGCCCTAACATAACCCCATCCTCAATCGTAATAGTGCCCAGAGACATCATGGTCAGATTATGATTGGCAAAGACATTCTTGCCTACAAACACCCGATTGCCACAATCAATCTGAAAAGGAGGCGTAAAATACGAATCTGTAAATTCAGTATTAGACAGGAGCTCCTTTTCCTGTTTTAGGATGCTTTCTTTGTCGTTTACATCGGTAGCATTTATTTTCTGACACAGACTGGCACAGCGATTGAGCTCACTATGCACCTGCTCAACATAATCTTCCTGTCGGATATCATATGCTGCGCCCTTGCGCATTTCTTCAAAAACATTTATATTCATAAAATTTTCCCTCGATCAACCTCTTACAAATCCTGCTTTTTCGTGATAACAAAATGCTGTTCACGCTCTTTGATAAGCCACTTACCCTCCTGTTTCACCAGCTTATCCGTATAGCGGATGTAGTTGTCCGACACCACATCATGTCCGTTTTCCTCCATCACCAGAGCGGCTCGGCAATAATGAACATCTGTAGCCCTATCACCCTCCACTGTAATTACCTGCTGACCGTTTTGATGGTGGGAAGCCTTGATACCACCAGTAAAGGCACTGAACTGTTTTTCCAGCGTATCCCGCCCATGAATATCCATGGTGAGCTTATCCCCCATATAGACCATAACATGAACATCCTCGGTAAAATAAACCATCTGCGCTGGCACATTGCACTCCAGATTGGCAAAACCATCAATAACCTCACGAATTGCTTCTTTTGCTTCTAAAATCTCCAATGACATTTGATATTCCCCTTTCATCACATCTGTATTTACTTTTGTTGATTATATTATAGCCGCCTCTTATCGGAATATCTAATCGTAAGTTTAGATTATTGATTTAATTTTTTTATTAAAATCATTGTTTTTTACCACGCCAACCGTTATACTGCACATATAAACAAAGGAGGCCTCACCGATGAACACCAAACAGATGGAATATATATTGGAACTGGCGCAGGTGCTGAATTTCAACCGTGCAGCCGAAAATCTCTTTATTTCCCAGCCCACACTCACCTATCAAATAAAGCTGGTGGAAAAGGAAATTGGCTTTGATATTTTTGAACGATCCGGAAAAGGAGCTGCTCTCACCCCTGCTGGGGCCCAATTCGTGGGAACACTGCGCTCTATATACAATCAACTGTTTGCCGCCATTGAACAGGGACAAAATTTTAGTGCCAAATACAAGGAAAGTATCAGCATAACCTTGCCTATACGCTCCGCTATCTATTTTCTTCCCCAAGTCATCGCCCAATTCAGCCGCAGCTTTCCTGAAGTCTCTATAGTTGCCAACTTTGACTGGAAGGACGGACAAAACGCTTTTTTAAAGGGAGAGCATGATGTGACCTTTGCCATGGAATACACCTTGAAACGGGTACCAGACATTATTTGCCACCATCTGTTTGATAGCAAAATATATCTTATTACGGAAAAAAACGATCCATTAACAAAAAAGCCGCTGGTTTTACCCAGCGACTTAAAAGGTCGTACACTTATGGTAGGCGGTGGCTCACCGCCTATGTTACGCGCCCTGCAGCAGCGTATGATTCAGGAAATTCATGTGGATTACTTCAACAGTCCCGACCATGATACCACCCTAACCAACGTAGCAGCTCATCGCGGTGTATGTCTGGCGCCTGGCTTTCTTAACGACCATAATGGTGAATTTGCCTGGCTGAATTTTGATAGCGAGGTAATCATTCCCTGCGGTGTTTATACCCATAAAAATGATCAACGAGAATCCCTCCGTGCCTTCATAAAGCTATTGCAGCACTTCTACCTCGACCAGCCGAATTTTAAGGTTTGATTAATTATAAGCATATAGCGTCTTTGTTTCCGCTTGCAGGATTTTGCTGGCAAAACCTTCGTGAACAGCGAATTCATCAATACTTCCTTTCCTTTACTTCTTCGACAAATTATTGGTAAATCCTTGAATAAAAAAATCCCATTGACCAGTCCATAACCAATCAATGGGATTTATTCTTATTTTACAAGCCCTTGGCAAAATCTCTGATTTCATTCAATTTTGCTTCGGATTTGTTTTCCTCACCTGCAGCCGTAAGAATACCAGCCACTTCCATATTAGCATAAGCCATATAAGCCTTGAACTGAGCAATGGAGCCATCATGAGTGCCAGGAGAACCAGAAGAGAGCATCAGAACACATTTCTTGGCCTTTTGTGGCTTGCCAATGCAATAAACCCGCTGAATAGCGGCCTGCATCTGAGCCGTCATGGTGAAATAGTATACCGGTGAAGCGAAAACAATCATATCCGCCTCTTTGTAGGCTGGCAACAGCTTTTCAAAATCATCCTTCTGAACGCAATTGCCATTTCCCTTGGTATGGCAATACTCACAGCCCAGACAGCCACCGATTTTCATCTTGCCAACCTGATATTCCTCCACCTCATGGCCAGCTGCCTCAGCTCCTTCAATAAAGGCCTGGACCATAGCTGACGTATTCATTTTTCTTGGACTACCATTAAACACTGCAATTTTCATTAAAAATACCTCCTCAACATAATACACACCACTAACACACAACACTTTTTCTAAGCTTTTACCGCTTTATGCCACTTTCCTCATAGGGAAATGTCGAGCCTACACCAAAGTGAATAATCCACTCCGGCCGTTCCTCAATGGGAATCCAGTAGCCATAAGCCTTACCAAAGGCCCCTTCATAGGTAATAGCTACTGTCTCCTTATTGTCAGCCGCTCTGTTGCACAAACACCCCTTATGCTGCTCCGGCTTGCCAACAGATGAGCATTTATACCAGGCTTTAAGCCAAACTCAGCAGTCTTCTGCTCCCCGTAGTTCATTTCTGGTGGGATAGGCGCAGGCATATTAGTCAGGTCAACGATTTTTTTATTATCCAGATTTTCATAACCTAACGGTGCGTAAGAATTCGTGATGAATTAACTCATTTCCTTCTTTATTTTTTGTAATACTTCCTTTTCTTATCCGTATATATATATTGAAAAGTTAAAAATTTTACACCATAGGATAGAACAGGAGAATTGAAGGCCTTGTTAAACTCAAGCACACCCAATTCATCACTATCATATTGTAATTTTGGTGATGAAATAGCCATATCTGCCACTGCAGCGGCCAATGATAATATTTTGACAGATTGCCATTCACGGGCCCAAATGATATATAATATGGCAATAGCCATAGAACCACAAATTACCCATGATATTTTGTGTATAGCCAAAAAGCTGGGCACAGTCTTAGTTGGATTGGAGTACTCCGTAAAAACAGCCTCCAGTGTGAAAAAGAAACTGGTACGTATCGCCAATAAAGCCTTAGAAGCTGGCGAAAAACCAAAAAATGACTTTGAATATTTAAGGGAAATCGGTGACCTAATCCGATATACGGAGTTAGTCAACCATAATGAGATGGCTGACAAGGTTCGCGAGACCATGCTGCTCCTTGAGGATAAGGGGTATGATGTGTATGAAATCGACAATAAATACCTAAACCAAAACGGACGGTACAAGGCTGTTCACCTAAATGCCATCAGTCCATCCGGCCAGATATTTGAAATACAAATACATTCAGAGGAAACTCTGGCAGCAGGTCGTATGACCCACAAGCTCTATGAGGAATGGCGGAAGCCCGAGACCAGTCTCGATCGGAAGGCTGAGCTTTATTCCGCTATCAAAAGTACATATGATAATCTGCCTATGCCCCGTGGGATAGAACATGTAGGAAATTATCAAAAAGCTGTATGAGCATTAAGCTCATACAGCTTTTCCTTTTATTCACAAATTCACTTTTCTGTAATTCTAATGGTCACATTGCCATGTGATAACAAATCCGTCATTTCCGACTGAGACAAATCTATATGCCCTAAACGGGTATACGACCAGGAATTGGAACCATAAAAAATGACTATCTTATCACCTGCGTACAGAACAATATCCCCGTATTGAGTAGTTGTTTGTTTATCATTTCTGGTCAAGCTATGACCTATAGAGCCAACCTGTTCAAACCCTCCGTACATTGACATATTGATGGTCAAAGGAAGCATCTTCTTCAATTCCTCAGTGGAAGCGTTCTGCTCCCAGCTAACAGGAACTACGGTATTATCAATCATCAATTTCATAGTCATTTCCTTATTCTGCTCTAATTTAACCGACATATTATTCTCTACTGCCTTTTCATGGCTTTCAACCACAGAAGTCGTGTCAGTAGTCTGATTAGCCAAACAGCCTGAAAGCAACAGCAGCATCGTTAGGCCTGCCACACCCAGTATTTTACATTTAATCATCAGATATTCTCCCTGAACAATGATATTGCACCATTTTAAATATTTTTCCCGGCCACCAATGCGGTTTCTAAAACAGGATTTCCTGCAATTTCTCCCACTTCAGTTACGCCACCACAAAAAATTGTATCCTTCAGCTGAGCCTTCTCAAAGCAATCTATCCAGCCCTGTATACCAGTGCGTGTCCCAGCTACCGTTGTTTCTTCATCCTCGGCGGCTGTGGCCAGCAGGTAAACATCACGGAAACGATAATCTGAAGGAAAAAGGGGATTGGCTCTATCCAACAGGGTCTTAAGCTGCCCACACATACCATAATAATACACTGGTGTAGCGAAAACCAAAACATCGGCCTGTTTCATTTTTTCCACTATATCATTGGCATCATCATCAATTATGCATTTAAAAGTTTTTTGACAGGCAAAGCAGCCCTCACAAAAGCCTAAAACTTTATCACGTAAGGTAATCTGTTCCACAGCATGACCAGCAGCCTTTGCCCCTTGAGCAAAAGCGGTGGCCAAGGACTCTGAATTACTGTTTTTCCTCAAGCTGGAGGAAATAATTACAACTCGTTTACTCATTTTCTCTCCTTAACAAAAAGTACACAACAAATTAGTTTAAATACATCGTTTTACTTTAATTTATTATATTCAGCTGCATCGACAGCCTCGCACCATTCACTGGAAGTATTTTCCCCTGGCACCTCAATGGCCAAATGCTGGAAAGCCGAATTTGGAGCAGCACCGTGCCAATGCTTTACATTAGCTGGAATATGTACCACATCCCCTGGCTTAAGCTCTTGAGCTGGTTTGCCCCACTCCTGATAATAGCCACGGCCGGCGGTGACTAACAGCATTTGCCCGCCCCCCTTATCAGCATGATGAATATGCCAATGATTGCGACAGCCTGGCTCAAAGGTAACATTGCCAATGACAACCTGATTCAGGGACAGCATATTTAAGTAGCTGGTACCATCAAAATACTGGGCATAATTATCATTTACACCACCAACGGGGAACAAACTGGTAGCCATAATATGTTCCAAGGTTTCATTACCTGAGGTATTAGCAGCTGCTGCGGTATCTTTATATACCTCTTTGGCCAGATTAAATGCAGCCCAAGCCTTTGGCCAACCGCCATAAAAGCCCAGCTGAGTAATAATCTCAGCCATTTCTTCCTTAGTTACACCATTATTTTTAGCTGACTGCAAATGATATTTCAAAGAGCTGTCAGTAATGCCACTGGCCACCAAGGCTGAAACCGTCACAATACTGCGGTCATGCAAAGATAATACATCATTTTTTGACCACACTTCCCCAAAAAGAATATCATCGTTGTAACGGGCAAAATCCGGGGCAAATTCCCCTAACTGCTGCCGGCCGGCGGTCTGAACCACCTTTACTGCTTTACGATTATTATCTGCCATTTCTGCTGCCTCCGTATTCGTTATAACGCCATTGTTCAAATTTTTCTTCTTTAGAAGAAAAATCTTCCAATTAGCGTTTCCCTAAAGGACTAGCTTCGCGTCGCAACGAGGTGGGATATATGCTCACCACCTGTTGAAGTTTGTTTTCACCCCCACCTAAAGAGTAGGGGGACATCTTCACCTCGTTATATTTGCTGACATAAACATTACAGCTGCCAGTCCTACTGCTATTTTTTGCTTAATATGCATAAACACTTCCCCTATCAAAAACTTATCTTTGAAGAGTTCCTTACCTGATTATTCTGCCAATAGCCATACCAACCAAAACATACAAGCCCAACAGACAGGCTATCAATATGGAATAAGCCGCTCCCGGCAAGGCAGTAGCCGCCGTAGCAAAAATATGCTTCATCAGCAGGCGGTCTCCCACCTGATTTATGATGGAACTATAAATTCCACCAAGAATCAATATGACCATCAGGCAATATTTAACCCAAGAATAAGTCCCTGCTGAATTATCAATGTTAAATACCTGTTTCCACTGTCCTAGCCAGCCTTTCCAATGCAGCCCCCAATGAATCCCGCACAAAAGCATTATGCCGTAAGCCAGTGATACATGAAATTGGTGAATGGTTATACTGCGCTGTATATCCAAAGGCATAATTTCCCGGAAAAGATAATTGGAAATGCCTGCTCCTGCACCGATTACCACAATTACCAGAACAAAAAGCAGTATGTTTGTTGCAGTGTTTAACAACCGTTCAGCGTGCCAAGCCCCTTGCCGCAGCCCACCAAACCATTGACGGTGCTGATAAATATGCACAATAATCAGCAAAAACCATACTATACCAATTATTTCATGGAACAATTTGGGGATATGGTGAAAGCACATCACCAATACCAGCAGTATGGGTAACAGAGCTGTCACCAGCATCTTTTTTGATATATCAGGCCACTTCATATTAAAAACCTAAACCGTTAAACCAACTTTTGATTTCCTCAGCTGAGGCCTGAGGAGAAAACACCTTACCCTGTTTCCAGGTTGCCTGGGCATGATTGACCTTAAGCTTGGCAAATGTAAGCTTTTTCAAATATTCACCACTTGTACCGATGTCACTGCCACCAGAAGTACAAATACTGGTAATATTTTTATTTGAAAAATCATAGCTTTCCACAAAGGTATTCATAATCCTAGGTGCCTGTCCCCACCAAATTGGATGAACTAAAATGATTGTATCATGATTAGCGATTGGCGCATTAGTATCGGCCAGTTCAGGACGGGCATTATCATCCTTTTGCTCCACAGTAGCTCTGGTAGTCTCATCTTTGTAATTTAAATCATCCTTAGTATATGGTTTCGCCGGGCGAATTTCGTAAATATCTGCCCCCAAAGCCTTGGCTGTATTTTCAGCCAGCTGCTTGCTATTGCCTGTAACAGAAAAGTAAGCGACCAAAATCTTGCTATTGGCGGCCGGTAGCGATGTACCAGTGGTTGCCTGAGCTGCAGAAGCAGGTTTTTCCTCAGCCTTCCCCTTATCTGAGCCACAGCCCATAATCCCCAGTACAACCAACAAACTAACGCACAACAACAATATTTTTTTCATTTTCTTCATCCTTTCTATAGTACAAATGGATATACCCTATATCTTTTATCCTGTGCTAAGCCTCTTACAAATTAGCCCCGATTTTATAGGCCATATTGGCAAATTCAGATTTTTCCACCAGTGAACGGGCGCCACAACCGGTAGCCCACACCTGTCCCACATCGGTCCATTCCATATATCTAACCAGCGTGTCATAGTGATTGGACAAAGCCTCCATCGTCCAATCGGCACTATTATAAGCCGTTGCCATCATAATTGATTTCTTCCCATGAAGCTTGCTGGTACGGGAATAAAATCTGTCCACAATGATCTTCAATTGGGCCGACATACCGAAATAATACAGTGGCGTAGTCAAAACAATCAAATCTGCCTCCAGCATCTTTGGCATCAATGTATTTTCTATATCGTCCTTAAATACACACGGACCGTCCATGGCGCATTTGTCACACCCCCGACACGGGTGGGTATCTGTATTGGCAGCATCAAAGGTAAATACCTCATGCCCGGCACTTTTAGCCCCTTCCGTAAACCTATCCGCCAAATATATGGAGGTTGATTCGTTTTTGGGATGTGGACTGGATGTGATAACAACTATTTTCATATTCTTACCTCCTGACACACTGCCCTTTTCCGGCACTTTATTACCTTTGCTGTCCGACAAGGCTGATAAACCACACCCGGATAAAAACAGTGTAATTGCCCCCATACTGCTTACTTTCAAAAATTCTCGTCTGTTCACCCTATTTCACCTACCAGTACGCATCTGAAAAACCATCCTTGTATGTTATTTAGTTACGACATTAGAGTGAAATCCTTTTGTACTTAATGGAATTTTAGTTTCCAAATTCTCAACAATATGGCTGGAAGTAAACATTGATTCTGTCTTTTGGAAAAATGCCTTGGCAGCCGGTGAAGATGCATAATCCACCAAAGCACCCCTATCACGATATAGCTCCATTACATGAATAATATTCGGTGTATCATGCTCACCGGTTACAAACATTCCCATCACGCCATCGTCTTCCTGTACTGCACGAACCGCCTCAGCCGTTGCCAGGTTCTGATATTCAGCCAATTTTTCTGGTAAAACCTCATAACGCCGCATCAATACCACGGTGGCTGTACCACTGGTCTTTTGCTCCAATGCAATGCCATTCGCCTCCAAAATCTTTAGGCTTTTCAGCATAGGCAACCGTCTGGCCCGGTATTCCTGAAATGGTACACTGGTGGTATGAATACGATATGCTTCATAGCTTTCATATATTTCCAATAAACGCATCAAATCATGATTGGTCACATCAATACCACCATAGAGAGCATAGGTCCCGGCTTCCTTGGCGGTCTGTGGTGCTACAGTCTTTCCACCGATTTGAGCCATGGCCATCATATCCCCTGGGGTAGATTCCAGCACAGCCCAATGCACCATTGGCATATTTCCCTCCGGTGTACGAATTGACTGAGCTCCTGCCATTGAACTGGCCATAACAATCCCTCCTAAACAAAGAAATACGGCTATTTTAAATAATTTGTTCATAATACACAGGTCCCTCTTTTTACATTATTTAGCACTAAAAGCCAGAACTGACTGTCAGTACTGGCTTAGTGCTCTTTTATTTCAAATTTTTCTTAAAGAAATTCTCAATTTTATCAAAAGGAATTTTTGCCATATTATCATACAAATCGATATGAGATGCTCCCGGAACTATTACCAGCTCTTTATTTTCACCCTTGAGCTTTTTAAAGGCATCCTCGCCGAAATAACGGGAATGAGCCTTTTCACCGTGGAGAACCATTACAGCGCTTTGAATTTCACCACTATATTGCAAAATTGGCATAGTCATCAGTGAAAGACCGAAAGTCACATTCCAGCCCCCATTGGAGTTAAGGGATCGAGGATGATAGCCCCGCTTCGTCTTATAATATGTGAAATAATCTTTCACAAACCAAGGTGCGTCCTCCGGTAAAACATCCGGTACACCCCCGGCATTTTTATAAAAACCATTCCTGTAATCCTCGGTACGCTGGTTGTTCAGTGCCTGCCGATTGGCATAACGCTCCTTGGCAAGCGTCGCAGCATCCTTTTCATAATCAAAATACCCATTGGCACTGACTCTGGTCATATCGTACATAGTAGAAGCCACTGTAGCCTTAATCCGGGTATCCATGGACGCAGCATTGATGGCCATACCACCCCAACCACAGATGCCGATTATACCAATACGCTCCGGATCAACATTTTCCTGAACGGAAAGGAAATCCACCGCTGCAGAAAAGTCCTCGGTATTGATATCCGGGGAAGCCACATACCTTGGGGCACCGCTACTTTCCCCGGTAAAGGATGGGTCAAAGGCAATAGTCAAATACCCTCTTTTCGCCATTTCCTGCGCATAAAGCCCAGAGAACTGTTCCTTAACTGCGCCAAACGGTCCGCTTACCGCTAAAGCTGCCAGCTTCCCCTTCGCTCCCTTTGGAATATACATATCGGCAGCTAAGGTAATTCCATACCGATTTACGAAAGTTACCTTCTTATGGTTTACGGCCTCACTCTTAGCAAAGACCTTATCCCATTCACTGGTCAAATTTAATTTTTCAGCCTTAATGGCCCGATCACTGTGCTGCTCTGCACTCCGCATAACAATTCCCTCCTGTGTTGCTGCCTCTGCACCTATACCTATCGCCATCACACCTGCACACAACATACCTGCCAAAATTTGCTTTATTGCCTTGTTCATGGTATTTCCTCCCTGCTCAGCCACTGTACTTTTTCTTGATGGTTAAAGTATAGCAAAAAGCATTTTCTAATACCAATACCTATAGAAAATACTCTTCTATGCTTTACAGTAATAGATATTTACCCGTATAATATACCCAAGAACGCTGATACTTAGGAGGTTTTACCATGGAATTAAGGGTTTTGAATTATTTTCTCACCGTGGCCAGAGAAAAAAGCTTTTCCCGGGCTGCAGAAAAGCTTCACCTTACCCAACCAACCCTTTCCCGGCAAATAATGGATTTGGAAAATGAATATGGCAAGCAGCTTCTTATACGGGAACCCCGCCAAATCAATCTGACCGACGATGGTCTTTTACTTCGCCGTCGGGCCGAGGAAATCCTTTCACTGGTAGAAAAAACCGAGCAGGAACTTCTGCACCAGGAAGATATTCGGGGAGATATTCGAATTGGTGCAGGTGAATCTGTAAATTTTGGGCTGGTTATCCAGGTGGCCAAAGCATTACAAAATAAGTACCCTAATGTACATTTTCACATTGTAAGCGGTGATGGTGAAACCATTCGCTACCATTTGGAACGGGGGCTTATTGACTTTGCCTATATTTACGGAAAACTGGATCCGAACAAATATATTCTTCTGCCTGTTCCATCGCAGGACCGCTGGGTTGTTTTTATGCAAAAGGATGATGAATTGGCGCAAAAAGAACAGATTTCCCCCAGTGATCTTTGGGATAAACCGCTGCTTCTTTCCCGTCAAACCCTGTCCTCCGGCACCCATGCCGAAGACCTGCTCAAATGGCTGAACAAGCCTCTGGATGAGCTGAATATAGTCGGTTCATATACCCTGCTGTATAATGCCACCCTGATGGTACATGCAGGCCTGGGCTACGCCATTTCCTTTGAGGGTATCGTGAATACCACCGGAACAAATATCTGTACCCGTCCGCTAAACCATACCATATACGACCAGCCATATATAGCCTGGAAAAAAAATCAGATATTTTCCAAGTCATCCCAACAATTCTGTCAGGCTCTACAGGAAAACTTTGGTGCGTCCTAATGCTGACAGCACGGCTCCTATCAATGCTTCTATGTAGTATTCGACAAGAAAGTCCCCCCTATGCTATACTTTCATATATTGTGAATAAGAATATGAAGAATAGAAGGTAATATCATGTTATTTATTTCCATGCTTATAATGGGTATGATAATCGGTTTTATTGGTATTGGCGGAGCTGGTATCACCATTGCCCTTTTAACGGTTGGCTTTGGGGTACCAATTCATACTGCCCTGGCGGTGGCTCTTTCCGCTATGGTCTTTACCACAATGTCCGGTGCCTACAGCCATTTCAAAGAGGGAAATGTTATCCCCAAAACTGGCGCTGTTCTAGGTATTAGTGGCATGATTGGTGCCTTTATGGGGGCCAATATTTCCAATATAATACCATCGGATATTTTAGGGAAAATGTCCGGTTCCATTATGGTACTGTCGGCCATCCTGCTGTACACCAAAGTATATCAGCCGGAATGGTTAAATAAGCATTTTCCTCCCCGGGCTGGTTTATTGGAGGGAAACAAGCTCTATATCTACGGCAGTATCGCCGGATGTCTCAATGGTCTTATATCCGGAACCTTTGGTATTGGAGCGGCGGCCTTTATTCAACTTACCCTTATGATAATCTTTGGCGTACCGGTTCTTTACGCCATCGGTACCTGCATGATGGTAATTTTGCCCATTTCCATTGCAGGAGGCATGGGATATATTTTAAACGGACAGCTGGATTTTCTCATATTTATCCAAACTCTCGTCGGCCAATCAGTAGGTGCATATCTAGGTGCCAAGCTTACCCGACTGGCCCCCCGGCCTATACTTAAATTCTTCATGGTGGCCATGTCTGCCTCTGGCGGAATAGCCATGCTATTATTTTATTAATTAAAAAACGGCATACAAAAAGCGACTGAATCCTTTGCTTTCAGTCGCTTTTATATATTATGAACCAATGCGGTAATTTCCCTGGCCATATTTTGTAGACTTACCTGTCTTTCCACAGCTCCCATATTGAAAGCCGCCTTAGGCATACCATACACTACACAAGATGCCTCATCCTGTCCTAAAGTTCGGGCTCCAGCCTTGCGCATCTCCAATAACTTAGCTGCACCATCTACCCCCATACCGGTTAATATGACTCCTACAGCCCGATTGCCAATCAGCTTGGCCACTGACTCAAACAATACATCCGCCGAAGTAGTAACACCATGTATTCTTTCCCCGGCCTTACAAGATATAGTTATAGAATTAATTGAGCCGGTAACAGACATATGCTTGTCACCTGGTGCAATATAAATGGTGTTTTCCTTGGCCACTTCTCCATTTTCAGCCTCTTTAACTGGCAACGGACACTCATTATTAAGACGTTCCGCAAACAGCTTAGAAAAAGTAGGGCTGATATGCTGGACCACTAAAACCGGTGGCATTGGGGCCTGCAAATGGGACAAAACCTCCGACAAGGCCTCGGTACCACCTGTTGATGATCCGATAGCCACCAACTTGCACCATCCACCCTCTCTTGGCGAAACCTTGGCTACAACCTGCACCCCTTTAGAAAGCTCGACAACGCGCTTGGCAACCATCTGCAAAAACTCTGTTTTGGAGGCGGCTACACCAATAGGCTTAATGATAAACTCATTGGCCCCTACTGACATGGCCATACCACGGTCTTCTTCCATGGTGCTGATGGCAATAATTTTTGAACTATATTTCCGCTTAACCTCGCGGATAAAATCAAAACCGGACATACCTGTCAATCGTGTGTTGACCAGTATGCCAGTAGGCTCATTGTCGGCTATGCGTCGTAATGCTTCATGGGCATCACCGACTTTATCTATATCACAATCCGTATTAGCTTCATTTCTGATTTCGCGGGAACACATACTTCTAAAAAGCATTGATTCGTCCACTATTAAAATTTTCATACCAGACAAAAAATCACGCCCTTAGTCAAATAATCAATTAATATTTGATAATTATTCTTCCGGCAGCTTCAACCGCATTATGGCCTCTTCGATTTTTTCCCGATTATCATTTTCCTTGGAAACAATAACATCAAAAATAGCCAACAATTTCTCACCGTCACTGAGGATTTTATCCAGGGTTGCTCCGGCCTCCTCGGCTTTTGCTAATTCACCCTTAGCAGCCTTCGCACCAGAAATAACATCCAATAGCATAGGTCTTGCCAAGGACTTCAAATGGTACAGCATTTCCTGAACGCGATTAATCTCCTTCTCCCGCTCATTTTCCATTAATTGCTGCTCTTTATCCATGCTTTTGAAGGCCAAAACAAGCTCATTCGCGGAATCCAGTACCTTTAGGACTTCTACTTGACCATAATGTATCTCATCATTCATAAAGGTCCGATAAGAAAAACCATAGGACATCTGGCGGGAAAAAATCTGCCGAAGACTGGAAATTGTAAGAATCGGTTCAAAAAGCGTCTGATCCTCATAATACACGACATTACGTACAAAGGTATATATATGTGTTTCATAATTGCCACGACCAAACTCATCACCAAATTTATCCTTGATAAATCTAGCCATGCGATAACCACGAACCTGTCCAGTATCCAGATTTACATAATAGACACCTTGATAACTGTAACACAGAGCATCAATAATCTTATTACTAAGCTCCACCTCAGAACGCAGTTTAACAGTGTTTGCCTTGTCCGGTATTACCTGAAAATCCTGCTTAAGGTTATCCTCATACATGGTAAACACTCCCCTTTGTACTGCACTACTCTTCATTATACAAGAGTATTCTTAGAAGTACAATACAGAAAAATCCGTGGAAGCTATAAAATATTTGAAATAGTCCACCTATTCAGCTAATTACCGATAAAACCTTGTCTGGGACTATTGTCTTATTTTTTAAATTATAATGTCCAATACCCAAAAACTCACCCTCCGAATAAACTCTTAATAAAAGTTCATCCTTAAAGGACACAGTTGCAGAAAAACCTTTGTCAGAAGTCGACAAACCATTGCAAAATGCCTTACGACGATCTGGATTAAGGTTATATTTAGGTATATGACTTATACATGCATCAGCTGCTAAAAGAGCCGTTTCCTTTTTTTCCTGTAGTTCTTCCACCGTAAGAGCATCATTTAAACTAAATTTTCCCACGGAGGTACGCACTAAAAAGGACATGGTTGCCGGAATATTCATGGCACGCCCCATATCCTGACATAAAGAGCGTATATATGTACCCTTGGAACAATCCACATCAAAAAGCAAGGTTTTCGCTACATTATCCTTAGCAATAAGCGCCAAATGATAAATCTCCACCTGACGGGACGGAATCTCTACCTCTACCCCCTGCCGTACCAAATCGCAGGCCCGACGGCCATTGATTTTAATGGCTGAATAGGCTGGCGGCACCTGCACAATAGTTCCAGTAAAGGAGGAAAAAACTTCTTCTATCTGATTATTATCAGGCATAGAAAAATCAGTGGAAGACGCCAGCACCTTACCGCTGTCGTCCCCACTGTCTGTTTCCATTCCCAAAAGCATTTCTGCCCTATAGGATTTATTTACATTATCTAAATATTCAATAAGACGAGTTGCTCGCCCTACGGCAATAGGCAATACGCCGGCTGCTCCCGGATCGAGGGTTCCGGCATGTCCTACATGCTTTTCATGTAAAACACGCCGAACCAGCCCTACAGCATCATGAGAGGTCATCCCTGGTGGTTTCAGGAAATTAATAAATCCTTCCATGGTCAATCCTCAATTGCTTTTAAAATTTCATCAATCAAACATTTCTTTGCCTCAGCAAATGGCAATTTAATAGTACAACCTGCCGCCCGTTTGTGGCCACCGCCACCCAGGCGAAGGGCCAAGGTACTCACATCTGTTTCCTTGGAACGCATACTTACCCGGCAAACCTCTGGTTCAACGGCCTTTAACACCACCGATATATCTACTCCATCAATTACCCTAATTAAATCAATAAATCCTTCAGTAGTTTCAATGGAGCTGGTGAGCTCATAATCCAAAAATATTCCAGCGACTTTGCCATCAGCATATAATTCCACAGTCTGCAAAGCCTTGGCCAAACCCTGAACAACAGCAAAATCCTTGGTTTCAATGGCTTCGGAAATCTTCTCCGGCTGGATACCGGTTTCCAGAAGCTCCGCTGCGGCCCGCATAGTCTGCGGGGTAGTATTGGAATACTTAAAATAACCCGAATCAGTAGCCAAACCGATATATACAGCTGTAGCAGAGTCCTTGTCAAACTTTACCCCCATAGCCTTGGCTAAGCGATAAACGATTTCTGCCGTTGCAGCACTATCAGCATCCAAATACAAGTAATCTGCTAAATTATCATTGGTACCATGATGATCAATGTTCAGCACTGGCGCCTTGCATTTTTCCGGTACAGTGCCCACCCGATCCAGGCAAGCATCCAAAATTACCAGATAATCAGCATCATAGTGGTCTTCCACCGGTTTTTTCACTTCATCAAGTCCCGGCATAATGCTAAGAAATTTGGGTACATCGTCATCAATTAGAACCTGCACCTTTTTTCCCAGCGATTCTAAAATAAATTTTAGCCCCAGACAGGAACCTATGGCATCACCATCTGGATTGACATGGGAAGTCAATACAAAACTATTGGCAGCCATAAGTCTGTCAGCGGTATCTCTCAGTGAAATTATCATAGTATCATCCCTGCTCCCGCTCAATCTGCAAAAGCAATTTCTGAATATGGTCACTGTAATCCAGTGATTTATCTAAAACGAATTTTAATTCTGGAGTAACCCGAAGCCGTATCCTATGTCCTACTTCCCGGCGGATAAAGCCCAACGAGCTGTTCAATCCGTTCCAGGAATCTTCAATCTGCTTGTCATTGCCCATAATGCTGACAAAGACCTTGGCATAACTAAGATCCCGGGACACCTCCACCTGGGTAACAGTAACAAAACCGATACGAGGGTCTTTTAATTCCTGCAGGATAATCTGACTGATTTCCTGCTTCATTAGCTCCTGAATTTTTTCAATACGAAGCTGGCTCATAATATATGGTCTCCCTTAATCTTCCTTATTCATATCATTAATGGAAGTCTCTACCTCAACCATAGTATATGCCTCGATAATATCGCCTTCCTTAAAGTCACGGTAATCCTTAATGGTAATACCGCACTCGTAACCAGCGGCAACTTCCTTAACAGAATCCTTAAAGCGACGCAAATCCTCCAGCTCGCCATCAAATACTTCAATATTGTCGCGTACGATACGAATCTTGGACTTGTTGGTAATCTTGCCTTCCAATACGTAGGAACCAGCAACCATCAGGGTCTTGTTGAATACCATTACCTCGCGGATTTCTACCCGGCCCTGAATAACTTCCTTGAATTTTGGAGCCAACATACCGGACATAGCATCCTTAACATCGTTAATAGCATCGTAAATAACTCGATAGGTGCGGATATCGATATCCTCAGTTTCCGCAATGCGACGGGCATTGGCATCCGGACGTACGTTAAAGGCAATAATCAACGCATTGGAAGCGGTAGCCAGCATTACATCAGACTCTGTAACCGCACCAACACCGGAATGTATGATATTAACCCGAACCTCATCGTTCTTGTTAAGGCTGAGGAGAGAACTGTTCAATGCCTCAACAGACCCCTGAACATCGGCCTTTACCAAAATATTGAGATCCTTCAGCTGACCTTCCTGAATCTGCTGGAAGAGATCATCCAAGGATACCTTCTTGGAACGAATGAGCTCGTTACGCTGTTTTTCAATACGCTTTTCAGCAATAGAACGGCAAAGCTTCTCCTCCAATACGGCCAATTCATCACCGGCAGAAGGAACATCATTAAGACCAAGCACCTCAACTGGTACTGACGGACCAGCCTTCTTAACATTTTCGCCACGGTCATTAATCATAGCACGAACCTTACCGTAGCAAGTGCCGGCAATAATAGAATCACCAATATGAAGGGTACCGTTCTGTACCAATACAGTAGCTACAGGACCACGGCCCTTATCCAGCTGGGCTTCGATAATGATACCACGAGCATCCCGCTTAGGATTAGCCTTCAGCTCCTGAACCTCAGCTACCAAAAGTACCATTTCCAACAATTCATCAATGTTGATGTTCTTCTTGGCTGAAACATCAACCATAATGGTATCTCCGCCATAATCCTCGGATACAAGACCGTATTCCATAAGCTCATTCTTAACCCGCATTGGGTCAGCACCTGGCTTATCAATCTTATTAACCGCAACAATTATAGGTACTTCAGCAGATTTGGCATGATTAATTGCCTCAACAGTCTGCGGCATTACGCCATCATCCGCTGCAACCACCAAAATAGCTATATCAGTTACCTGAGCACCACGGGCACGCATGGCTGTAAAGGCCTCATGACCCGGGGTATCCAAGAATACAATCTTCTTGCCCTGACACATTACCTGATATGCACCAATATGCTGGGTAATACCGCCAGCCTCGGAAGTGGATACGGAGGTTTTACGGATAACATCCAACAGGGAAGTCTTACCATGGTCAACGTGACCCATAACAGTTACAACTGGTGGACGCAAAGTAAGGCTCTTTGGATCATCCTCAATCTCCGGGATTTCAGTTGGATCTACCTCTGGTGGCAATTCCTCAACATTTACACCGAACTCCCCAGCAACCAGAGCTGCAGTATCGAAATCAATGTCCTGATTAATGGTAGCCATAACGCCCATCAGCATCAGCTTCTTGATAATATCCGCTGCAGTACAGCAAATCTTGCTGGCTAAATCCTTAACAACAATGGTCTCGCCAACCTTAATCAGCTTAGGACGAGTAATTTCCATCTTCTGAGCGGAAGGCTGGTTCTTTCCATTACGGTTGTTCTTATTATTCCGATTATTCTTGTTGTTAAAGCCACCGCCATTAAAGTTATTGCGGTTGTTTCTGTTATTGCGATCCTTTCCGCCATTACGGTTACGATCGCCACGCTCCATGCGCTCACCGCGCTCCATGCGGTCACTTCGATCCATACGGTCATTACGCTCCATACGATTACTTCTGTCATTGCGGTCATTACGGTCATTGCGATCATTACGATCATGGCTTCTAAAACCGTTCTTGCTACCCTGGCCCTGGTTGCCCATGCGATTTCCTTCCACATTTTTAGGACGGTTAACCGGCTGCTGGGAACGATTGGCAAAATTATTATTTTTGCCGTTGTTCTGCCCATTGTTGTGACGACGGTCATCGTTATGCTCACCAGGACGCTGGCTGTTAAAGCCGCCCCCCTGACCATTGTTACGATTCCGATCAGCATGATGGCTGCTATGATTTCCGCTGTTATTTACAAAGCGTGGCTGACTGAAGCCGCTATTTGGCTTTTTAGCAGGCTGTTCAGGAGTTTTATGGCCCTGAACTGGTTTTTCACTCTTTTCAGTCTTCACTGGTTCAGCAGTTTTAGGAGTCGTTTCTGTTGGCTTTTCTTCCTTCTTTGGCTCCTTTACTGTCTTTTTCTCCTCAGGTGCCTTTTTAGGCTTATCAGACTTCTTTTCTGCCATAGGAGTTGCCTTTTCTGGTGCCTTAGCACCCTTTAAGGCTTTTTTTACCAATTCCTTTTCACTTTCACTGATGGAACTGGAATGTTTCTTGCCTTCAACATTATGCTGCTGTAAAATCTCAATAATCTTCTTGCTTTCTGTATTTAATTCTTTTGCAAATTCGTGTATTCTCATCAATCCACCCCCGAATAGCTATCTGCTTTCAAAGAGTTTGACCAAGGCATCCGCAAATCCTTTATCAATTACCGCCGCCACTGCCCGGAATTCCTTTCCAATGCAATGACCTAATTCCTCTCTGTCAAACAAATAGTACAGTTTAACACCGGCTTCATCGGCCAAATGCTGATATTTATTCTTCGTTTCCTCGGCAGCATCATTGGCTGTCAATACCAGCTTGGCCTTTCTTTCCTGTACTGCCTTTACTACGGCAAAATCACCGGATACGACTTTATTGGCCCGCTGTGCCATACTCAGCAGATTATAAATTTTCGTCTCGTCCATAATTTATTCAAAAAGCTGTTTTTCCAGCTCAGCAAAAATAGTTTGATCAATGGTGCATTTAAAGGATTTGGCAAAACGATGTTCCTTTACGGCCTTGGCAAAACACTCCTTGTTTTTGCATATATACGCACCACGGCCGGCCTTTTTTCCTGTTGGATCCACGGAAAACTCACCTTCAGGACTTTTCACAATCCGTATAAGCTCTTTTTTCAGGTGTTGTTCCTGACAGCCTATACAAAGTCTTGTTGGAATTTTTTTGGTTGTTGCCATACCTTATCACCTGATTTCTTACTCTTCGCTATAAAATTCCTCGTCCGCAAACTCATCGGAAGCAAATTCATCTAAATCAAGAGGCTCATCCACCTCATCATCAAAGCCAAATTCCTCGGCCTGGGACTCACTCTTTATATCGATCTTCCAGCCAGTAAGTTTAGCTGCCAGTCGGGCATTTTGCCCTTCCTTGCCAATAGCCAGAGACAGCTGATAATCCGGTACAACCACCCGGGAAAGCTTTTCCGACTCATTGATGGCCACAGATACCACCTTAGCTGGGCTAAGGGCATTGGCAATAAGCTGTACTGGGTCAGAGCTCCACTTTACAATATCTATCTTTTCATTGCGCAGCTCATCCACAATAATCTGAACCCGTGTGCCTCTAGGTCCTACACAGGAGCCAACGGCATCGATGTTTTCATCCTCGGCATAAACCGCAATCTTGGAACGCATTCCAGGCTCCCGGGCAACGGACTTTATTTCCACATCGCCATTCTGGATTTCTGGTACTTCCAACTCAAAGAGTCGCTTTAAAAGCCCTGGATGAGTACGGGAAACCATTACCTGAGGTCCCTTATTGGTATTTTTTACTTCCACAATCAGGGCCTTAATACGATCGCCAGGACTGTAAGTTTCATTGGCAATCTGCTCTCCCGGTGCTAAAATAGCCTCCGTTTTACCCAGATTGATGTAAACATTTTTGTTTTCCACCCGCTGAACAACACCAGTAATAATGTCGTTAGCCCGATTAACGTATTCGTTAAAAATTATGCCTCGCTCAGCTTCACGAATGGCCTGTACCACCACTTGTTTTGCATTCTGGGCGGCAATTCTGCCGAAATTAGCTGGGGTTACCTCTTCCTCCAAGGTATCTCCAACGGCATATTTTTCATCCTGCTGCTGGGCCAAAGCCAAGGAAATCTGGGTTACAGGATTGGTTACTTCCTCCACAACTTCCTTGATAGCATATACATGATATTCACCAGTCTGACGGTCCAAGCTTACCCGACAGTTAGCTTCATTGTTGTAATTTTTCTTATAGGCAGAGCTCAATGCCTTATCAATAGCATCAAACAACACCTCCGAAGCAATCCCCTTTTCCTTGCCTAATACCTCGATTGCCTCCATAAAACCGCTTTCAGCTTGAACGGCAGTCTTGCTCTTTTTTGATCTGGTAGCCACTAAATTAACCTCCTAAAAATCTATATGTAGACGAACCTGAGCCACGTTATCCATTGAAATTTCCTGCTCATCGATGGTTACTGTATCTCCATCATAGTCCTTTAATACACCCACAATAATTTTATTTCCATCAAGGGGAGCAAAGAGGCTTACATCCACCACCTTGCCATTTTCCCGCTGAAAATCCTTTGGTTTCTTTAACTCCCGGTCCAATCCCGGTGAAGATACCTCCAAAATATAACTTCCCTTGATAATATCCTTTTCATCAAGGATTTTTTCTAATCGGCCGCTTAATTCCTGACAATCATCAATCTCAATGCCGCCTTCTTTATCTATAAATACTCGCAGGTACCAGTCCTTTTCCCGGACATAATCCACTGCCACCAATTCAAGATTGGTATCCACAAGTAATTCTTCAACAATCTTTTCCACTGCATCTTCAATAACCTTACTCATACGCATGCCTCCTTTGCCTACAAAATAAGACAAAAGAGCGGGTTCGCACCCACTCTTCAAAAAATCACATCATATTCCTTACATATATTAACACAGCCCAAGCCGTTTGTAAACCCAAATATCCGATAATTTACAATATTTTAGAAAATATTACAAGCCCTCTTCTGAAATTCTCCCAGCCAATGGATCAGTTTATGCCTTATGGCCATCACCGGTGAATGGAAAATCATTTTTGGACCACTATAGCGCATTATCTGCTTTATCTTCTGCTGACGATTTGGTGCATAGCAATGAGTTTTACATTCACTGCAAAAGGTCTTTTCCGCCATCCTTGGGCAGGTATTGACCCGCTTATTCACATATTCCAACAGCTCCTGACATTCAGGGCATAGATTCACTCCATCTGTCTTATGCAAATCCCGGCAATAGATACCAATCATCTCAGTCACAGTCTTTAGTTCTTGTTCCCGTTTATGTTGTAATCTGTCCATGTTGCACCTCCTATGACTGATAAAATTCTTTTACTCATTTTACCCTAATTCAGCCACTTTGTTTAGACATTGGAGGCAATTCTAACTGAAGTTTAATCTTTCTAATTCAGTCTTAATAAAAAAGCACCAACCTTGACTATCACCTAGTCAAAATTGGTGCCAAAATCTACGATTATAGGTTACGTACAACGCCCCATACCAACAATACTATCAGGCAAACCCATTTCATCAGTTCAAAAGGCAGGAAATTCAGTACTCTTGAGTTATATTGATGTATCATCAACAGTAAAATCACCGGTAATAATAACAGTACAACAGGATTTGCAGCATAGGCTCCAGCAAAGTCGCCATATGAGAGCCGCAAAAACATTGTTGTTATTCCACAACCAGGACACTGATAACCCGTCAATGCATGAAATGGGCACGGTATAGAGAACAGATCAAACCGTACACAAAGCAAATATACTATCCCAACTAGTATAAACCATACTATAGGACGGACAGCAGGCTTATTGTGCATAAGGATTCATAGGCTGCTGTGGCATATATGGACCATTATATGATCCATTACCTCTCTGATCGAAATCAATGATATCGTTGATTGCACTCTGGATTAATACCTCAGAGATTACTCCCAAGCCAAATACAGCCAATATCAAATACAACAAACCAGCGTTCTGATCGGCCATCATGCCGCGCATCATCTTGGCTTCTGTCAATCCTTCGCCCATCTTATACATCCAATACAAAGAATAAATGCCACAAGTAACCAGCGAATACAAAATAGCCATACCGCCATCTGCAGTAGTCCGACGGCCCACCAAACGATGAACATCCTCAGTCATGGTATAAAACCAATATATACCGTAGATACCGCAGGTAACCAGCGTCAACACAATAGCCAATACAATATTCTTTTTTTCCATAATAGACTCCCCTTGTAAAATAAATTATTAAACCAAAGAACATTTTACCACATATTTAATGAAAAATAAAATGCTTAAATTGATAATACCTTCAGGAGATACCGTCCCTACCTCGGTATCTTCTGAAGGTATTACACCATTTGCTGTATGTGCACTAGAAGCAACTATACAATCCCTTATGTAAAGCATAATCACTTTTACGTGCCCCCTTTCTTGTCTTTATAATCGGTATTTTGTGAATTAAAAATAAGTGTTCTTTAAAATTTAAGGAAAAATTAATAAAAGACTGGGGCTTGATTGTATATTTATCAAGCCTCAGTCTTTTGTGTGTAGACAACTGTATTCATCTCATGATCAATCTATATTCTTTTATCAAATCCAACAAAATAGCTGCCGTTCTATCAACTCCATACTTGCTGGACTTAATCATAATATCATAACTTACATCATTGCCCCATATGGTTTCGGAAAAATGCTGACAATGCTTTTTCTGTTCTTTGGCATGTTCGTATATCAAATCACAGGCCTCATCACGTTCTATTTCTTCCTTGCGCATTACCCGCTTAATCCGATCTTCCTCATCAGCTGTAATGAATATGTGCAAGGAATTTTCATGGTTTTGTAAGACATAATTTGCCAAGCGCCCCAAAATAACGCAGGAATTTTTGGAAGCAATTTCCTGAATTATCTGGGCTTCAACGCGACATTTTTGCTCATTGGTAAGCTCTACTTCCTCATCAAAGGAGGAGGTGTACCAATTATACAAACTCTTTAAGGTTTTACTATCTGTGCGTTCATGCGATTCAACAGATAAATCAATATCCCCACTCTCATCTGTGGCCATTTGGATAACATCACTATCATAATAAGGCAAAGCCAATTCGTGAGCAATACGTTTGGCGATAGTCCGTCCTCCGCTGCCATATTCATGGGATACTGTGATGACAAAATGACTTTCCGTAATAGGATCTTCTGTGTTAGCAGGCAACCTTTTGAGACGATTTTCTGGCAACAGTATAAACTCCAAACTCCTAAACAGCCTCATGAATATTTTTAGGAAAATTGCGACGAAAATTATGCTAAAAAGCGTTCCTTCCCGCACAGAAACCACACTGCCCAAAACAACCAGGCTCAGCATGGCAGCTACTAAGGAAAAAAGCACTGCCGCTGCCAGTCTCACTGTGGCATACCGTCTGGAAAGTAATTTTGCCACAAATTTCATAAAGGATTCCATGGGAATTTTTCCCAGATCGGCAATATGGCACAAATAAAAGCCCCCGGCCAGACAGGCGCTGCCAGCAATACACGCCAGCAATTGTCCTTTGTATGACATAGGGTTAAATTCTCTGAGTGCATCCAGGGATAATTCAGTTAATAATCCCAAGGCCAGAGCCGTGAACAGCTGCAGCAACAACACCCTTTTTTTTAGCCGCCTTCTTCTTATAACCAACTGTAGGAGCAGAACCAGTACGCTAAATATAGCAACCCAAATACCAACACTTATATTGGAAAAAATAAGTGAAAAGGTATAAGGCAGAGCAAGAACCGGCGAGACACCTATGTCACCCTTTATGAACCAAGCACCACTATAAGAGATAAGCATTATCCCCAATGTAAAAATAAGATAGCGCCGCATTATCTCCGATATAGTTTTTTTCTTTTCTACCACCATATTGCATATCTCCAAATATGACAATACCCGCCTCACTAAACGTAAAACGGGTATGGCTATATTTATTAATTATTTTTACAGTAATACCTTGTGAGAAACGTTGATGCGACCCTTCTGGTCAATCTCAGTAACCTTAACTTCAAACTCGTCACCAACATTAACAACGTCCTCAACCTTTTCAACCCGCTTCTTATCCAATTGGGAAATATGGCAAAGGCCTTCCTGACCAGGCAAAAGCTCTACGAAAGCACCAAAGGCCATAATACGAGTTACCTTACCTTTGTAGATCTGGCCAACTTCGACTTCCTTGACAATGTCCTCAATGCAGGCAACTGCAGCAGCAGAAGCCTCAACGCTGGTAGCACAAATTCGTACAGTACCATCATCGTCAATATCAATCTGTACGCCAAAGTCATCAATGATTTTCTTGATAACCTTGCCGCCAGGTCCAATAACCTCACGAATCTTATCAGGCTTAATCTGCATGGTAGTTACTCTAGGAGCATACTTGCTGAGCTCCTCATTTGGCTTAGCAATGCACTCCAGCATCTTGCCAAGAATGAAGGCACGACCACGCTTAGCCTGAGCTAAAGCTGCAGAGAGGATTTCCCGGGAGATACCCTTAATCTTAATATCCATCTGAATAGCAGTAACGCCTTCGGTGGTACCGGCTACCTTAAAGTCCATATCACCTAAAGCATCTTCCATGCCCTGAATATCAGTCAGGATAGTGTAATCATCTCCATCCTTAACCAAACCCATAGCCACACCGGAAACCGGGCGCTTAATTGGCACACCGGCGTGCATCAGGGACAGGGTGCTGCCGCAAACGGAACCCATGGAACTGGAACCATTGGACTCCAGAATTTCCGATACCATACGAATGGTATAAGGGAATTCCTCAGCTGAAGGAATAACTGGTACCAAAGCTCTTTCAGCCAAAGCACCATGACCAATTTCACGACGGCCTGGACCACGAACTGGACGGGCCTCACCAACGGAATAACCAGGGAAATTGTACTGATGAATATACCGTTTGGAGGTTTCAACCCCAAGACCATCCAATACCTGCTCATCACCCATGGAACCAAGAGTAGTAACAGTCAACACCTGAGTCTGACCACGAGTAAAGAGACCAGAACCATGAGTACGAGGAAGAATACCTACCTCACAGCTAACTGGACGAACTTCCTCAACCTCACGACCGTCTGGGCGAATCTTCTCCTTGGTAATCATCTTACGAACGATTTCCTTCACAATCTTGTGAAGCATATATGGGATTTCCTTGATAGCATCTGGATAGATTTCCAGGAAATGCTCCAAAGCCTCTGCCTTAACATTGGCAATATCCTCATCACGAGCCAATTTATCTGGATTGCGGACAGCCTGATCCAGCTTGGAAGTAGCATATTCACGAATAGCCTGCTCCATCTCTTCTGGAACAGCAAAGAGTTTTACTTCTCTCTTTTCCTTGCCGCAAGCCTTCTGGATTTCATCCTGGAATGCCACAATCTTCTTAATCTCTTCATGACCAAAGAGAATAGCTTCAAGGATAACTTCCTCAGGCAACTCATTGGCACCGGCCTCAACCATCATTACCGCATCACGGGAACCGGCAATGGTCAAATTAAGGTCAGACTGCTCCCGCTGCTCAACACTAGGGTTGATAACAAACTCACCATTTACACGACCAACCCGGACACCAGCTATTGGGCCAAGGAAAGGAATATCAGAAATGGTCAGGGCACAGGAAGCACCAATCATAGCTGCAATTTCTGGAGCATTGTCATGCTCAACAGACAATACAGTAGCTACAATCTGAACGTCATTGCGATAGCCCTCTGGGAACAAAGGACGAATTGGGCGGTCAATCAAACGGCTGCACAAAATAGCAGACTCGCCTGGACGACCCTCTCTCTTTATAAAACCGCCAGGAATCTTACCTACGGCGTACATTTTTTCTTCATAATCTACAGTAAGAGGGAAAAAATCTACACCCTCTCTTGGCTCATCAGAAGCCGTTGCTGTAACCAATACCACAGTCTCACCATAGCGAACCAAAACCGCACCATTAGCCTGCTTAGCCATCTTACCAGTTTCCACAGTAAATGTGCGTCCGCCTAACTGCATTTCAAAACTTTGCATTAAGTTTTTCCTCCTAAATCTTCTTTAACCTTTTTATCTTTCAACCGTCATAGTATATCATAACATTGGTTTTTATATCAATATATTTATTTACAGCAACTTTAATTACTGGTCTTCCTCCTGAAACAGCCCCAACTGCTCGTATTCCTGGCTGTCAATAGCCACCTCCGGCAACTCCGGCAAATCAGTAATTTCATTTAGGCCAAAACATTTCAAGAAATTATCGGTAGTTCCGTAGAGAATTGGTCGTCCCAAGACTTCCTTACGTCCCAATTCCCTTACCAGCTCCAATTCAATAAGCTTACCCAGCACCTTTTCAATATGCACACCACGGATATGCTCGATTTCCTGCTTGGTTATCGGCTGTTTAAAGGCAATAATTGATAGGGTTTCCATAGCAGCTGCCGACAGCTTTTTATCCTTGGTCTCCGTCAATTTCTCCACATAGGAAAACATTTCCTGACGGGTCACCATCTGCCATCCTCCAGCCACTGGCTGAACCATTAGGCCGCTCTTAGTGTCCTCCAACTTTTGGCAAAGTGTCTCCAGTAAAGTATCTAAGCTTTCCTTATCTATATCGAATATTTCCATTAATTGCTGGGCAGATACCGGATCGCCACTGGCAAACAGCACTGCCTCCAGTGGGGCCAGTAATTCTTCCAAAACCATTAATCTTCACCAACCCTGACCGTAATAAATATCTTTGAAAACTTATCCGGCTGCCAAACCTTAATACTCTTTACCTTTATCAGTTCCAACATGGCCAAAAATGTCGTAATTAATTCACTGCGGTTCCCTGATTCAAAGGCCTCCTCAAAGGCCATCTCTCCACCCTTTTTATTTAGTAAAGACAAGAGAAGCTCCATTTTTTCCGGAACCGTATATTCCTCTGGCTCCACCAAAACATCCGGAATCTTTAATTCCCGACGAATGGCCAAAACATTATTAAAGGCATTGAGCAGATCTAGCATAGATAAATTATCCGGCGGCAAATGATGCACCGGCAGCTCCATAGGTTGTCTGGTAAAAAAACGTTCCTGCTTCGCCTGCATATCCCCCAGTACGTTGCTGACTTCCTTATAGCGTTTATACTCCAAAATCCGATTAATCAGCTCCTGCCGTGGATCAATATACTCAGCATCCTCTGATTCAGCAGATTTTGGTGGCTTAGGCAGCATCATCCGGGATTTAATCTGTAACAGAGTAGCTGCCATAAGCAAAAACTCACTGGCAATCTCCAGATTAAATTCCCGGAACTGGTCCAGATACTCAATATACTGCTCCGTTAATTCAGCTATTGGAATATCATAGATATCAATTTTATTCTTTTCTATGAGATGCATTAAAAGCTCCATAGGGCCTTCAAAGCTCTCCAAACGCACTGAATACTTTTCAGTCAACTTGAAATCAATCCTTATTGGCCTGATACTTCGCTGCCTGAGATTTGATTAATTCCTCATCAGCAAAGTAGTTAATTTTCATGGCATTCTTAACATCCTGCAGAGTACTTTCTGCAACCCGTCTTGCCTCTTCACTGCCCGCCTTCAAGATTTCATATACCCCGGCAATATCCTTTTCGTATTCCTTACGGCGAGCCCGAATTGGCTCCAATTCCGCCTGCAAAATACTGTTGAGGAATTTCTTGATCTTTACATCACCAAGACCGCCCCGGGTATAATGCTCCTTCAATTCATCCAGGTTCTTATATTCTGGCAGATACTTCTCAAAATCCTCTGGTTTGCTGAAGGCATCCAAATAAGTAAATACTGCATTGCCCTCCACATGACCTGGATCAGAAACCTTAATATGGGTAGGATCAGTGTACATATCCATAACCTTCTTGCGAACAGTTTCTGCATCATCAGACAGGTAAATACAATTGCCGATGGATTTGGACATCTTGGCTTTGCCATCAGTACCTGGCAAACGACGGCAGGTCTCGTTCTCAGGAAGCATAATCTCTGGCTCAATCAAAGCTTCTCCACCATAAATCATGTTGAAGCGACGAACTATTTCCTTAGTCTGCTCCAGCATAGGCAACTGATCCTCACCTACTGGCACTAATGTTGCCTTAAAAGCTGTAATATCAGATGCCTGGCTAATTGGATAAGTAAAGAAACCTACTGGTATGCTCTTTTCAAAATTCTTCTGCTGAATCTCAGCTTTAACAGTAGGATTTCTCTCCACACGGGAAACCGAAACCAAATTCATATAATAAGTGGTCAACTCAGTAAGCTGAGGAACCTGGGACTGAATAAACAAAGTAGATTTAGCAGGGTCAAGACCTACAGACAAGTAGTCAAGGGCAACCTCCAGGATGTTCTGACGAACCTTCTCAGGATTCTCGAAGTTATCCGTCAAAGCCTGAACATCTGCAATCATGATGTAGATTTTATCGAACTCCCCGGAATTCTGCAGCTCTACTCTGCGCTTAAGGGAACCTACATAATGACCTATATGCAGTCTTCCCGTTGGTCTGTCACCTGTTAAAATAATCTTTTCCATTTTTACTGAAACCCCTCTCAATATTGGATATTTGCAAATTAAATATTCTTAAAAAACAAATGATAAAATAATATCAAATAAAGCAAAAATAATATTAGCTGCTGGAATTAACACATATTGATCTATTCTCATTACCAACAATGCAATAAGAATAATAAATGAATATCGTTCGACCTGTATAAATTTATATGCCATTTCGCTTGGTAAAAATTCTAATAATATTTTTGAACCATCTAATGGTGGCAATGGTATCAAATTAAAGATACCAAAGTACACATTATAAATAACAATTAATTTAAATACAAGATACATACCATTTGATGGCATAAACCCCAGAGACAAGAAAATGTTATATATGAATAATGTTATAAATGCAACAATAAAATTGGCCATGGGACCAGCCAAAGCCACTAAAATATTGCCTTTACGCATATCCTTAAAGTTGCGGGGATTAACCATTACCGGCTTGGCCCAGCCAAAATGGGCTACCAAAAGCATAATTAAACCGATAATATCAATATGGGCAACAGGATTTAAAGTCAAGCGACCTGTAAGCTTCGGAGTGAAGTCCCCCATGGCCACTGCCACCCGGGCATGGGCATATTCATGAAGTACCAGGGCCAGCAGCAATCCTGGCAATCCCGCAATAAATATCACCAAATTATTATAATCAAACATACTTCCTCCAATATTACTTGTTAACCATCCGATCAAGCATCAAAATCGCTGTAACGGACTTGCCATCATTGATGCGTCCATCCAGAACCATTTCCACAGCTTCTTGTAATGGAACCTTTACCACATTGATAAATTCATCTTCATCTGTATGTTGCTGACCAGCTGCCAGCCCCCGTGCTGCGTAAATATAAATGACTTCGTCGGAAAAACCCACAGATGTTGCTAACTTAGTCAAAAACTTGTACTCCTGGGCAGTATAGCCAGTTTCCTCACTTAACTCCCGTTTAGCACACTCCAGAGGATCTTCCCCCGCAGCATCCAGCTTCCCGGCTGGAATTTCTAAGGTTACTTCATCAATGGGATAACGGTACTGACGAACCAAGATAACTTCTCCCTGGTCCGTATAGGGTATAACTGCCGCTGCACCAGGATGTTTCACCCATTCCCGATAGGCTTCTCCACCATTGGGGAGCCGCACCTTATCTTTTTTTATATGCAAGAGATAGCCATCATATATATTCTCACTATCCAGCTTGGTTTCAATTAAGTCTTCGTACATCATTAGCCTCCCAGTTAGTGCACTAGTTTATCCACTAACTTGTTATTTTAACATATTACCGCCCATTTGCATATTGCTGTTTTCGGGTTTCAGCATTCACCAGCATTTCCCGGGCATTATCCAAGGATGCTGTTGATAAATCACCACCAGAGGCCATACGGGCAATTTCATTAACCCGTTCTCCTTTGCTGAGAGCTAAAACACTGGTATAGGTCTGACCGTTATTTACCTGCTTACGAATATACAAATGCACATCTGCCATGCAGGCAATCTGTGGCAAATGGGTAATACATAGTACCTGTTTCCCGGCCGCTATCATGGCAATACGCTCTGACACCATCTGAGCCGTTTTGCCACCAATTCCTGTATCAATTTCATCAAAGACCATGCTGGCTGGTGAATCATCCCGAAAAGCAGTAACAGCCTTTATGGCCAATACTACCCGGGACAGCTCACCCCCAGAAGCAACTTTCTGAATCGGACGGGCTTCCTGGCCTGGATTAGCCGAAAAAAGAATATCCAAGGCATCGGCCCCTAAGTGGTTTAATGGAGCAGATGAAATGGCAAATTCCAACTTGGCATCAGGCATCCCCAAGGCATGAAGATGGTCCTCAATTGCCATGGCCAATCTATCCCCCGCCTGCTCCCGCAAGGAAGTGAGACGTTCAGCCAGCTTTTCCGCATTGGCCTGGGCCGCTTCTATTTCTTTATTTAATGAAGCTATTGCCTCATCATAGTTTTCAATTTCAAAAAGCTGCTGCTGAGCCTTTTCAGCGTAATCTAAAATATCACCGATGGTGGCTCCATATTTTTTCCGCAATTTATCAATTACATCCATGCGGCTTTGCAGCTTGTCCAGCAAATGCGGATTAAACTCCAGCTCATCACCGTAATCCCGTACCTCATAAGCGGACTCCTTCAACTGTCCATAGGCTTCCTGAATGGCATTGGTCACATTGTCCAAAGACTCATCAAATCTGGACAAGTCTTTTAAATTCTCCAACACTTCCTCCAAGCCATTTATAATTCCTAAGCCATTGTTCGCCCCGCCATAGAGATGCGCACAGGCCTCGGAAACATATTGGGAAATCTTTTCCGCATTGGCCAGTTTTTTTATCTCATGCTCCAAGTCCTCATCCTCATCAGCTTGGAGCTGAGCCGCCTCAATTTCTTGAATCTGCCACTTAAGCATATCAACCTTCTGGGCATTGTCAGCGGAGCTTTGCTCCTTTTCCGCCAATTGGGATTTCTTTTCACACAGAAGAGCATAGGCATTTTGATATTCCTGTAAAGCAGTAGGAATACGGTCATCAGAACCATCCACCAATTTAAACTGATTATTGGTGTTTAATAAGGCCAAATTTTCATTTTGTCCATGAATATCGACCAGCAAAGCCCCCAATTTTTTCAAGGCAGCCACCGTAGTATGACAGCCGTTTACCAATATGGTTCCCCGACCATTACTGGTTATTTGGCGAGTAACAATCAATTCTCCATCCGGTGCATCAATCGCATTGTCCGTAAGATATTTAAATATATTATCCTGACCGGCAATATCAAATACTGCCTCGACCCGTAGCCAATCAGCTCCACTGCGGATAAAGTCCACCGATAACCGGTTGCCTAATATTGCCCCTAAGGCATCAATCAAAATAGATTTACCGGCACCGGTTTCACCAGTCAGAATATTTAACCCTTTATCAAAATCTATCTGAACCTGCTCCAACAAAGCAAAGTTCCATATCGTAAGCGTATTGAGCATCAGTCTATCTCCCAGTATTAATCAATCGATTATTTCAGCCCCATACTCATGGATTCCAGCTTCAAAACTATTCCTTCCACCAGACTGGTCTGCTTCACCACAGCCAAAATAGTATCATCACCAGCCACAGTACCAATAATCTCCGGCCAACGGGCATTATCCAAGGCAATGCACACAGAATTGGCAGTTCCAGGCATGGTCTTTATTACGATAATATTTTCACTGTAATCAATTTTCTTGACCATTTCCTTAAAAATACGCTGCATACGATCCTCAGAATGCAGGGTCTGTGAATCCACTGGATAAGCATACCGATATTTACCATTGCCATAAGGAATTTTTACCAGTTGCATATCCTTGATATCCCGGGAAACCGTCGCCTGAGTAACCTCAATATCTCTGGCCCGCAAGGCAGCAGCCAAATCCTCCTGGGTTTCTATGACCTGATTTTCAATAATCTGCCGTATTTTAGATTGTCTATGGGCTTTCATACGCAATTACCTCACTTTTTCAATCAGATACAGGTATGGAGCTGTCTCATCATGATTTACCAAATGACATTTCATTACAGAATAATCTTCCTTAGGGAGCTCTTCCAGCATAATAAAGAGATGGACACTTTCTTCCTTCCCTGCTGGATGCCCCGGATAAACCATAATGGAAATAACACCGTTCACTGCTAAATTGTCCATGGCCTTTTCCACGGCTTTAACCGTTACTTCCGGCACAGTGGTAATGGAATGATCGCCACCTGGCAGATAACCAAGATTGAATACCACCAAATCCAGCTTTTCTTTAATCATCTGATTAATATTTTCATGACTATCAAGAATATAGGTAATGTGTTCCTTGTAATCTTCGGTTGTTTTCTTAGTCTGAATCATGGCTGTCGGTTGCACATCAAAGGCATAAATATGGGCTTCTGGCCTTTTATGCTGGGCTAAAAAAAGGGTATCCTTGCCAGCCCCGGAGGTAGCATCTACTATTACTTTTGCTGTTTCCAAAGCTTTTAACCAGGCCCCCTGAGCTATGGTCAGCACATTTACCGCTGTTTGCATCATGTATTCCCCCATAATTTATTTTTTAGTGTCTGATAATAGTTTTTATCACCAAATTTGACAATCCGGGCGGGATTCTTTCCTTTACGAATGTACACCACATCCCCCGGAAGTAGCTGAAAGCTTTCCTGCCCATCAAAGGTTAGCTGAATATCCTGATGAACCGCCGCAATATGAATTTGAACCACATCCGTATCAGGTATAATCATAGGACGAGCATCTAAAGTATGAGGACATATCGGAGTAATCAACAGAGCAGGAACACTAGGATTGACAATAGGCCCCCCTGCCGACAAGGAATAGGCTGTCGACCCAGTGGCCGTAGCTACAATGACACCATCCGCCTTATAATCATCAATATAGGTGTCATTTATCCGCATCCCCAGATGCAGCATGCGGGATAATCCGCCCTTGCCGATAACCACATCATTAATCGCATGTCCTAAAAAACGTTTATTACCCTTGCTGACCACAGAGCCGGAAATAACTGTACGCTCCACTATCTGATATTCACCCTTCAAAAGATTGTCCAGCCGTGTTTCCAGCTCACTTAGCTCAATATCAGCTAAAAAACCCACTTGACCGATGTTGATACCACAAGCTGGTATTTTATCGTCATACAGGCGACGGCAAATTCCCAATAAAGTCCCGTCACCACCGATACTGAGGCCTAAATCGATGGACTCCTGACTGAGATCATCCACCCCATACTCCGGGCACTTAAACATATTCGCCTTGTCACGGGACATAACGATACGAACATCTTTGCCGGTGAAATAACGCTTTATCCGTTGCATTACCTCCGCGGACTCAACTTTATTAATATTAGGATATATAGCTATGGTTCGCATAATAAACCTCGTAATTACTTATCCAAATTGGCATGAGCCATTTCCACCGTTTGGGCCATAACCTCATCAGAGACATGGTCTTCTGCCGCTTTATCCTTGGTAAGCCATATAAGATATTCTATGTTACCCTCCGGTCCCTTTACCGGTGAGAAGGTAAGTTCCTTAGTCACAAAATCCATTTCCCGGGCAACAGCTACCACATTATGGATAACCTCCAAATGCACCTTGGAATCTCGTACAACACCCTTTTTACCTACTTTTTCCTTACCCGCCTCAAACTGTGGCTTAATAAGGGCTACAATTTCTCCCGTAGGCTTTAGCATGGCCTTTACCGCTGGCAATACCTTTTCCAAGGATATAAATGCCACATCTATGGAAGCCAAATCAATCGGTTCGCCGATATCTTCCGGAGTAACATTTCGCACATTGGTCCGTTCCATGTTAATGACCCGCTCATCGGTGCGTAAACTCCAGTCCAGCTGTCCATAGCCTACATCAATGGCGAAAACCTTTACCGCGCCATTTTGCAGCATGCAATCCGTGAAGCCACCCGTGGAAGCACCGATATCCGCCGTGACCTTGCCAGTCAGCACTACCCCAAATTCTTTGATGGCCTTTTCCAGCTTTAAGCCACCCCGGCTCACATAAGGGATATCATTGCCCAAAATTCGTATATCGGCATTTTCCTTTACCATAGTGCCGGCTTTGTCAATCTTATTACCATCCACCAGCACCATCCCGGCCATAATAGTAGTTTTAGCTCTGGCCCTGCTCTGCACGAGATTTTTTTCCACCAACAGAACATCCAGCCGTTCTTTTTTTACTTTTTCAGTTTTCGTTTCTGCCATAATTACAGTTCACCATATTTCTTAGCTATACCGTCAGCAATCTGCTGTGGCATAAGTCCGCACAAATCCAGCAGCTCAGGGCAAGATCCCTGTTCCACAAAACTATCCCCTATACCAAAGCGCATGGTTTTGACATTGCCTAAACCGGCATCCGACAGATATTCCAACACCGCCGAACCGAATCCGCCAGCCAAAGCATTCTCCTCCAGGGTAACCACCAGACGAGCTTCCTTTACCAGCTCATTTAACAATGTAGTGTCCAGTGGCTTAATAAATCGCATATTCACTACAGTGGTATAAATATTGGACTGACGCAGAATCTCTGCAGCCTTGATAGAATGCTTTACCATACTGCCTACAGCCAAAAGAACAATGCTCTTACTTTCCTGGGATATGATCTCCCCCTTGCCGATTTCCAGCTGCTTAAAGCCTGGATCCACCGGTACACCAGTAGCGGAACCTCGTGGATAGCGAACAGCAATTGGACCATTATACTCCATGGCTGTATAGAGCATATTTCTAAGCTCGTTTTCATCCTTAGGGGCCATTACCACCAAATTAGGAATGTGTCTTAAGTACGAATAATCAAACACGCCGTGGTGAGTTGGGCCATCGGCTCCCACTAAGCCGCCCCGGTCCAAACAAATAGTTACCGGTAAATTTTGCAAGCATACATCATGTACGATTTGATCATAGGCCCGCTGAGCAAAGGTGGAATATAATGCTACTACCGGTTTGCCTCCGGCAGCTGCCATACCTGCTGCCATAGTCATGGCATGTTCCTCGGCAATACCCACATCAAAGAACCGTTCTGGATACACATTGGCAAAGGCCTTTAGGCCGGTACCTGACGGCATAGCAGCCGTAATCGCCGAAATTCTCGGATTCATTCCTGCTAACTCGATTATAGCATTGCTGAAAATTTCCGTATAGGATGGCGCTGCGCCTGGTTTTTTAATTAACTCACCAGTAGCCCGATCAAACTTACCGATACCATGGAATTTATCCGGCTCATTCTCCGCAAAATCATATCCCTTACCCTTAGTGGTACGGACATGAATCAGCACAGGGCCTTCCAAATCCTTAGCCTTGGCAAATACTTCCTGCATAAATTCGATATTATGCCCATCAATTGGTCCCACATAGGTATAGCCCAAGAATTCAAAAAGACTGCCTGGTGTAAGGGCTGCATATACGCCGTCCTTTAAGGAATCTCCAGCCTTCCACAGGGTCTCACCAATATAAGGAATACTTTGGAAAAATTCCTGCAAATCCTTTTTTACCTTGTTATATTGCGGGTCAATACGAATACGGGCCAAATATTCCGCCATAGCGCCCACGTTTTTGTCAATGGACATTTCATTGTCATTCAGTACTACAATGATGTTTTTACCCATTGTACCAGCATAATTAAGTCCTTCATAGGCCTCACCACCAGTAAAAGCGCCATCACCAATTACCGCCAATACCTTATGATTTTCCTTAAGCATATCCCGTTCAATAGCCATTCCCACGGCTGCTGAAATGGACGTACTGGCATGACCAACACCAAAGGCATCGTAGTTTGACTCGGACATTTTAGGAAAGCCCGTTATCCCTCCCTTAGTTCGCAGGGAACTAAAGCGGTCCTTACGGCCTGTAAGAATTTTATGGGTATAAGCTTGATGGCCCACATCCCAGATGATCTTATCCTGCTCTGGATTAAAAATACTGTACAAAGCCAAGGTTAAGTCCACAGTACCCAAGCTTGGAGCCAAATGTCCCCCATTAGTCGCACAGGTATCAATTATTTTGTTTCTGATTTCCCCCGCCAAGATAGTTAACTCCTTAACACTAAGGTCTTTTATATCTCCCGGGGTGTTAATTTTATCTAAAATGTTTTCAGACATCATTTATTTCCTTATGTTTATTTGTTACGGTCCAGTAAATATTCTACCAGTTCTCGCAGGAATGTGGCCTTCTCACCAAACATCTCCAAGGCCCGTACGGCCTCTGACACGGTATCCGACGCCAACTTTTTAGCTTCATCCAAAGAAGTCAACGTCACATAGGTAGATTTTTCATTCCGTTCATCACTGCCCACCGGCTTACCAATAACCGCCTCATCACCAACTACATCGAGGATATCATCAGTGATCTGAAAGGCCAGTCCGAAGCAGTCAGCGTATTTAGTCAAAGCCGCCAATTCCTCTGCCGTAGCCCCGGCTACAATAGCTCCGCTGCGAATAGCTGCTCTAAACAAGGCTCCGGTCTTCGCCCCATGCATCTTTCGCAAATCATCGATATTCATGACCTGCTGTTTGCCCTCAGCTTCCAAATCGATGGACTGACCACCAACCATACCGTTAGGACCGGCTCCCTGAGCTATCTCTCTAACCACTTTTACAAGCACATCGGCTGGAACATTATCCTGGCGAAGAATTACCTCGAAGGCCTGAGTCAATAAAGCATCACCAGCCAAAATAGCCGTGCCATCACCATAGACCTTGTGATTGGTAAGCTTTCCCCGACGATAATCATCATTATCCATAGCTGGCAGATCATCATGAATCAGGGAATAGGTGTGAATCATTTCCAAGGCGCAAGCAATATGAATATAATCCGTTCCCTTGGCCCCTACAGCATCTGCCGCAGCCATAACCAATATTGGACGAAGACGTTTTCCCCCAGCCGTGAGGCTATACTTCATGGACTCGCACAACCTTGGATCCAAGGCCTTATTTTCTTCTAATTCCTCTACCAATGCTCCTTCAATAAGCTTTATCCGCTCATTCCATTGAGTTTTGTCCACTATCAATTGCCTCCCTCAAGTATCAACGGTTCCTCAATAACTTCGCCGCTATTTTCCCGGAGGACTAAGTCCATATTATCCTCCACAGTTTTCAGTTCATCAAGACATTTCTTCGACAGTTCCATTCCCAGGGTATAATCTTCCATGATTTCCTTCAGACTGGACTGTCCGCTTTCTAATTTATCTACAATTTGCTCCAAATGGGCCAATTTTTCTTCAAAGGTTGCTTCTTTTTTGCGTGGCATGAAATTAAACCTCCTTTATCGGTTGTTTTGACAGCACCTTGGCTGCAAATTCACCGCCGCTGACCTGGATGGAATATACAGCATCCACATTTACATCCCGAATATTACTTACAATTTTACCGGTATCTTCATAGACGATGCCGTAGCCCCGTCGTAATACTTCCAAAGGATTTACCAGCTCCAGCTTTTCCATATTATGTACCAGTATGCTTCTTTTATCTTTAATAAGCTGATTAGCTGCTTTATTCAGGCGTTCCTTAAGGATTTCCACCTGCATATTTCTGGCTTCCAGAAGTTTTTCCGGCTGAGTGAAGACGAAACTGCGTCGAAGGGCCTCCACCGCTTGGCGCCGTTCCTTCAAGGCACCTATAGCAGCCATATTCATCCTTTCCCGGAGGGTTTTTATATATTGAATAACCTCTCTAATTTCCGGTACTGCCAGTTCAGCGGCCTGAGATGGGGTAGCCGCCCGTTGATCCGCCACAAAATCTGCCAAGGTGTAATCAGTTTCGTGCCCCACAGCAGATATTACAGGGATTCGGGATTTAAAAATGGAACGAACCACGATTTCTTCATTAAAGGACCATAAATCCTCCATGGATCCGCCGCCTCGGCCCACAATAATCACATCCACCGGGTATTTTTCATTGAAATAGCGTATTCCCGCCGCAATCTGCTCCGCAGAGCCTGCCCCCTGAACCTGTACAGGAACCAGCACCAGCTGAATACCAGGCATTCTCCGCTTGGACACCTTATAAATATCGCGCAGCACAGCTCCCGTTGGGGAGGTAACTATACCGATAGTTTTGGGAAATCTTGGCAAATATTTTTTGTGAATATCATCAAACAGACCCTCCTGGGCCAGCTTCTCCTTCAACTGTTCAAAGGCCACAGCCAATTCCCCTATACCATCCGGCTGCATACGGGTCACATAGCATTGGTATTTACCATCCCGTTCATAGACCTCAATACTGCCCGTGGCCAGTACCTGCATGGCATTTTCCGGGCGAAACCGCAAGCGCTCAGCGTAGCTGCGCCAAATAACACACTTAAGGATGGACTCCTTGTCCTTTAAATCAAAATAACAATGCCCGGAAGAATACTGTTTGAAATTTGAAATCTCACCCCGGATAGTCACATTATGAAGGTGCAGGTCGTTTTTCAGCAGACCAGCTATATATTTAGTTATCTCAGAAACACTTCTGATTACCGCCATATTATCACAAACCTAAATACACGCTAATAACGCACAAAAAGGGCCGCAGTCCTGCGACCCAAAAACAAATCCTATGCCCGGGCAATTGCTCCCAGTATTCCATTCACGAAGCGGCCGGAATCATCACTGCCAAACTTCTTTGCCAGCTCCACAGCCTCATTGATAATAATATTCGTGTCCAGCTTTTCCTGACTGAATTTTAGCTCATACACCGCCATACGGGTGATATTTCTATCCACCCCAGCCATACGGGCAATTTTCCATTCCTTGGATTTTTCCGAAATGATACTGTCTATTTCTTCCTGCTTATCGGCGGTTCCATTCACCAGCTCGGCCAAGAATGCCTTATCTTTGTTGCTTAGTTTGTCATCATCATCCATGGCTGCCACAGCAACATCAATAGCGGCCTTTCTTGCCTCAGATATATCACTTCCAGCTTCCACAGGATTCATATCCAGCTGAAACAGAGATTGAAGTGCTACCTCACGAGCTCGTCTTCGACTCATATTATAATTCCTCGATTCTTACAATTTATATAATTCCATAAATAATCAGCGCCACCGGTGAATATTATTCGGAAAGGAGTCCCGAACATTGTCGATAAAGCTTCCACCCTTATCCACATTTCGGCCGATGAAGCAACCTAATCCTGCACATAAAGCAACAAAGAACACACTCCAAAAGCCAAAGAGCAATATTCCCACTGCCAAAATAATACCGGTTAAAACACCAAGCATTGTTCCCGGCTTTTTCTCCCACTGTAAGCGAATACCGTCTAACAACGCTTCCTTAAAGCTTTTCTCTTCTTCCATTCAGACACCACCTATCACTTCAACCGTCTCTTTTTCACCACAACTCCGCTAACAATCTCTAATACGGACACTGCAACATCAAAATTGGTTATACAGGCAATCTCGGTTAAATATTTTCCTGCCTGAGTACGGATGTCATCAGAAATAGCTGCAATACTGCGCTCCTGTCCAACCTGTATCCTAATATCAAGTTTTAACAAATCACCCTTATCTTTATCATGTTCCAAGAGAGTTTTAACCTTGGTCTCCCGCACTCCCCGAACATTGGAAGATATTCGTTCCACCATGGATTTTACGGCATTGAGGGACACGCTTACATCTCCAGCCTCACCATGAACAAGAATAATCTCCCCGCTGGTGGTTTCCTTATTGCCCTTGGTGGAAAAAGCACAAAACAGCAAATGAATACTTATAAGAAACACTACACCTGCAATTGCGCCTGTCTGCCACTGGGTAACAGCATATTGATATTCATTCAACAGCACCCGTTCCGGTACTATATTGAATACCAGCAAAATAACCCCCAGGCTTACAGCACCAAAGCATAGGGTATAGAAAAACAACAGGATTCTATTTATAAATCCCATACAGCAGCCCCCTAGCGAATTTTTCTTTCCTCGTCCTTTTTGTCCTCATTGCCAAAGTCGATACCTTGAACATAAACATTAACTTCAACAACAGTCAGACCAGTAAATTCCTCAATTTTATTTTTTACATTTTCCTGAACACTAATGGCCACTTCAGGAATACGCTCACCATATTTAACGATTATATACAGGTCAACTCTGGCCTCAGTCTCGCCAACTTCTACCTTTACACCCTTGGAAAGATAATTCCGTCCTAAAAGCTCGGCTATACCCTCAACAAGTCCACCGCTCATGCCGGCAATACCTTCAATTTCAGTAGCTGCCATACCGGCAATCATGCTTACGACCTCATCGCCTATACGAACAGAGCCCATACCATCTTCAATTTTTACCACTTCATTTGCCATTTTTGACCCCCCTATTCAATATTTATGGATACGATTACCCGCTTTCCATTATACCAAACACGCTGTCTTTATTCAAGAAGAGTGTATATTATGCATAAATGGATAAACAACTATATTCAACGGCTACTCTTTTCCGTTGAAATAGTCTATAATGAGGACGTATCTTTGTATAAAGGAGTCAATAGCATGGATAAAGATAATAAACTCTATAAAGCATATGTTGAAATACTCAAGCGGGAGCTTGTGCCAGCCATGGGATGTACTGAGCCTATTGCCATTGCATACTGTGCCGCCAAGGCCCGTGAAGCCTTAGGCGAAATCCCTGATAAAATTACTGTTGTTGCCAGTGGTAATATCATCAAAAACGTCAAAAGTGTTATAGTTCCCAATACCGACGGCAGAAAAGGTATCGAGGCGGCGGCCGCTATCGGAGTCCTGGCCGGTGATGAAACCGCTGCATTGGAAGTCATCGCTCATGTGGATTCAGAAAAAAAAGCCCGGCTGGGCAGCTACCTTGAAGCCACTGACATCAAGGTTGAAGCCGCTCAATCCGAGCATGTTTTGGATATAATTGTTACTGTCGAAAAGAATAATAATACCGCACAAGTCCGTGTTGTTAATGAACATACCAACATTGTCTGCATAACCAAGAACGATAAGATCCTCTTGGAAAAAGAAATAGTCGACACTGTAGACACCGGCAAACCAGATTATGAATGCATGACCATTGAAGATGTCTATGATTTTGCCATGACCTGCGATATTAATGACGTAAAAGAGCTTTTAGACCGACAAATAGAATATAACACTGCTATTTCTGATGAAGGCCTCAAAAATGACTATGGCGCCAATATTGGCAAGATTCTCTTGAAGGCATATGGCAATGCTGTTCATATCCGGGCCCGGGCCCGGGCTGCCGCCGGATCCGATGCCAGAATGAATGGCTGTGAAATGCCGGTAGTTATCAATTCCGGCAGTGGAAATCAAGGCATGACCGTATCCTTGCCGGTTATAGAATATGCCCAGGAATTAGGTGTCACCCAGGAAGAGCTTTATCGGGCGCTCCTATTATCCAATTTGGTAACCCTTCACGAAAAAGAGGGCATTGGCCGTCTGTCAGCATATTGCGGTGCAGTAAGTGCCGGTGCCGGAGCTGGCGCCGGTATTGCCTGGCTTTATACCAAGGACTACAAAGCAGTTATCCATACCATAGTCAACGCTCTGGCTATTACCTCCGGTATAGTTTGTGATGGTGCCAAGGCCTCCTGTGCCGCCAAAATATCCGCTGCTGTAGATGCCGGTATAATGGGCTTTGAAATGTACCGCAACGGTCAACAGTTCTATGGCGGAGACGGTCTGGTAGTAAAAGGTGTGGAAAACACCATTAGAAATATCAGCCGTCTGGGACGAATCGGCATGCGGGAAACTGACAAGGAAATCATTAGTATGATGATCGGAAAATAAAATTACTTCGCATCGGGATCCGGTATTGGTATGGCTGACAACAGTTTTTTGGTGTACTCATGCTGAGGCTGGGAGTAAAGCTCCTCTGCCTCGGCAGTTTCCACAATGCGGCCCTGATACATTACTGCCACCCGATGGCTGATGTATTTCACCATGGCCAAATCATGGGCGATAAACAGATAGGTCAACCCCAATTCCTCTTGGAGACGACTCATAAGATTAACAATCTGGGCCTGAATGGACACATCCAAGGCTGAAATCGGCTCATCACAAATAATGATTTCAGGATTTACCGCCAAAGCCCGGGCAATGCCAATACGCTGCCTTTGTCCCCCACTAAACTCATGTGGAAAACGATTGGCCTGTTCCTTGCTAAGACCGACCATATCCAACAGCTCGTAAATCCGCTGCTTTTGTTCTTCTTTCCTGGCATAAACCTTATTTATTTCCAAAGGCTCGGCTATGATTTCTCCCACGGTCATCCGAGGATTAAGGCAGGCATAAGGATCCTGAAAAATCATTTGAATCCGTTTATCCGGCCCGGCAGCCAAATCCAGCTCCTGACCATGCAAATACGCCTGCCCCGCCGTGGGCTTATATAATCCCATAATAGTTCGGCCAGCAGTGGTTTTTCCACAACCGGATTCTCCCACCAGCCCCAAAGTCTCACCGGGATAAATATCCAATGATACATCATTAACTGCAGTAAAATATTCCACAGGCCGACCAAAAAAATCCCGCTTAGACACAAACCGCTTGGTGAGATTACGCACCTTAAGCAGTGGTTCTTGCTCCCTACTCATTTAACCACTCCTTTTCCATCACGCACCATTAGCCAACATTCCGTTTTGTGCTTATCACCATAATTTTCCGGGCAATGTTCCCGGCAAACCTGCATAGCATAGGGGCACCGAGGCAAAAAACTGCACCCGGTTATATCATACAATAAATCCGGTGGCTGGCCATCAATCACCGGCAACTCTTTATCGGCCGGAGCATCCAAGCGAGGCAAGGAATTAAGCAGCCCTTTGGTATATGGGTGCTGAGGATTATGGAAAATCTCCTGTACTGTCCCCTGTTCCACAATCCGACCGGCGTACATTACATTAACCCGATCACAAACCTGGGCAATTACCCCCAAATCATGGGAAACCAAGACCACGGATAGTCCCATATCCCGTCTTAACTCCCCCAACAATGCCATAATTTGGGCCTGAATGGTCACATCCAAAGCTGTTGTAGGTTCATCGGCCAATAACAACTGAGGATCACTCATCAACGCCATGGCTATCATCACCCGCTGACGCATACCGCCACTAAATTGATGGGGATAGGCCTTCATCCTTTCCTCAGGATGAGAAATTCCCACTCGCTCCAACAGCGACTGGGCTTTTTTTATGGCTTCATTTCTACTTAACCCACGGGCACATTCTAACATCTGCTCACCGATGGTCAAAACCGGATTCAGGGAAGTCATGGGGTCCTGAAAAATCATGGACAGGGCAGAACCACGCAGCTTGGCCATCTCCTCCTCAGGAAGCTGGGAAATATCCCGTCCCTCAAAGATAATCTTGCCACCCTTAATAAAGGAATTTTCCTTGGGCAGCAGCCCCATTACGGCGTGTGCCGTCACGCTTTTGCCACAGCCGGATTCACCAACAATGCCCAAGATTTCTCCTTGACTCAGATCAAAGCTCACACCCCGAACCGCTGTTATATCTCCCCGATAGGTGTGGAAGCCAACGGATAAATTGTCTACTGACAGTATATTATTCATCACCTAAGCTCCCTTCTAACGCCGTAATTTCGGATCCAAAGCATCCCGCAGGCCATCACTGAAAAAGTTAAAAGCCAACATGGTAAGGCTTATGGCTAAGGCAGGAAACAGCAACTGCAATGGATAGGAACGCAGGGAATTAATGCCATCAGAGCAAAGAACTCCCCAGCTGGCCATGGGTGCCGATACACCTAAGCCAATAAAGCTTAAAAATGCCTCGGTAAAAATGGCATCAGGAATGGATAAACTCAAGGAAACAATAATTACGCCCACGGAATTGGGTATCAAATGCCGAAATAGTACGCGAAAGGAACCGGCCCCCATACTTTGGGCAGCCAGTACAAACTCCTGCTCCTTGATTTTCAGCACTTCCCCCCGGACTATCCGGGCCATTTGCAGCCAATAACTAATCCCCAAAGCAATAAAGATATTCATTAATCCCGGCTTAAATACCACCATTAAGAGAATTACATATAACAGTGTGGGAACGCTGTAAAGAATATCCACAATATTCATCATAATGCGGTCCGTCCGGCCACCTATAAAGCCGGAGATACCACCATATATAACCCCGATAAACAAATTTATCAGACTGGCTACCACGCCAATAGACAGGGAAATACGGGCACCGTATAATACCCTGATAAACATATCTCTACCTAAATTATCCGTTCCAAAATAATGCTCCAGGGATGGTCCCAAATTAGTCTGGGTAAAATCCTGATTTTCGTAGGAAACACTGGAAAACATAGGAATGAACAAGGCGGCCAGCATGAGCAAAATAATAAAGCCCATGCCCAACATAGCGGTTTTGTCTTGCTTTAAGCGCAGCCAGGCATCCTGCCAATAGCCCAGGGAATTAGCTGGCATTTCCGCCGCCAACGAGGTATTCTGTCGCTTCAGGGGTGTAAAATCATATTTATTATCCATAATCAATCCTCCCCTTGTCCCAGTTTAATTCGTGGATCCAAGAGCGGATACACAATATCCACCAGTATGTTCATCAATATTATGATAGCACTGTAAAATATTGTCACACCAAGAATAACTGTATAATCCCGGTTATAAATGCTGGTAACAAAATAACTGCCCAGCCCCGGAATAGCAAATATGGTTTCGATGACAAAGCTGCCCGTCAAAATACTGGCCACCATAGGTCCAATATAAGTAACCACTGGAATCAGGGCATTAGGCAAGGCATGACGGAATAAAACATACATGGTACCCAATCCCTTGGCCCGGGCTGTCTTAATATAATCCTGTCCCAAAACATCCAGCATACTGGAACGGGTCAGACGGGTAACAAAGGCCATGGGCATTACAGCCAAAGCAAAGGCCGGTAATATGCGGCTTTGCCAGCCATTCCACAGGGCCGCTGGGAACCAGCCCAGCTTCATGGCAAATATATCCACCAGCAGAGCCGCCAACACAAAACCGGGAACCGCAATGCCCACCGTGGTCAATAAATTAACCGTTTTATCCGGCCAATTATTCCGCCGATAAGCAGCCAAAATTCCCGCTGGTATGCCCAAAAACAGGGCGATAAAAATGCTTTCCATGCCCAGCTCAAAGGACACCGGGAAGCTCTCACGGATAATATCATTTACGGATCGGCCCACATACTTAAAAGAAGGACCCAAATCACCAGTAATAACGTTGGCTACATAGTCCCCATACTGTTTTAACAACGGATCATTTAATTTATATCGGGCTTCAATATTGGCCTGAACCGCTGGTGGCAGGCTTTTTTCTTGGGTAAAGGGCCCACCGGGTATAGCATGCATCAGAAAAAATGTCACCGTCATGACAATCCAAAGCACGATTATGGAATTTAACAGTCGTTTACCAAGATATTTTAGCACTTCGGCTTCCTCCAACTACTTCTCTTCCCATCACAAGGCACGGCAAAGAGCATTCATTACCTTTTCTTCCCAAATAAAATTATTACTGAATTCGCCATGGCTTCGCTCATCATCCTCTGACATGCCCACGCCATTCATAATATACACAAAGCCATTCTTAGTACCAGGTATAAAAAACATGCCGGAATACAGTCCAAAGGCCTGTCCTGTATGCCCCACCAGAAAAATATCATGACGCTGGCAAACTCTGGCCGGGGAATCCCCCCTAATTTGATACAAACCCAATCCATAGGACAGCAACGTATCGTCACCGGTATCCCCATTACTGCCGTTATAGCTCCATTGGGCTTTGGTCATTTCATTAATTGAAGTTTCTGATAAAAAGCTTTGCCCGCGAAATTCGCCCTTATCCATCAGCATAATCAAGGTATTGTACATCCCCTCCAGGGAAATGCGCAATCCACCCTGAGGGGCAAAAAAAGTGGCATTAGTACCAGAAAGATAATTCTCCAAAGAATAAACCTGAGGATCATCATGCAATGCATAGGGATTTTGCATAGTGACGGTATCTTCCGCTGGCTGCCCCTCACGAAAATCATCCATAACTGGCCGCCAAGGCATGTCATCCCGCCACTTGCCTTCAATATCCCTTTTCTGATAGAGGGTCCCTAGACTGGCAAATTCAGTGGCCGATAAATTTCCCGGCAAATAGCCGCCAGTGATGTCCAGTTCCCTTAACACATGATTTTGCAAATACTGGTCAAACCGTTCCTTGGTAACTGCCTCAATAATGGTGCCTAACAGACCGTAATTGAGATTACAATAGCAGAAAAACTCTCCTACCGGTTCCGAAGCTGGGGAAAAATGTGCCCCGTCCTCATAAAATTTGCCTTCTGGAATAAAAAAAGCCCGTATGGAATATCCGGGAGGAATACAATAAACTACACCATCCCGCAGACCAGAAGTGTGATTTGCCAACATGCGCACGGTAATTTTCACATCAGGAAACTCCGGGTGCCGGAGCTTATACCCCAGATAATCGCTGACATCAGCATCAAGATTTAACTTCTCTGCCTCCACCAACTGCATGATGGCATAAATTGTAAACTGCTTGGACACCGAAGCAATACGAAAAAGAGAATCCGCCTTAAACAGCTTTGGTTGAGCGCCAAATCCCGCATACCCACCACAAAAGCTAAATACCGGCTTACCCTCTTTTATCAGCACAGCTCCCAAACCGGGAACCTGGGTATAGTGGTTCCCCACCATATCCCGTAATTCTTTTTCCAATAAATCGAACTCACCCATTAGATTGCCTCTTTATTTGGGATATATACAAATTCGCACGTTATTATCCACATGCTGTAAAATCTTTATCATATTTTCCTCACTTACAGCTACACAGCCGTGGGTATACTGATCCTCCCCAAAACAATGAAGAAAAATATACGAACCCAGTCCTTCCTTGCATTCCCGATTATAATCAATAAACAAGCCGTAGTTAAACTGCGGTGCTCCATTGTTCATCGGATCCAAATCCAATTTATCCAGCACCTCTTTAGACAGCTCCCTGTCATCAATCAGCTTATTGTAATAGGCCCCATCTGCACAGAAAATATGCTCGTCCAACAGCAGATAATCAGCCTTGGTACCTGGATTCGGCTCAATTCCGGCAGCGGTAAAAATGCCATAATCACCCCGCGGAGTTTTCATATCCCCCTCAACGGTTTTACCCAGGCCGTTTTTACCCACATAACCGGCGCAGGACAACACCTTTTCCCACTGGTTATCCATGTCCTTTTCGTATAATTCCAGCTGGGCATCAGTGCCTCCCTGATATTTTACAAAAATTAGCTGTTTAACCCGCTGGTTAGTTTGATATTTGGCCAAAATATTATCCCAAAAGGGCGTATTGCTTGCATTGGCAATCTTGCCATTGCTTATCATAAGGACACAAAATAAAATCAAGCACAAACTTAATATATACATTTTCATCTTCTACCTCAAAATACCTAATAACAGAAAAGGGATTGTCTGCAACAATCCCTTTTTACTTTCAACTAGTGTACTAGCACTGATGCAAGTATGCATACTGCTCTGGTGTCAGCTCGTCGATCTCAACGCCCATAGCTGCCAGTTTAATCTTGGCAATCTTTTGGTCCACTTCCTCTGGCAATACATATACCTTATTCTCCAGCTTATCGTGATTTTCAATAATGTGGAGAGCCGAGAAGAACTGTACGCCCCAGGACAGATCCATTATTTCTGCAGGATGTCCGTCACCACAGGCCAGATTTACCAAACGTCCCTCACCCAACAGATAAAGCTTCTTGCCATCGGCGAATTTAAATTCCTCAATGCCTTCCTTTACCTGAGTGCGGGACTCCGTCATAGCTTCCAGCTCCGGAATATTAATTTCCACGTCAAAGTGGCCGGAATTACACATTACGGCGCCATCCTTCATAGAGGCAAAATGCCGCTCTCTGATAACATCCTTGTCCCCGGTCAGGGTCAGGAAAATATCACCAATCTTGGCAGCCTCATCCATTGGCATTACACGGAAACCATCAAAAATAGCTTCAATGGCCTTAATTGGGTCCACTTCAGTAATGACTACATTAGCTCCCAGACCTTTGGCCCGCAAAGCACCGCCCTTACCACACCAGCCATAGCCGGCAATAACCACTGTCTTACCGGAAACAATCAAATTAGTAGCCCGCATAATACCTTCCCAGGTGGACTGGCCTGTACCATAACGGTTATCAAACAGATACTTGCAATAAGCATCATTGGCTGCCATCATTGGGAACTCCAGCTTGCCAGCGGCCTCCAGGGCCTTATCGCGAAGAACACCGGTGGTGGTTTCCTCAGAACCGCCAATAATCTTTGGCAATAACTCCCGACGGTCATTATGGAGACGATAAATCAGGTCACCGCCATCATCCATAATAATATCCGGCTCGCAATCCAAGGCCATATCAATATACTTATCGTATTCTTCCATGGTGCAACCATGATGGGCAAATACCGTTACCCCGGACTCCACCAATGCCGCACACACATCGTCCTGGGTGGACAATGGATTGGAAGCTGTAGCAATAACCTCCGCTCCGGCATTTTTCAATACAATAGCCAAATAAGCAGTTTTGGCCTCAAGATGCATGGTCATAACCATACGTTTGCCAGCAAATGGCTTGGAAACTGAATATTCATCATTAATTGCCTTCATAACTGGCATAAAATTCTTTACCCAGTTAATTTTATCATGTCCAGAAGGTGCTAATTTAATGTCTTTGATTTTTGATTCCATAATACGCCTCCTAAAAGTCCAATGTTCAGCCTTCCCCTATGGGGAAGGTGTCAACGAAGTTGACGGATGAGGTCTCCGACACTTCATTATACCATAATATCTTATATCATAACACCTTTCCTGCCAAATCCCGCAAGAAAAGACAGTCCGCCACGCTTAGCCGCATAGGTGTAATGGTGATATGACCGGAGTTACACAGAGTAATATCCGCATCAGGGGTATTTCCCTCGTCGATAATATCTCCTTCCACCATGAAATACATGCGACCATCCTCAGAGGTGCGCGGAATATAGGCATTTTCGTAGTCACGAACTCCCTGACGGGCCCAATGCCATTTAAAATCCTCATGGAAAGCCTTGGGGAAATTTATATTAAAGAATATTTTATCCTTACTTAATGCCAATAACTCAGGCAGCTTCTTCGCCAACTCCTGCGCTACCATATCAAAGGTAATACTGGCATTATAATCCAAAGAAACAGCCAAGGAACTAATCTTATGAATATACCCTTCTCTGGCTGCTCCTACTGTACCAGAATAAATCAAATCCGTTCCCAAATTGGAGCCGTTATTGATACCTGAAATCACCAAATCAGGATATTTTTTCGGCTTATGACCTAGCAGGCCTTCCAAATACAGCTTTACGCTGTCCGCCGGGGTGCCAAAAACACTGTAGGCCTCAACACCATAGGCATCAGCCAAAGGCTGGTATTTGTCCACATAAATAGGCTGTCCCACGGTAATAGCATGGGCCTTGGCACTCTGCTGAGTAGCCGGGGCGGACACCACCACCTCATAATCCTTATGCAAGGCCTTTACCAAAGCCTCAATTCCCGGAGACTGCACCCCATCATCATTGCTGATAAGAATCTTCATAGCTTATTCCTTCTTCATTTTTTAAAAAAAGCAGGCTGGAAAATTCCAACCTGCCACAATTCATAATGGTGACCCACCGGGGACTCGAACCCCGAACCTGCTGATTAAGAGTCAGATGCTCTACCAATTGAGCTAGTGAGTCATTTGTAGATACCTTCGTATCTCACAACAGGATTTATTATACCGATTTAATATCCCCTTGTCAACATATTTTTATTTTGCCTTCCCCTATGGGGAAGGTACCCGAAGGGGGGATGAGGTTTACTTGTCCTCAAAGATATTTTTGATATAATCCTCTCCCAGGGCCTTCTTGCATTTCTCCACCATTGGCTGCAACAGCTCCAGCGCACTCTCCCTGTCCTTGGCAGCTGCTGTTACCCGAATAAGACAGCCATCCTCTTTGGCATAGGTAGCTACTGTTGGATTCTCGTTATCGCACAAGTCACCCAGTCGTTCAGCACAGGGTCCTTCCCCCACTATGGTAATTGGTGCTACATCCTTGCTTATCATTTTTATATTTATGGAAACAAATACCTTATCACTGAATTGCTTAAGATATGGCAGGGCATATTCTTCAAACATGGGCTGCATTTCCTTGGGGGGACCAGGAAACAGCAGACAATACTTGCCATCCTTTTCCATAATACAACCAGGAGCTGTACCGTGGTTATTATACATAATTACGGAATCCTTGGGAACATAAGCCTGTTTCTTTTGGCTGTCTGACACAGCCGCAAATCCCCGGCTGGACAGACGCTTTTCCATCATGGTCAGCGCTTGTTCATCCAAAATGATTTCCTTATTAAAATAATCCATCAGCATCTCTTTGGTAAGATCATCCTTGGTTGGCCCCAAACCACCAGTGAGAATAACCATATCTCCCCGACTATAGGCCACATCCAAAGCCGCCTTGATTCTTTCCGGATTATCCCCTACCACCGTCTGATAATAGCAATCCAGTCCCAACTTAGACAATTGCCTGGCTAAATACTGGGCATTGGTATTTACAATATTCCCCAATAAAAGTTCTGTACCAACACTGATTAACTCCACTACCATACTACTCATCTCCCCAATTCATCTATCATCATTTGGTATTTCGTTGACGGAAAACATGGGGGCTGCAACCCCTGTACAGCTTAAAGGCCTTGCTGAAATGACTAGGATTGGAAAAGCCGCAAACCAGCCCGATGGAAAGAATAGACTCCCCAGACTCCAATAGCATTTCTTCCGCCACCTGCAACCGATAATTCTGTAAATATTGCCTAGGCGACATACTAAAGATGGACTGGAAACAACGTTGGGCCTCCCGTTCACTTATTCCCGCATGAAAAGCTAATTTCTCAATGGTAATAGGCTCTCCATAATGGCTGTGAATATAGTCTACCATTACCTTCGTCCGTTCCATTTGCGGGGTAGTATACTGAATCATGGAAGCTGTGGGATGGTCACTCAAGATGGCCAGAGCCTTGGACACATGATAACGCAAATCCAGCTCATAACCAAAATTTTCTCCTTGCACCGCCAAACAGGCTTTCTTGATCCGTGTTATAACATCCCGCTCCCGTTTTATATTCATATGCAAATATTTACCGGAAAACAACTCATCAGTAATAATCGGCTGCACATATTTTTTATAAAACACATTGGCCACACCGCCACTTATGAGCTTATCATCAAAAACGATACAGTATAGCTGACAGCTATCCCCCTCCAGCCTGTAGCGGTGCAATACCCGGGAATTACAGAAAAATCCTTCTCCTTCCGGCACAATAGCCCGCTTACCGGCATATTCCACTACTGCCTTTCCCGAGGCAACATACATAAATTCCAATTCCCGGTGCCAATGCCAAGGCAAAGATTGAATACCACCCTTTTTCCACTCAATACAATAAACACTACATGGAAACAGGGGATTTGCATGCATTTGCTCTTTTTCTTTATCAGCCGCTATGCGGATTGTCGTCATTTTCTGGATCATTTTATTAGCTCTTTTCTGTCGGACATAGAACTTTTCTTGTCACTGCCTTTGCCGTATTCGCTGCTATAATGGCTATGATTATCTGCATGTAATAGTTAAGGAACTATTAGGATAATTATACAGTGTTGCTAAAAATTAATCCATTAGTTTAATTAGTTGATGTTATACATTTTTGTCGTAAATAGAACATTTTTTGTCTGATATAGGGCAGAAAGTCATTTTATGGCAATATATACTATATTCAAATTAAAGAAGAAACAATTGCTAGCAAGGAGGGATTTTCCATGAAAGCAGTACTTAGACTTTCCGGTTTAGAGCGTTTGTTGATGAATGTTAACACTCATCATGCCAGCTTCTTGGAGAGAGAAGAATTCCACTACTCCAAAGAAGATGAAGCCAGCTATCGCATGCATATCCATGAATTGCGCATTGGAACCTTTGCCGCATTGATGGCAGCCACTGCTCTGGCTATTTGTCTCTAATACTTAAATTAATCACAACTCAAGAAAGAATATATTCCCACCCCCTCTTATTTCGGATAATATTCTAAAAACAACGGGATTGCCTTATGAATTATCATAGAGCAATCCCGTTTGTTTTATATGAATATTAATCTGTTTTTATAGAGACTTTAGTAAACCAGGCTCTATAGAGAGTATCTTCAAAAGATTTGAAATTGCTCTGCTAGGAAGTATTTCACCACTTTCATATTTCTGAAATGCCTTTTTGCCCCCACCCAGAATTGTTCCAGCCTGTACCTGCGTAAGTTTTAGTTTTTTTCTAATTGCCCGAATATCGGTGGGAAGCAGTAAATTTTCTGCTTCTGCCTTTAATTGATTCAAAGCTCGATCATAGGTTTTCATGTCCTCATCAGTAAAAGTTCCCTCGTTATTATCTTCTGGATACCAACCAGGCATGGGGAATGTTTTACTATGTCCTTGGTATGTAATTGTAACATCACGCACATCCCGAATCAACTTTTCGCCAGTTATTATGTCATATTTTACATTTTCCATTAATAACACCTCATTTTTCTTTGAAGGACAGAAGTGAAAAATCAGTTATGGTTCCCTTGGTGAATTTTATATAGAGAATTAACCCCTTGTAAGGGACATGGTAAACATCTTGCCAGATATGGTGATCTTGGTAAGAAGTCATAGACTTATAAAAGTGTTTTTTAGTCATAGTTTTAATTACTGCATGAATATCTGACCGACTGAAGCCTAAATTAGCTGCTCCACGCATTGCAGCAATTCTAATTTCGATTTTGGATTTTTTAAAAGCAGCTAAATCATATGACGGAGTGAACTTGTCAACAACATTAGGCATAATCTTTCCTCTCTAATTATAGACCATTATGGTACCTATGTACAAGTTGATGGAATCATCAATAATATATGAATACAACATAAACCTTTCTCCTTAATATATTAGTATATTTGCATGATAATTTCAATAATATTAATTAATTTATTTAATATCTATTAATTTTATTAACTTTATTGTTAATAAAAACAGGGAACTTTTGATAGAATCTTCATCAAAAAGTTCCCTTTTGTTTTAGAATTTCTGAGTATAAGAAAGCATTACACAAGTTGGCTGAGTATAATATCTTCCTGTAGTTGTAGCCGAATGAGATATAATGTCCCGACGACTCAGTACATTGTCAATAGTTAAAGCAAACTCACTGTCATCGCAAGGTGAATATACAAAATTCCAAGTAGTAAGCAAGGACGGTTTCATACGCTCAGCAACGTTTGTCGTACTATTTGCACCAAATCTATTAGCCAGATAAGCAGCACTTAATGTTGAGCTAAATTTACCCATTTTATAGGTAACACTGCCATTAAGCTGAATTTTACCATACACACCGTTGACGAACACCTCATTCGCTTTTGTAGTCTTTGTTGCCATTGGATTTTGCCATAAAAGCCCATAATTATACGACCAAGGACTATCGGATTTAATATTACAGCTAAGCTCAATACCGGTGTTCTTGAATTCTTCATTTTCATACTGTGGCAATATGCCTGTAGCAGGGAAAGAACCAGTAATCTTATCTTTAATATTCATATGGAAAAGAGCTGCTTTCCATATATGGGTATTAGCATCATTGTTAGCTTTAACGCCAATTTCATAGTTTATGCCCTTTTGTGGCTTAAGTTCAAGAACTTCACCATTATTACTGTATACCATATACTGAGTGAAGGTTGGCATCTTAAAGGACTGTGCTACACTAACGTATAAATTAGCATTATCTGCCATTTTGTGTAACCACTGCCCAGAAGCACTGAAATTGCTATAATTCTTGTTTCCTGCCGAAGCACCAGTGGTCCAAGTTTCCCGGGCACCTATTATCATACTGTTTTTATTGTCAAACTTTTGATCTAGTTCAGCAAAAACAGCCCAAACATTTCTATCACCATTTAACCCTACCCTATTAGGATCTGAATTGTAAGCAACCTGCTTGTATGAAACCCTATTATAATTGAAACCAGAGGTCAAGCTGCTTTTATCATTCAAATGCCAAGTTTTTTGTGCGTCCACACCATAAGTAGTATGACGCTCACGAGCATTTTTAGCACCAATATCTGTAATGTATCCTGTATTACCAAACAGATTTATTTTCCAATCATTATCTTTAAATGTTGTATTAAAATTATGCTGGGTGATGATGTATTTATGACTATCATCATAAGATAAATCACCAATTTTGTTATTCTTCTTGGTAACCATATAATAATAGGCATTTACAGTAGAAATTGATTCGGCAAAATTATAAGTGATATTCCATTTATCATTTATTTTGTAATTAGCCAATACATTTTCCCGAGAATGATCACTTACAATATATTCGTATCCACCAGACTCAGTTTTTTTCTTCTTTTTATATTCGTACACAGCATAGTTTGATATAATAAACGGATTATTGTAAACCTGTTTATTATAGCTTATCAAGGCTCGGTCATCCCCCACAGTCAAGTTATACTTTGACTGACCGCGGTTCCCAATACCAATAGTTGCACTGTTAGATGTAACTCCCTGCTTGGTTATTATGTTAACTACGCCAGCTGATGCTGAGGAACCATACAGTACCGAACCATTACCTTTTACAATTTCAATTTTTTCAATATTTGCAGTTGACAAAGCGGATAGGTCATATTTTCCCTTAAGGGATATAGGGTTGCCATTTAAAAGTATAAGCATACCTTCCTGTAAACCACGGACATTGACCTCATTAGTCATTCCACCTCGGCTCATCCCCAAGGGACCTGAACTTTTATAAGTGAATCCAGTAACATACTTAAGGGCTTCTTCAACACTTTGTACACCACTTTCCTTGATTTGTTCAGCGGTAATTATTTCTGTGGAAGCTGGAACATCTATCTCACGTTTTACAGTACGGGTAGCAGTTACCACCACTTCCTCATCGCCGAAATCAGCCACGTCAGCGGCGAATACGCTGGAGCCGGCAGCCATTACTGCCAGGGCTACGGCCATGCTTAAATACTTCTTGTTTTTCATTTCCATTTCTCCTCCAAAAATGTATATAAAAATTTATGTATATATATGTCAACCTCATCCGTCAGCCTTCGGCTGCCACCTTCTCCATAGGAGAAGGCTAAGGTTATTGTTATTGTAAATCTGTATGCTTTCTTAATAGGAATAAGAAATACGGTGTCCCCAGCACAGCAGTCATTATTCCCACATTTATTTCACTATTGGTGAGCAGTACCCGGCCGATGCTGTCACAAAAAACCAGGAACACCGCTCCGGCCAAGATGCTGGCCGGCAATAAATGCTTATGATTAGGCCCCACCAGCATACGCATCATATGGGGAATAATCAGTCCCACAAAGCCGATGCTGCCGCTGATACATACACTGGAGGCGGTAGTCAATGCCGCCACAGCCAATAATATCAACCTATATTTGGCTACCGGCATGCCCACAGCCTTGGCCTCAGCTTCCCCAAGAGCCAATATATTTAAGTGTCTGGCCATCAACAGCATAATTGTTATGCCAATGCTTATAGGTACCACACCCATAAGCACGTGCTCCCACCGCCGATAGTCCAGACTGCCAATGGTCCAAAAGAGATATTGCTGTACCTTGTGGTCGTCCATTACCGTAAGCAAAGCTGCCGTAATGGCACTAAACAACATCCCCACCACTACACCGGCCAAGAGCAAGGTCAGAACCGGAATCCGGCCATTACGGGCCGAAAGACCAATGGTCAGACTGACAGCTATAATGGCTCCCACAAAAGAGCACAGGGGCAGACCAAACATGCTGACAGCATTGATCCCCAGACATATGGCCGTCACGGCACCAAGGGTAGCCCCGCTGGACACGCCGATAATCCCCGGGTCCGCCAAAGGGTTACTAAATAATCCCTGCAATACAGCCCCAGAAGCCGCTAATCCGGCTCCCACCATCAGCCCCACCACCGTACGGGGTGATCTGATAAACATCAAAACAGCCTCTTGCTGTTGGGTAATAGTAATATCATTAAACAGGGGTATTCCTAATTGATGCAGACACCAAGCTACCACCTGCATAAAGCCTAAATCATATTGTCCAGCCGACAATGAAAAACAGATTACAATCAGTAAAGCCGTTAACAGCAGAAATGCAACCAGCCTGCGAGGATAATTCTTCATGGCTCACCTGCTCTTTCTGCCTTAGCCGCTGTTCCCACAATGATATCCAGCAGTTGTGACTTATCATTGTCTGTCTGGGCAGGCAACGTAAATATATCTGCATGACCTGTTTCCGGATTGATCAGGGACCGAATAGAAACTCCATAAGCCTCCGTCAACAGCTGGTCAGTCAATACGGCCGCCGGTTTATCGTCAGCTATAACTGAACCATTATTTATCAGCATAACCCGGGAGCAATACCTGGCAGCCAGATTTAACTCATGAACCACCATAATTACCGTCTTACCCCGGTTGCACATCTCCTGACAAAAACGGAAGATTTCCTCCTGATAAAACAAATCCAGTCCCGCAGCCGGCTCATCCAAAAACAATACTGGGGTTTGCTGAGCCAAAATCTTCGCCAGTAATACCCGCTGCCTTTGACCGCCTGACATCGCCTTTATAGGAGTATCCTTCAAATCATACACCCCGGTGTATTTCATGCAGGCCTCCACAATGGCTTTATCCTGCTCACCATGCTGCTCCCACCATTTCATATAGGGATAGCGACCGGCCATCACCATATCTTCGGCAGTATAATCAAAGGTCAGCTCGATTTGCTGCTGCAAATAAGCAATCATGGTAGCCAGTTCCCGCTGAGCATAGGATGCTAAATCCCGCTCCAACAGCTGAATACTACCCTTATTAAGTGGCAAAAATCCCCGGAGAGCCTTCAAGAGAGTACTCTTACCAGCGCCATTTTTGCCAATGATACCAACAAATTCCCCTTGCTGGACGGAAAAGGAAATATCGGTAAGAATTTTATTTTCAGCATAACCAGTGGTTATGTTATCAACCTGTAATATTTCTTTCATCACTTACTCCGCCACCGACAAATGTTGCTGGTCATCCTGCTTGAATTCGTCCCCGTAGGTACAATAGGCAATTTCCTGAGCACCAAAGCAAAAATCCTGGGACGCAGAATAAATATAGGCATCCCGTGGCTCCCGTACTTTGCCACTCTTAATGGCCTTTACATGCTGCAAGGACGGGTCATTGATGTAATTGTCCCTAAAGCTCTGTTTATCGGCCAAACCACGGACGGAATAACTAGGTAAAAATAAAACATCTGGGTCAATTTTTACAATCATTTCCTTGGTAAGCTTGGTTCCCCGGTGCAATCCTGCCTCCGACAAACCATTGATAACACCCGCCCACTGGCAGGCATCATCATATATGCAATCCTTGCCTCCGTAATAGGCCACCCGGGATATTAGAACTGCCCGCTGGCGCTGGTCCTGGGGAACTAACCGGTCAACTTTCTCCTTTAGGGCGTTTAAACGCTCCTCCATCATGGAAATAAGCTGCTGGCCCTTGTCCGGTTCACCCAGAGCTGCGGAAATAAGTATGATATTTTCCTTTACATCAGTTAAGTTCTTGGCACCATGAATTACTACCACATTGATACCCATATCCCGTAGAGATTGGACATAATCCAGATCCCCCCAATCGGCGGCAATCACCAAATCCGGCTGTAAAACTATCAGTTCTTCTAATTTAGGAAGATGAACGCGATTAGGTATCCCCTTGACCAGCTCCAACATATTGGAACTATTGGGATCATCCAAATTCCGGTCACAGGCAATCATCTTGTCCGGCTTCACCAGCCCTAACACGATGGTGTCCGTACCTTTGGTTGTGGTAACAATCCGCTTGGGTTTTTCCTTAAAATGCACCACTGTCCCCTGATAATCAGTAACCTCATATTCTTCAGAGGATGTGGTTTGCTGTTTGCTGCAGCCAGAAATAAATATCAGGCAAAAGACTGTCACAACAGCAAATAATTTAATACAATGCTTCATTCGTACATTCTCCTCGTTTTTACCCCAAAAACCTCATCCACCACAAGTGGTCCCCCTTCCCCAAAGAGGAAGGCTCAAAAAAACGGTCAGGCACCAAAGCCTAACCGTTTTTAACCACACAAAGAAAAAGCTTTTCGTCCAAAAAGGCAGAAAAGCAGAACAAGAGTCTTAAAAATCCATTTAAGTCCCTAAAATCCCCTTCCTGTCGCTCGCAGGTAAAAACGGTGATTGCAAAACAGGCAGTTCTCCTGACTCGAGTCATTGCTAGCTGCGCCTTCCCAGATTACTCCAGTGGCCAAACCTGCAGCCTTGCTCCTCTTACAGTGGCGGGACCGTGCTGGATTTTAACCAGCTTCTCTATTAAGTCTGATAAACAGACACCTGTTTCAAATATTAAATTTAGATTAAAACCTATTTAATTATACTATGGTAGTAACATTTGTCAAATTTATTTTAAAATAAATTTCGCAGTTAATGAGCTTTTACCAACCGCCAGAGGAACCGCCTCCGCCGGAAGAGCCGCCGCCGAAGCCGCCACCTCCGCCGCCACCAGAGCTGCCACCGCCGGAAGAACCGCCGCCTCCGCCAAAGAAGCCGCCTCCTCCGCCACCGCCCCAACGGCCGGATATTCCCTTATAGTCCAGGGTACCCAAAAAGCCAAAGGTAACGAGGTAAAGAATCGCCAAAAAAGCAAAAATCAACAAATCCAGCATTGGTATCAGGGCATAAAAGATCAGAAAATACATCAGAACAAGGAAAATCAGAAAACCAAAAAAGGCCATCACATAATCCCCAATGGAATCAAAATCATCATCCTCATTATCCGTCTTTTCCGGTGTCTTTGCGTTATCGGTTTCAGTTTTGGTATCAGAGCCTTCCATTACAAAGCCCTCTGGGGGATCAGCACCATATTCTTCATAGGTTTTACCAGCCAATTTAAAGTAGGCATCGGTTATTCCCTCGGAATAATTATTCTCCCGAAAATATGGTACCATGCCGTCCAAAACCTCACCGGTATAACCATCGGTCAAGGCCCCTTCCAAACCATAGCCTACTTCAATGCGAAATTTCCGGTCTGCTTTGGCTACCAGAAGCAATACACCATTGTTCTTTTTCTTGTCACCGATACCCCACCGACGAAACAGCTCATTGGCATATTCTTCAATGGAGTCACCATCCAAGGATACCACGGTCACTACTACCAATTGCGCACCAAACCGCCTGTCCAGATCCTGGCCAAGCTTCAATATTTGTTCTTTGTCATCTGACATTACCATGCCAGCAAAATCCGCCACGTAGATTTCCTGTTTTGGCGGAGCAGGAATATTGGCCGCACTTACGCTTCCCATATTTAGGAAAAACAGTGCGGCCAACAGCAGCTGACACAGTATTTTTAAGCGCCCCATCAGAAGGTCACCTGCGGCACAGCGTGGGCGGATTCATCAGCTGCAAATGGTGCAACCTCAGAGCATCCCATCATGCCGGCCATAAGATTACCAGGGAATGTGCTGATAAGGACATTGTAACGTTTAATGGCTTCATTATAATCCTTGCGGGCCACAGCAATACGATTTTCCGAGCCGGAAATTTCCCGCATCAATTCTGTAAAATGAGCATCTGCCTTTAAGTCCGGATAGTTTTCCGCCACGGCAATAAGACGACCTAATGCACCAGTGAGAGCATCATTGGCTGCTGCCATCTCTTCCGGCGATTTAGCCCCGGCAATTTGAGCCCGCGCCTCCGTAACTTCCGTCAGAACCTTTTCCTCATGCTTTGTATACCCCTTCACCGTTGCCACCAAATTTGGTATCAAATCCGCCCGGCGTTGTATCTGGTTTTCCACCTGACCATATTGAGCACCAATGTTGATTTCAGCTTCCTTAATATTGTTGTAGGTGCTAATACCGCCAATAATCAATAAAGCTAGGACAATCAGCGTAGCAATTTCTGCCATTCTTACCAAGGCAAATCCCCTCCCGTACATTATTCTAGAGTAGTGACGATGCCACCATCCTTTATCTTGAACTGTACCATCTGGGAAAGGGCACTGTCAACAGTTGGGCTGACAAACTCAAAGAAATAGCCATAAGTCCCATCACCCACAAATTCATCCTCAAACACCGGATTGGCACTAATGGTAAAAGTATCCACTTCCACTGGGGTAACATCCTTTTCATTGCCGGACAGTGGCATTCCATAATGAATGGTCGTAATTTTATCTCCCTCTTTTAATTTGATGAAATTACGGTCACCCATACCATTGTCATCTATCCCTTTACGGGCACCCAGTATATGATATTTTTCATCAGAAAAAGTATATGCTACCTGCAAATTGCATTCTACCCCATTGAGTTTTATTGGAATGGAATAGAGATTATAGCCATCTTCCTCGGCGGTGATTTCCACATAGACAGGATGACCTTCCAGCATTGGCCAATTACCATCGAAATTATCCTTAAACACGCCCTTGTCCCAATCAGCAATTATATTACTGTCACTGCCCAAATATAACACTATGTCTTCTTCTTCACCAATGTAAACCAGCTGACAATGGACAGAAGACAGCAAATCCATTTGCTCATTGGACAAAGTCACAAAGGAAGTACCGTCCTTGTCGATATTGACTGGTAAATCCTCCAAGGCGGACACATCACAAATCTTTTGGGTAGGCTGTCCCTGAGGAACACTTATCGTTCCGCCTGTCTGGCCACTCCCAGCCAAAATAGTCTCCGCCACTTCTGGCAATTCACCACACAGCAAATAGTAATATAAACATTTTTGCGCTATCGGAGCAGAATCCTGCTCTATGTATTTGATAAACACATCCTTATCACCGTCGTAAGGATAATAGCTGGACAGACCGTTACCATTTTGACGGTATTTTCCCTGGACCTTGTACACTACTGCATTATTAATACAAGAAACCAGCTGCTGAGCCGTTCTTGGCAACAATCTTTTAGATTTTGCAGCTAGATCGCCAATATCCACCATGTTGGAATAACCCTGATCACGGGTATTACCGCCATAATTTTCCGCCTGTTGAGCTTCCCGGCCAAATGCAGAGAAAAATCCCTGCGGATTGTTCTTGGCCTGCTGAAGCGCTTCTATACCAAAGGATTCATAGGCTGATTTTAAAGCTGGAATCTGGTTCAAATCAATAACGGACATAGTGGCCGCTTCCTCCGTGCCATATTCCCGGCAGCCAGCCATATAACTGTCACAGATGACCTGTCCCAGAACGTCGCCACCCATAGCAGGATTTTGGGCCAAAGCCCCAAGCCAGCCAGTATAGTTCCACCCATTACCTGGCTCAATCTCTTCCGAAGCAGTCATATAACGGGATATACCATGCAGCATATTAGCGGTATCATAGGTCCCCATAAGGCAGGCATCGAAACCAATCAGTTCAAAAGGAGGATTGTCCGGTGAAGCACCATATACACCAGCGAAAGACTCCTGAATATCATTTAGGCTAAGGGAATTACCGGTGCGTTCATCAATGCAGACACCGGCCGCACTGCCGCCACCATGATTCCAGAAAACAAATACCCGATGATCTGCCGAGAAATTATCTTTACCAAACTGCAAAAAATTCTTCAGGGTATTCTTATCACCCATATCACTGTCTGGTGCAATCTCCAATTCATGAAGCCCGTCGGAATTATAGATATAGCGCCCAATAGCCTGATTGCTCATGGCATTGTTCTGCCATTGGCTGCAGCCACCGGTTTGAATAACCACCTGCACATTAGGTGGCAGCTTGGCCTCCAACATCTCTTGAATATCTTCGGTAGCCGCGCCGTACTGGGACTCCAAATCCGTGCCACAAATATACCAGTAAACCACCCAATTATCGGCAGGGTTATACTTTTGGGCAAATACTTTATTTGCACATTGTTCATTATCAAGGCAACCGGCCCAAAGAATTGTGGCCAGTGTAAACATCAGTATAAAAAATGGTTTTATACTGCGTCTTATCATTGCCCTCATATTATCACCTCATTTTCTTTGCCTATCATTATACCCCAAATATGAAAAAAACACCCGCCCGAAAATGGGCGGATGTTTTAAAGCAGGTGTTACCCCTTCTTACTGTACCTCATAAAGCTCGCCATCTTCGGTCTGGATAATATCACCGGACTCAACAGGCTCGTCTACGATAATAACTTCTTCTTCATCCAACAAGGTGAGCTCTGGAGCAGAGCTTACCAGAGAAGCTGCACTGGCCATCTGCGCCCCTAGAGCAAATACCATAGCAGCCAATATCATACTAACCTTCTTCATCTAAAATAACTCCTTTAAGATGTATATAATCCCTTACATGTTAATCAGTTACCATTTACAAACTTTTTCAGGCCTTCCACATCGACTGGAGCCCAATAGGTCTTACCATCATCACCCTTAACGATTTCGCACTTAACCTCATAGGTCTTTTCCATTACCAGTGGTAACTCATTAATGTAGCTGTTAATGCATTCCAAAGTAGCCTTCTGGAAATCTGGATCCTGCTTAAACTGCTCTACAGTGTAGCCCTGAGCCTGCAATGCTCCCAATACGATACCAAGTGCCTGAATATCCTCACTCGTGTTGGCCAACTTGTCTGCGCCTGCCTGGTCAAGTACATTGGCAGTTACTTCAACTACAGGATGCTCAGCATCATCTTTCTTAATCTTGGTTTTGATCTGCATTGCGTCCTTCATTTTGGTGATATAAGAAGTAGTTATAGTCTGAACATTAGCATCGTTCAGTGGGAACTGCGCAAACGCCTTCAGCAAATCACCAATTACTGCTTCCTGAATTTCCTCTTCCTGTTTCTTGGTCATACCGGTAGCCGCCATATTATCAGATACACCATAGGCCATTATCTCAGAATACCCCAAGATGGCCTTGTCAGCGCTATCCTTTGGCTTGTCAGCACCACATCCGGCAATTGCAATTACAGCAATCAGAGCCACTACAGATAACAATAATTTTTTCAACATCCGATTTTCCCCCTCAACCTTGATAAATTTATACCTTCATGGTATTGTGTTTTATGGGAGTTCTTTCTCCTCCCATCGGACATTTTTACTTTAGCAAAAGTATTATTCCATTTCAATACTTCTGTTAAAAGTGGTCGATTTTTGTTAAAAGTGGTCGATTTTTAGACCTTTTGACTTTTTTTACCGCGAGGTATCTATGAATTTATTGATTATTCCCTTAATATTTTTAGTTGCTATACTACAACTGTGCAGTACCTATCTGTGGTACTTGTCCTTTAAACCGGAAATGTCCCAAAAAGAAACCATTAGGCTGTTACAATTGGTCCTCAGCTGGTGGCTTATTTCCCTGCCCCTTTATTTTGGTATATTCACCTATGGCGGATTTACCATTATGGTCTATAAAGCTCTGCTCATATTCGGCTGGATCCCCTACTTTCTTATCTTCCTGCGCCTTATTCCCGACCATATTTCCCTACATATATTCGTGCTGGGAATGACTGCCCTGTGGAGCTTTTTATTGCACAGCATCAGCGATATGGGACTTACTCTATGGTTTTATGAAACAGCCTACGATCAGGCATTGATAATCCATACCCTATCCAACCTTATATTGTTTTTTCTCCTATTGCCTTGGGAACAGAAAATGTTTTCTCGTCTGCTCCCATCGAGGGAATTTTTCCAGGAGAAGAATATCGGTCTTTATATCGCCAGCTTGCCTTTATCCATTTCCATTGCCCAAACCATGATGTCCGCTGATAAGATTCTGTGGCATTCCTGGGAAATATTACTGTCACGATTTTATCTCCTGGTGGTTTTTCTGTGCTGTTTTCATTATGTTCAGATTGCTGCCAAACGTTATAATGAAAATAAGCTGCTGCAAAAAAACAACCAGCATTTATCCAATGAAATGGTATCTTTGGTGGAGCATCGCCTTTTGCTGCAAAAAAATAAATCCCTTTTAAAAAAATTCCGGCAAGGTTTCCTTACCAGCTACGACCATATGCTGGAGCTAATTGATGCGCAAAAAGATGATGAAATACGGGAATATCTAAAGCAACAGGAGCTTAAGCTTCCGGCGGCCACAGTCATGTCCTACTCGGACTACCCGATTATCAATACCGCCATTTCCATTTACTATTCCCGCGCCCAAAGACTGGGGATTAACTTTACCACCAAAGTAAATCTGCCGGATAATTTGGCTACGGATGAAAATGATTTGGGTATTCTATTATCCAATTTACTGGAAAATGCTCTGCAGGCCAGCCTCCGGGAACCTAAAAGCAACGGTACTAATGATGGAATAGTATTAACCGTCCAACACAATGGACATCAATGTGTTATATCCCTGGGCAACCCTTGTGCCACACCTATCAATCTGGATGATGAGGGACTGCCCCGGGCCACCCGTAAGGGGCATGGTATTGGTATGGTTTCCTTGAAAATGTTTTTGGAAAAATATAACGGTTATGCCACCTTTACCCAGGACAATGGCTGGGTACGCCTATTCATATATTGGAGGGATGAACAATCATGCTGACATTTGCCTATGCCCTTTTGACAACGATTATTCATCTTGCTGGAGCCTATTTTCGCTATCTTCCCTTCAGCCAGATTTTAGACCAAAAGAGAACCACCAAGCTCTGGAAAGCTTTGCTTTTATGGAGCATCGCCGGCTTGGTGATAAATGTTCTTGTTACTAATGTCTATGGCATATCCATGCTTACCTTTAAGCTGCTATTTTTCTTTGGTATGACCCCCTATTTTATTCTTTCCATCATCCTCATTCCTCGCCACTTATCCCAACACTTCTTTGTTATTGGCATCCAGGCCCTGTATGCCTTTATGCTGCATTCACTAGCCAGTATTATTCTTACTATCCTTTACTCCACCATGACAGCCAGGTTGCTTCCGTTGCAGCTTACTCTATGGCTAATCCTCTTTTTGTTGATTTATCCCTGGGGAGAGAAGCTCTTCATCAGTCTGTTACCTGACGAGCAATTTGTTTCCGATAGCAAGCTTCAATGGTATATTGCCCTGTTGCCGGTGTCCTTCTATGTTGGGTGTATTATCTCCATCACCAATGTAACCTTTCTGCCGGAATTAAGTGATCGCCTGACCCGATTATCCATTCCCCTGTTCTTTTTCATTATTTATTCCCTGGTGCATTATAATTCCCGTGAGGCAGTGCAACACCGCCAGCTGACCCAAACCAAGGAACGACTTACCCGCCAGCTGCAAAATCTCATGGAGCATACCCGAATGGTACAGGAAGACGAAAAAGCCATTTCCGTGCTGCGCCATGACCTGCGCCATAGTTATCGACTAATCTATGCCCTGCTGGAAAAGGGGGACTATGAAAGCATCAAAAAACACATTGATTCCCAAAAGAAACTGCTGGAAAATAACTAAAGGGTGACGGCCAATTGGCCTCACCCTTTTCATTTATTTATTATATGATTCATATAGGCCACCTTTACATCCTGGCGCTTTCGACGACTTATGGGAATGTGAATATTATTCTTTAAAACAAATTCCTCCTGCTCCATAGCCTCAATATAATCCATATTAACGATGATTCGATGATGGCACTCCAGGAATCGTACTTCCTTTAGCAGCATCTCCCCTACTTCCCCATAGGACATCGGTGAAGATAACACCGTATTGTTCAGGTGAATATCAATATTATGGGCATCACTAACATCAACATACATTACATCGCTATAGGAAATGTCCACCAAAGCCCCTTTAACCCTAACGGATATCCCGCCTCTATTTTTCAGCAGTTTAGGAAAAATATGATTAAAGGTAGCAGCAAACTCCTCCTCGTGTTCTTGAAGAGGTTTAATGAAATACCCAGTTGCAAAAACCCTGTATCCTTCCAGCAGATGCGCATCGCTGCTGGTCAAAAATATAATTCTTACATCTGAATCCATATCACGGATTATCTTTGCTGTTTCCAACCCAGAAATTCCCGTCATATATATATCCAAGACCAACAAATCATATTGGCTGGATTGGTAACCTTCCACCAATTCCTCACCACTGGCAAAAGTTTCAATATTAATAGTATTCTTATCCTGGGGATAGTAATGGGAAATATATTGCTGGCAATAGGCCCGTACAGCTTCCCGGTCCATATCATTATCATCAACAATAGCAATATTCATTTCCATCCCCCCTCTTAGTTTATGTTTATATTATAACACAAAAGAGAGCCCCATATGGGACTCTCTTCGTTTTTAATGCAATAGCCTTGCGCAAGCGGCCAATATTACAGCTGAGGACCAGCAGCAACAAGAGCCTTACCAGCATCATTGCCAGTGTACTTGCCAAAGTTCTTAATGAAGCGGCCAGCCAAATCCTTAGCCTTGGTCTCCCACTCGGAAACATCTGCATAGGTGTCACGAGGGTCGAGAATCTTAGGATCAACGCCTGGCAGCTCGGTAGGTACCTCGAAGTTGAACATAGGAATCTTCTTGGTAGGAGCGGTCTTGATGTCACCGTTGAGGATAGCATCGATAATACCACGAGTATCCTTAATGGTGATACGCTTACCGGTACCATTCCAACCAGTGTTTACGAGATATGCCTTCGCACCGTTAGCATTCATCTTCTTAACGAGCTCCTCACCGTACTTAGTAGGGTGCAGCTCGAGGAATGCCTGACCGAAGCAAGCGGAGAAGGTAGGAGTTGGCTCAGTGATGCCACGCTCGGTACCTGCCAGCTTAGCAGTGAAGCCAGAGAGGAAGTAGTACTGAGTCTGCTCTGGAGTCAGGATGGAAACTGGAGGCAGAACGCCGAATGCATCAGCGGAGAGGAAGATTACGTTCTTAGCTGCTGGAGCGGAAGAACCTTCCTTAATGTTCTTAATGTGGTTGATAGGATAAGATACACGAGTGTTCTCGGTAACGCTCTTATCAGCGAAGTCGATCTTGCCGTTAGCGTCAACAGTTACGTTCTCAAGCAGAGCGTTTCTCTTGATAGCGCCGTAGATGTCTGGCTCAGACTCAGGGTCCAGGTTGATAACCTTAGCATAGCAGCCACCCTCGAAGTTGAATACGCCATTGTCGTCCCAACCATGCTCGTCATCACCGATGAGCTTACGCTTAGGATCAGTGGACAGAGTGGTCTTACCAGTACCGGAGAGACCGAAGAAGATTGCAGTGTTCTCGCCGTTCATGTCGCAGTTAGCGGAACAATGCATGGAAGCGATACCCTTCAGTGGGAGGAAGTAGTTCATCATGGAGAACATACCCTTCTTCATCTCGCCGCCGTACCAAGTGTTAATGATTACCTGCTCCTTGGAAGTAGTGTTGAAAGCTACGCAAGTCTCGGAGTTCAGACCGAGTTCCTTGTAGTTGGTTACCTTAGCCTTGGAAGCGTTGTATACAACGAAATCTGGCTCGAAGTTAGCAAGTTCCTCAGCAGTTGGCTGAATGAACATGTTGGTTACAAAGTGAGCCTGCCATGCAACCTCAACGATGAAACGAACTGCCATACGGGTATCTTTATTAGCACCGCAGAAAGCATCAACAACATAGAGCTTCTTATTGCAGAGCTCTTTCTTAGCGATATCCTTAACAGTTGCCCATACGTCCTCAGACATAGGATGGTTATCATTCTTGTACTCTTCGGAAGTCCACCAAACCTTATCCTTGGAATTAGCGTCCATAACGATGTACTTGTCCTTAGGAGAACGGCCAGTGTAAATACCAGTCATAACGTTTACAGCACCGAGCTCAGTCTGAGTACCAACCTCGAAACCCTCGAGACCAGCCTTAGTTTCTTCCTCAAACAGTACCTCATAAGAAGGGTTGTGAACAATCTCAGTAGTACCAGTGATACCATACTTAGTCAAGTCAAGTGTTGCCATTTTGCTATCTACCTCTTTCTTTTAACTATTCTGCCACAATGATCTGCTACCCCTCTGAGTCTTTCGACCCAGGACTCAAATCAAATCATTTATGACATTTATGATTAGATAAACACAATTCCGTCTAGCGGAATATCCTTTTTGTATTTTAGTCGTTTTAAGGCAATTTGTCAAAAATTGTTAAGTATTATTTTATGATAATATCTGGTTATAGTTCCTATTACTTTTTCTTATTTTCAGCAAATTGTAATACACTTTTAGGCATTTCTGCCTTTTCCACAGTGTTTTCATGGGAAATTTTAGCCATTTTTAACTTAGCCAATCCCGCTGGTATTCCAAAATTATTTAATTTGGACAACTCATCCAAGAGCTGGAATTCATCCTTGCCATCAATATCCTGACCAAGGGCTGTAAGAACACTTTCATTGAATTTATACGGACTGGCTGTGGAGACAATGACAACATTTTTCTGATCATCCAGCTTGTAAAAGGCATTCCAGGCAACAGCAGTATGAGGATCCGGAATATATTTTTCCATATCATACTCCTTTTTTATCATACCTTTTGTGGCCTCATCATCAGACCAATCTGCACTGAATACCTCTTTAATCTTGGACAATACCTCTGCTCCAACATCGTATTTTCCGGTTTCAGCCAATTCCTTCATCCATCCAGCCACCTTGGCTGCATCCCCTGTAACATGATAAAGCAGACGCTCCAGATTGCTGGAAATAAGTATATCCATGGAAGGGCTGATTGTCTTGAAGAAATCACGGTTTCTGTCATAAACTCCGGTGTTGAGGAAGTCAGTAAGTACATTATTGGTATTGGAAGCACAAATTAGCTTCTTTACAGGAAGTCCCATGGACATAGCGTAAAAGCCTG